>OJIO01000046.1_pt1 | contig 97864 bp, 89 predicted proteins | sample 1595621 | NCBI WGS metagenome assembly OJIO01 (sample SAMN05416776, study PRJEB24817) | seawater metagenome | isolation source: Sea water | place: Canada:Atlantic | collected 2013-07 | reverse complement strand
CCCCAGGCGGTCTACTTATCGCGTTAGCTTCGCTACTCACGGATTAAATCCACAAACAGCTAGTAGACAGCGTTTACGGTGTGGACTACCAGGGTATCTAATCCTGTTCGCTACCCACACTTTCGCACATGAGCGTCAGTTACTGACCAGGGAGTCGCCTTCGCCACTGATGTTCCTCCAGATATCTACGCATTTCACCGCTACACCTGGAATTCCACTCCCCTCTCCAAAACTCTAGCCTGCCAGTTCTAAATGCAATTCCCAGGTTGAGCCCAGGGCTTTCACATCTAGCTTAACAAACCGCCTGCGTGCGCTTTACGCCCAGTAATTCCGATTAACGCTCGGACCCTCCGTATTACCGCGGCTGCTGGCACGGAGTTAGCCGGTCCTTCTTCTGTTGCTAACGTCACAGCTAACGGGTATTAACCGTTAACCTTTCCTCACAACTGAAAGTGCTTTACAACCCGAAGGCCTTCTTCACACACGCGGCATGGCTGCATCAGGGTTTCCCCCATTGTGCAATATTCCCCACTGCTGCCTCCCGTAGGAGTCTGGACCGTGTCTCAGTTCCAGTGTGGCTGATCTTCCTCTCAGAACAGCTAGAGATCGTCGCCTTGGTGAGCCTTTACCTCACCAACAAGCTAATCTCGCTTAGGCTACTCTTTGCGCGGGAGCCAAGGCCCCCTTTGGTCCGAAGACGTTATGCGGTATTAGCCATCGTTTCCAATGGTTATCCCCCACACAAAGGCATATTCCTAAGTATTACTCACCCGTCCGCCACTCGTCATCTTCTAGCAAGCTAGAAATGTTACCGTTCGACTTGCATGTGTTAGGCCTGCCGCCAGCGTTCAATCTGAGCCATGATCAAACTCTTCAATTAAATATTTATCGAACATGAATTTTTTTTGGTAGACACTCATCAAGTGAGTGCCCACACAGATTGTCTTGTTATTAATTGTTAAAGAACATTTGCTGCCAAAGCAGCGTGCTTCCTTAGAAGCGGCTTAAGATGCTGTCCGTGGACCCTCTTAAGCGGGAGGCGTATAATACGCTCTCAATCTTCGATGTCAAGGTGTTATTTTTATTTAATTTGCATCAATTTTTGAAGTGAATCTAAAACCGACAAAAGCAAATCAAACCGCCTTGCATCACGCTGATTAAACACTTTTAAAAAGTCTTGAATCACCTGGTAAAACCAGTGTCAGTGCAGCTGTTTTAGCGGCTGTCCCGAAGCGAGATGCGCATTATAGAGATCCCATTTCTGATCGCAAGCGTTTATTGCAAAAAAAGGTTTAACCGAACACTTTATGAACAACCCGCCGTAAATACAGGCTATCTGTTGGTTTTTACAACAAAAAGAGATATGAAATAGTCGCTATGCGGCGATCCCGTGCTTCTTTTTATTAGATCAACACGCGCCTTAAGTAGTGCAAGCTCTGCTTCTAGTAAAAGATGGTAGAAAGTAAGCGCCGAGATTTACCTTTCTTACCGTTACATTTCGATCACTAGGTCCTACTGCCACTTCCACTTCCACTTCCACTTCCACTTCCAAGAAAGTTAACTCTTTTTAGAACTAGCATAAGTGAACAAAACGCCGAAACAAGGTATGCGCACACCAATCCGCATTAATAATGTGCCCCGTCAGAATGCATCCAGCTTATTTTCATTGTGCTGTCGTTATGTAGTAATGGGTGTTCCCTTATAAATAGTGGGAAGCAGTTAAGCGAATGTAGAACCTGGTTGTTCGTTTACGATGTCGCCAGCTCTTTATAACGCCCTGCCTTCTTTATAACGTTATGGCTTATCTATGATGTTCAATCTACTTTATATCACTCGAGCTCGATATTGCGCTTAGGCTTCCTTATTAGGCTCAGGGCTTTTTAGTACGCTCAAGGCTTTTCCCACGCTCAGGGCTCTTTATTACGCTCATGGCTTTTCCCACGCTCAAAGGCTTTTTTCAACGCTCAAGGCTGTTCATGTTTTCTTACTTGCTCGGGAAGCACTCGGAAGACTCGTTTTTTTATCCATAAATTCAATCAGTTAAAATCAGAAGAATAGCAGAAGGTTAAAAATCTCTACCAGACGTACAGTGTTAACGTCGATTAACCCAGCATTCAGTATTGAGTCATTAATTGGCATTTACTCTCGGCCATATTAACGACATACAAGGAACTAACATGAAAACATTTTTACTTTTACACATCGCCCTACTTTGCGCTTTAGGCTACGTAAGCCAAAGCATATTTTTTGGCCCAGTAGGAGACATTCTATTTACGGTGGCCAGCGTGATATGTGTGCCGATCGTCAGTGCATACGCGTTGAAGTGTTATTTCAGTCTTACTTCTATGCGTCAGCGTAATCACAGATTGCAATAAGCGTTGCCCGCTTTACAGGCTGATATAGCCTAACTCTGTTATACGCCCCCGCACCCAAAGCACATGTGCTTTGGGTGCCTCTTTGCTTTGCCCCCCATTTATGCCCGTTCTATGAGTTGTTCATGTGCTATCTAAAGCGCGTGTTTTATTTTATCGCTAATAAAACTGCTATTGCCCGTCTCTTTAGAACAAGAACAAAGCAAATCCCATGATTCCACTTTAAAGAAGAAAAGGAAAAGCAACAATTTACCAACTAATAAACTTCAATTAAAACAATAAGATAAAAGCAGAAGGTTAGCAGAAGGTATTATAGACATTAGTTTAATACAGTTTATCCATCGCATATCAACCTAGATAGTTGGAACGGAAGCAAGATGGCAAACTCAAATAAACATAACGAAAAAAATGCTAAATCACCGTCGCTGTTAGACACCTTCTCACTACCACTGGTAAACGAAAAAATGAATGCCTTCAGTAGAATGGCAAACGTTATTGCTGAAGCGATCTTTATCGTCAATGATGAAGGGGTTATCGAGATGATAAACCCTTTGGCCGCAAAGTTTTTTGGCGCCCCCCAAGAGGCCTTAATAGGTCAAAAATGGTTTACCTTTTTACACGAACGTTATCGCGAACAGTATGAATACCTTTTTCTAAACTGGAACCAGAATATAGACTTACCTTTGAGTCACGGCCCTAAGGAAGTTTTAGTCGAACGCACTGATCGAACATGGTTAGAAGTTGATTTGTCAGTTTCGTGTTTGCCTGCTTCTATCACCGAATCATCTCCTTTTTATGTCGGCGTCATGCACAGTTTGACTAAACACAAGTCTGAGTATGGGGAGTTACGCAGACTTGCCTCTACTGATCATCTAACTGGGTTAGCTAATCGACATAATCTAGAAAAAACCTTACAAAAAAGCTGGCTTGAGTGCTTAAACACAGAGCAAGCCATTAGTCTTATTCTTATCGACGTAGACTATTTTAAGCTGTTTAACGATCAGTTCGGTCATATCAATGGTGACAAGTGCTTGCAGAAAATAGCGAAAACCATTGAGCAATGCTTACCAGCTAACGACTGCATGGCTGCTCGCTACGGCGGTGAAGAGTTTGCCGTAATCCTACCTCGCCTGCCTTCTGTGAGTGCTGAGATCGTCGCTAAGGATATTCAAAACCAAATTAACATACTCAAGTTTAGCGAATTAGGGCTACCATCAACCTTCAGAGTAAGTGTTAGCCAGGGTATAGCAACAGAACTAGGCGGACGATACCGCACATCTGAAGCACTTATTTGTGCAGCCGATACCGCACTATATCGGGCTAAATCTGAAGGGCGAAATAGGATTAGTACCAGCCTGTAAAGATGCGGTTAGCTTTGTGAAGGAACACCAAAAGCGCGTTTGGCCAGTAGCAGAATCAACACAGCCACCAGCATTAAAAACGCGCTAAATCCGAAGAGTTGAGCAGCTGGTAAGTATTCGACAACCGCGCCGGTGACAAAACCCGCCAACAACATGCCAAAAGCAAATGCATTTTGATATAGCGTGGCACCAAAGGTCGGTTGGCTAGGTAACAGCCCTTGTAATAAATTAACCCCCAGACCCGCCATAAAGCCGTACATGATTGCTTTGAGCGCCTGTAAAGCAAACAAGTAAAGCATGCTCTGATTAAACGGCAATAAAATAAAAAAGACGATGCCACAGGCGCTTGCAGCCATAAAAAGCTGATGGTAAGAAAACCGTGACAGTAAATTAACGCAGCGCACGATTAGCGCCACTTCCATTACGGCGGCCGTCATAAAAAGTGTACCGACTAAACTGACTGGTAACGACTGCTCTACAAAATATACAGGCAACAAGTGCTGATATAAGGTGATGGCAAAACTAACCACAGCAAAAAACAACGCCGGCGCAATGAGGTGCCGATACTGATGCCACTCTCCCTCGCGCTCTAAGGTTCTGTTCACATCATCCGGTGCAATAGTCATGTATTGTTTTTCAACCACATTATTCTTGTGCGGCTCAGCACGCAAAGTTGACGTATTACCTGTGGGCAGAATCAAAAATATGCCTGCTAATAGGGGTAATAACGCGCCAAGTAAATAAAAAAACCAGCTAAACCCAACATATTCGACGAGATAAAACGCAATTCCTGGGCACACCACCCAAGCAGCACTGACGGTTGCCATCAAGCGCGCATTGACTCGATTGATTTTTTCACTTGAAAAATAACGAAAAGCGACCCCCATCAATAATGAGGTTGAGGCGTGAAATGGAGCAAACAGTAGCAGCATCACAATGCACGCCAATGTGTAGTTTTGCGTATTGGCTAATACTAATAAAGCACCACACGCTATAAAGCTAATAGCGAGCAACCCGACTTTATGCTTGCCTACGCGCTCTACAATACGTGCAATGATAAAAGCATAGGCAATGCTACTGAGGGCGTATCCTCCTAATAACGCGCTTAACTCGCTGGCCGTTGCATCCAGATAACGGTAAGCATACAAAGACAGCACAGGCATCAAACTTGCCATTACACAGGCGTTCAAAAAGCCCGCTAAATAGTAACGACTGTCTTTATCCATGACGCTCACAATATGACTCATCTTCAATACAGCTATTCTTCTATTGGCGATAATATATTTATGCATGCCTACAGAGTCAGGTGTAGCCCAATCCTATAAAACAGCATCATAGGGTATTGTACGGTAAAAGCGTAAAGCCTATAACACATTGTTTATTATGATTTTTAATTTATATTGTAGGTCTGAATAGCCCTATAAAAAGTCAATTACCAGCCAACATAGCAGCACAAAAATAAACTATTCGCGTTATTACGCGTAAGAGATATATAACGTTTCGAACTAAAATAAGCGAATTGCTTAGAAAGTTAGTGCAATAAAAATCGCAGCCGATAGGTCTCTTGGGACAGAATCATTTTAAAAGGAAAAAACATGTCGACTTTATCCCACAGTTTATTTGTTAGCGCTAGCGTAGCGATGGCATTCACTGTGAGCGCCCAAGAGAAGACTCGCTCTGCTGAGCAAGAAACTCTTCAGGACAACAACTTAGAGCACGTCACCGTTACAGGCTCAGCTCAGCCAGCTCTGGTTATGTCACCCAAAAATGCCATTATCGATGGTCCATTTGGTAAGGATAAAAGTTTGACGGACATTGCCCGTACCCTAACGTCAATTTCCAGCGACATGTTAGAGCAGTTATCCATTGATGATCTACAGGACGTTCTGACCTTAGTGCCAAACACTTATTCTGCCAGTGGCTTTGGTGCGCCTAGCCTGCCAACTATTCGTGGTCAGTTAGGTGAATTATTTCAGCAAGGTATGCGCCGCCAGGCAGGCAACAATGGTTTTGGGATCCCGCTGTCATTTAACAGTGTCGGGCAAATTGACGTAGTCAAAGGAGCGCCTTCGGTCATACTCGGTACAACGCAACGTAACGGAGGTTTTGTCAATCTCAATAATAAAACCGCTACTTTGTCTGGTACAGATGTAAAGCTTCAAGCCAGCGCGGGTAGCTGGGAGCATTATCGCGGCCAAGTGGATGTGAACACCGCCATAGAAGAAGGTAAAAGTGGTATTCAGGTGAGCGCCGAATACATAGATAACGACAGTTACTATGATTTCACCGAATACCAAAGTGAAGACTTATTCATTGCCTACACGCTATTACCAGACGACAAATCAAGCTGGAACATCAGCTTTGAGTATTACGACGTAGATTTTACCGACAACGCAGGTATTAACCGCCCAACACAAAACCTTATCGATAATGGTTTATACATTACCGGTCAAGGCGTACAACCCAATGGGTCACAAGTGCCTGGTGCTTTTGCTGTGGTATCACCAACTGGTGAAGTACGCATTCCCCGCAGCACAGTATTAACTGACCCAGATAACATTAACAATGCGCAAACTTACGTATTTCATAGCACTTACGAGCGTCAACTCAATGCGGTGCACACGTTAACTAACCGCAGTTATTTTCAGTATTTAGACCGAGAAGAAATCGCCCAAAATAGTTTTGTTGAAATCATCGATGGAGCGAAAACCGCGCAAAACCGCCTGGAAATCAACTCAACATGGTCTGGCGCCCAACAAACAACATGGGGAGTCGATATTCGTTATAACGATGTGCTCGGCTATAGCCAATTCACCACAGAAGCTGACTTACCCATCGATTTACTGGGCAGCATAGAACAACGCCGTATCCCTCTCACCCAAGCTCAACAAGCGCGTTTAGTCGAGCTTCGCCCCGGGGTATTTGTTTCTCCTGGCGCTAATTACGACATTGACGGCGATGGCAACAATGACTTTTCGTTGTCAGACACCACAGACTCCACTACTTGGCAAACGGGTTTGTTTGCCGAACAAGACAGTGACTGGACAAACAGATTTAGCACCACCATTGGCCTTCGTGCCGATCATTATGATGTAACCGCCCGGGATGCTTTACCACCTGCTGGGCAAATTGCAGCACAAGATAGCTTCAGTAAATGGTTGTACTCAGGCTCTGCTAGTGCTCGCTTTAAAATGACTAACGATTTCGTATCTTACGCAACTTACAGTTATAGCGAAGCTACGTCTAACAGTATGGGCGGCGGTACCGTTTTAGGCGCCGACAACAAAATAAACCCACTGAATTTTGCGACTGAGAATGAGCTATTCGAACTCGGTGTTAAATATTCACCGGCAGATTCACCTTGGTATGCTGACGCCTCTGTATTTGAGCAAACTCGCAGTTTACGTAATCGCGATGGTAGCAACACAGGTATTATTGCCAAGGGGTTTGAGGCCCAGATGTTTTATCAAGGTAGTAACGTGTGGGCAAATATTGGTTACAGCTATTTAGATGCGCGCTACGATGACTCGGCCAGCGCCCAAGACTCACAACAAGTGGCCGACGCATTTGATAACTCGCGCCCTGATATCATTCAAGGTACGGGTATTGGTGCCCCCAACTTTGCTGGTTTCACGCCATCGAATCAGCGAGTACAGGGCATACCACAACAAACAGTTTCAGCCAGCGCAGGCTATCAAATATTTGATAATTGGGATGTATCGGGCTCAGCCATTTACACAAAAAGTTATCCCTTGGATTACTTAGCAACCGTGTTAATCCGCGATCAAATTACCATTAATATCAACACCAATGTTGCCCTTACGGAGCAATCGAGCTTACGCCTAGAAGTTCACAACTTAACTGACGAAAACAACTGGCGCCCCGTATTTGAGGGCGGTTATTTCGGCTCTACATTAGTGTTTCCTGAACTGCCACGAAATGTTCAGCTAACTTATACCTACAACTTTAAGGCCTAGCTCTCTAAGGAATCAGCCTATCATGAACAGTAAACGTATTATCCTAGTCGCCATCATCGTAGCGCTTATTGCTAGCTTCTTTGTGCTCGACCTCAATCAGTATCTCACGCTAGAAAGCCTCAAAAGTAATCAACAAGATTTAGCTCAGTATATAGAGGCAAACTGGCTAATAGCCTTTATAGGGTATTTAGTTATTTATGCTGCTGCCACCGCGCTTAGCGTGCCAGGTGCGGCTATTTTAACCTTAGGAGCTGGAGCGTTATTCGGTTTCGGCTGGGGCTTATTATTGGCGTCTTTCGCTTCAAGTATTGGCGCGACATTGGCATTTTTGGCGTCGCGCTTTTTATTACGCGATTGGGTGAAAAACACCTTTTCTAAAAAACTCGAGTCTATCGACAAAGGCGTAGAAAAAGACGGTGCATTTTACCTACTAAGCTTGCGTTTGGTGCCCATTTTCCCTTTCTTTATCATTAATTTAGTGATGGGTGTCACAAGTATAAAAACCTGGACTTACTACTGGGTTAGCCAGTTAGGTATGTTAATCGGCACAGCCGTTTACGTGAACGCTGGTACCCAATTGGTAGAAGTCAATCAACTATCAGACATTATCTCAACCGACCTTATCCTTTCATTTGTACTGTTAGGTATATTCCCTATTTTGGCTAAATTTATCTTAAGCGCACTGCAACAGCGCCGTGTGTATAAAGGCTGGAAAAAACCAAAGAAATTTGACCGTAACCTAGTGGTTATCGGTGCAGGCTCAGCAGGTTTGGTTACTGCCTATATAGCAGCCGCCATTAAGTCTAAAGTGACCTTGGTAGAACGTCACAAAATGGGCGGCGATTGCTTAAACACCGGCTGCGTTCCATCAAAAAGTATATTGCACGCCAGTAAACTTGCGCACATACATCACACTTCGCAAAACGCCGGTGTGACCTATGAGGCACCAAAAATTGATTTTAAAGCGGTAATGAATAAGGTTCACAGTGTTATTAAATCCATTGAACCCCATGACTCCGTTGAGCGTTATGAGTCACTCGGGGTAAACGTTAGCATAGGTAATGCGACTATCGTTTCACCTTGGCAGGTGGATATACAAACCGAAAATGGCGTTGAGTCATTAACCACACGTAATATCGTTATCGCAACGGGTGCGCGTGCATTTGTACCTGATATCCCAGGCTTAAAAGACATCGACTATTTAACCGCAGACAACCTTTGGGAAATCACTGAGCAGCCCAAACGCATGATAGTGCTAGGTGGTGGCCCCATTGGTTGTGAGCTGTCTCAAGCGTTTGGTCGCTTAGGCACCCATGTCACGCAAATTGAGCGCGGCGATCAAGTTCTGAGTAAGGAAGATCCCGATGCAGCCAAGCACTTGCAAACTCAACTTGAAAAAGACGGCATTGATTTACGCCTAAACACTAGCGCCATAGCGGTTGAAACCACCGGCGAAGGCAATGTTTTAGTCGTAGAGTTTGAAGGCAAAGAAGAGCGCATCCCGTTTGACAAGATTTTGGTTGCTGTGGGTCGCCAAGCGAACCTAACAGGCTTTGGTTTAGAGGACCTCGGCATAGAGACCGACCGCACCGTTATCACCAATGACTTTTTACAAACCAAGTATCCGAATATATTGGCGGCGGGTGATGTGGCTGGGCCTTATCAATTTACCCACACAGCGAGCCACCAAGCTTGGTACGCCGCAGTTAATGCGTTATTTAGACCGTTCAAAACCTTTAAAGTCGACTATAGCGTTATCCCTTGGGCAACCTTTGCTGAACCTGAAATTGCCACCGTTGGATTAAACGAAACGTCAGCCAAACAACAAGGTATCGATTTTGAAGTGACGCGTTACGATATAGGCGGCCTTGACCGCGCATTAGCAGACGATCACGCTCGGGGCTTTGTTAAAGTACTAACCAAGCCGGGTAAAGATAAGATTTTAGGGGCGACAATAGTCGGTGCCAATGCTGGTGAACTACTTGCAGAGTTTGTACTTGCCATGAAACATGGTCTTGGTTTGAACAAAATATTGGGCACGATACATATTTACCCTACCATGGCTGAAGCGAATAAAAACGTTGCCGGTAACTGGAAGAAAGACCATGCGCCGCAAAAAGTGCTCGACTTCGTTGAACGTTTTCACACGTGGCGTCGTAAATAAGCGCTTGTTTGTAAATCGCTTATAAAATCAAAAAGCGTACTGTATTTACCTCAGTACGCTTTAATTCAAAAGACACTAACGGAGAACGTCATGCCAACGCCAAAAAGTCGCGTTAAACGCTTGATACAAAACATGCTCACGGTGAGTGGCTTGGTAATTACCTTGTTTTCACCTGTTTTACATGCTGCTGAATTTGATCATCGCTACACAAACTTTGATCAGCTTTTAACCCAGGTGGTGCAAACCTCCGCTGATAAAAAGCAAACCCGGGTGAACTATCAAAGGCTGTCAGTAAAAAGCGATATCTTACAAAGATCGTTAAATGCATTTTCTGCTGTGAGTAAGAATCAATTTGACGGCTGGGACGAGCAGCAACAACTTAGCTTTCTTATCAATGCTTACAATGGGTTTACCCTAAAGCTGATCATTGATAACTGGGATGAATTTAAACAAGGGGATGCTGATTCTATTCGTGACTTAGGCAGTTTATTTACTACTCCTTGGGAAAAGAAGTTTTTCACGCTATTCAATGAAAAACACAACCTAGATGACATTGAACACGAAATGGTGCGCAAATGGTTTAAAGAGCCACGTATTCATGCGGCGCTTGTGTGTGCAGCTGTGTCATGTCCACCTTTGCGCGATGAAGCATTTGTGGCAAGTGCATTAGCAACCCAGCTTGATAGCCAAATGCAGCGCTTTTTAGCAGATAACAGCCGCAACGAAATAAAGATAAATGGCCAAGAAGGTGAAGCGTCTTTGTCTTCTATTTTTAAATGGTATCGTGGCGACTTTGAAAAAGGCCAGCAAGGCTTCCACTCATTATTCGATTTACTTAGCACCTACAGCGAAGCACTCGTCGAGGGTGACGATAACGCACAGGCTCAGCGCAATTTGCTCAAAAGTGCCGATTACCCAATTACTTTTAAGGACTACGACTGGCGTTTAAATGATGTGGCAAACTTCTAAACACGCAAACATTAGATCGCGCATTGGTTTCCTTAGCTCCTTTAGCTGGGCAAACCTTGCTCTGCTATTTGCTGTGTTGCTATCCGTGCTCAGTGTGAGCCCGGTTGCCCTTGGCAACAGCACCCTAAAGGGAACAATTAGCGAGCTTGAAGCCTCTCAACAATGGCAGCAAACCTTAAAAGAAGCTCGCGGCCAAACGGTGTATTTTTATGCGTGGGGCGGCTCAAAACCCGTTAATGACTATTTACGCTGGGCCGCGCGGGAAATCGCCAGCCGTTATAAAGTGCGCTTGCGTCATGTGAAAGTTGCTGACATCAGTGAAGCCGTTAGCCGCTTAAAAGCTGAAGATGGCAGTAAAAGTGCCATCGATTTGTTATGGATTAACGGCGAGAATTTTAGCTATCTAAAAGCACAAAAATTATTATTGGGTAAGCTACCATCTGCCATTCCCAATACTACCCTACTAGCCACAGAGCAACTTTCATTACATAACGACTTTGGCGTACCGATGGAGGGTTATGAAGTGCCTTGGGGTGTGGGGCAATTTAACCTCATCGCTAATCAGTCGCTGTTTTCTGCTAAAGACCCTGAACAAACCAGCATCACGCCTGCGGATATCTTTAGTGCTGCCGAGCGTAACCCGGGGCGTATTAGCTACCCCCGTCCGCCAGAATTTCATGGCACCACCTTTTTAAAACAGCTTTTGGTCGCCTTGACGAATAGCGACCCGCGCTTGTTTGCCTTAGCCACACCAAATGCACAACAGCAGTTACTTCCTGCTCTTTGGCATTACCTAGACAAACTTCACCCGCTAATTTGGCAAAATGGCAGCGCATTTCCAAGTTCAAACACAGAACAACTCGCCTTGTTTACCCAACAACAATTAGATTTAGCTGTTAGCTTTAATCCCAATCAAATGGCAAAAGAGCAGAGCGAAAAGCGTATAGCCAGCAACGCCCAGCGTTTATTTTTTGACGGCGGTGCAATCACCAACAGCCATAATTTAGCGATCCCTAAGGGGGCTCAAAGCCCTGCTGGGGCAAAAGTAGTGATCCACTTTTTATTGAGCGAACTGGCTCAAAAACATAAGGTTGATGGCAGTTGGGGCGACCCTGCTGTCATTACGCCATTATTAGATCCCGCTTCTACCTTACCCGCACAACAAGAGCTGCACAGCTCTTGGCAACAAGTGATTGAAGATACATGGCAACAAAAGTACGGCGCTTGATGTGAATAACCGCCTGTTAGCAAAAAGCCAACTCTCACCCAGCAATCAATTATACAGCGCAATTAACCTCGGGCTCAAAAGCACCGCCTGGGTGTTGGTTGCTATCATTGCTTTAGCACCTTGGTTTGGTGTCGTTATCGGTTTGTGGCCAGCAGTTGAGCTAGACTGGGCTGCCATCAGTCGCTTTTTAGGTTATAACGGCCTTGCATACTCCGTAGCCAGCACCTTGTTGTTATCTTTAGTTGCGCCTCTTATTGCGCTGTATATCGCATTTATGGTGTATAGCCAATATCGCTTTAACCGGCGCTGGCAATCATTAGAAAAACGCCTAGCCCCTCTTTTATCTTTGCCTCATTTAGCCGTAGCGTTAGGGCTGGTTTATTTGTTTAGTTCAGGGGGAATGCTGTGGAGCGTCCTGTGGGGGTTTGTCGGCCAAACTGCGCCTGAATGGCTAGGCTTACCACGCAAAAGTATGCTGACAATGATACTGGCCATCAGTATCAAGGAAGTACCGTTTTTCTTACTGATTTTCAGTGCCATTGGACGCCAGCTAGCTATTAAACAGTGGTTACTGCAGGGGCGAGCATTGGGCTACAGTGAAAGTGCAAGTTGGTGGCTGATCGTATTTCCTGTGGTGCTAAAACAATCTCGCTTAGCCGTGCTCGCAGCTATGGCATATACCTTGTCAGTGCTGGATATCAGCTTATTAATCGGTCCGAATATTCCCGAGTTGTATGCAGTCGTGTTGTACAACTGGCAAACCGGTTTCACCCCAGACGAACAAACCTTTGCATTTTTAGGTAACTTACTGCTAATTGCTATGCTGGGCGTATTAATCGCATGTATTTATGTTCACGAACGATTGGTAACGAAACAATTGGCTAACCATGCCGTTATGGCAAACCCGCTGAACATTACCCGGCTCAGTGGAGTATTCACCGCCTGGTTAGGCTTTTTTAGTCTGTTAACCCTAGCCATTCTTGCTACTTTTTTACTTTGGTCGCTGGGGTGGAATACACACAGCACATTTAACACAGCAAATTGGTCAATCTCTTTATGGCAAGATGAGTGGTTCTTCATGCAAGGACCACTGCTTAACAGCCTACACATTGCTTTTTTTAGCAGTCTTTTAGGGGTCGGGGTTACATTGTTGGCCCTCGAATTACAGCGCCACAACAAACGTTATTTCCCTGATTATTTGTGGTTATTAGCCATATTACTACCACAACTGAGCATGGTGTACGGCTGGCAAATAGTGCACACCAGTAGCAATGCAAGCTACCACAGTAGTTGGATTATCTTGTCCCATGTGCCATTTACCTTTGCCTATAGCTATTTGGTATTACGCGGTCCTTTTCAAAGCCTCAACCGGCACTACGAATTAGTTACTGCTAGTTTTGGTTACTCGCCTTGGCAAAGGTGGTGGAAAGTGCGTTTTATGCTTCTTCGCCCCGCTCTGTTAAGTGCGTTTGCCATCGCGTTTTCTGTCAGTATTGCCCAGTATATTCCTACGTTAATGATAGGGGCTGGACGCGTTGCCACCATCACCACTGAAGCGGTGGCGATCGCATCAGGTAACGAGCAAAGCATCACGGCTGTGTACATACTCGTGCAAGCGGCATTGCCGTTTATCGCTTTTTTAGTAGCCAGTATTTTAGCCCAACGTACCCGAGGAAGTGTCGATGCTGAGCATCAATAATTGCCAAATACAAATTGAAGGGGGCCTGATCACCTTACCCAATATCACCCTTGAAAAGGGTGAACTTTTAGTCATAACCGGCCCAAGCGGTATGGGTAAATCAACCTTCTTACATTGGTTATTAGGGGACAGCATACGTCACGCTAACATCAGCGGTGAAATCATGTTAAATGGTGTGCCACTCAGCGGTGTCAATATTGAACAGCGCCGCATAGGCCTACTGATGCAAGACGTGCATTTATTCCCTCATTTAAACGTGCTGGATAATATCTGCTTTGCCCTACCACATAGGTTGAAAGATGAGCAAGGCAGCAAGCTAAGCAGACCCCAGCGCAAAGATACCGCGATGCAAATGCTGAGCAAAATTAATATGGGCTACGTGGCAGAACATTATAGCCACCAGCTTAGCGGGGGCGAGCGTTCCCGTGTGGGTTTAGTGCGTGCACTGGCGAATCAACCCCAAGCACTATTGATGGACGAACCATTTGCAGCACTTGACCCCGATACCAGCGCTAACGTCAGCCAATGGGCTTTTAGCCAATTACACGAGCGCGGCGTACCCAGCATCATGGTCAGCCATGATCTAAACAACATTCCATCTCAGGCCCAGCACCTCGATTTAGCCAACTATTTTCAGCAGGTTTAAACACCAGGCAATGACGTATACTAGGCTTGAGGTGACTGCTGTTAAGCAGCCATGAATTTTCACTTAAGGTAAACTATGTTCGACCCATTATTAAACAAAGTATTGAAAAAGCCCTTGTGCGGCCTAGCAAAACAACTGATTAAACGCGGCGTGAGCGCCGATAAAGTCACGGTTGTGGGTTTCATTGTGGGAATGCTCGCCGTGCCGGCAATTATCTATGGTCATTACACCTTTGCTTTGTGTTTAATTTTGTTAAACCGTCTTGGGGATGGGCTTGACGGTGCAATTGCCAGAGAAACCTCGCCGTCTGATGCCGGCGGCTTTTTAGACATCACCTTAGACTTTATCTTTTATTCAGCCATTGTATTTGCTTTTGTCTGTGCAAACCCAGTTCAGAACGCAGTCGCTGGCAGCTTTTTGATGTTGTCGTTTATGGGAACAGGAGGCAGCTTTCTGGCCTTTGCCATTATGGCGAGCAAACACGGTATCGACAGCCCAAACTACCCACAAAAAAGCTTACATTATATGGGCGGCTTGGCTGAAGGCTTTGAAACCATTTTAGTGCTGTGCTTATTTTGCTTATTCCCTAGCCAGTTTGTGATAATCGCCAGTGTGTTTGCAGTGATTTGCTGGTTAACAGCGGCCATACGCATTTGGGTTGGTTACAACACCTTGGTTGCCACCAAATAAATCATGCTAAGGCTCTTTCACCTTGGGTGTTTTTCGAAATGGCATCAACAGCACGGTGCCAATCCCAGTATTGCGGCTTTCTGTGTTGTACTCTTTTAAGCCCAATACCAGGCCGTCATCCCCTTCTTTAGCCCTATGGGTATAACTCGCAAATACCCGATCCCAAACAGATAAACAAAAACCAAAGTTGCTATCGGTTTCTTTCACGACTTGGCTGTGATGAATACGATGCATGGCTTGGGTGACTATGATTTTACGCAATGGTTTTTCCAACCAATTAGGCAGCTTGATATTACTATGATTGAAAATCGCACTGGCATTTAGTGTTATTTCGAAAATTAAAATGGCTTCAATGGGCACACCCAGCAAATAAATACCTACGGCTTTAACCGCAATACTCAAACCAATCTCAATAGGATGAAAACGCAGGCCAGTTGAGGCATCAAGATGCGGGTCAGCATGATGCACTCGGTGCAAACGCCACAATATAGGCACACGATGAAACACCCTATGCTGCCAATAAATCAAACAATCTAACGCCACCACAGCCAATGCAATAACCAGCCAAGCAGGCATAGCCACCACATTGAGTAACCCAAACTGATGTTTGTCAGCCAATACTGCCACGACTGCTAAACCTGCGGGCACAATAAGCCGGCCCACAAGCGCACCACAAAAGACCAAGAAAAAATTGCTTAGCCAACGCTTGCTGCTAGCTACAGGCGACGTGCGATTAGGCAACATGGCTTCCCAAATCATCATCAAGGCCAGTACTAGAATAAAGCTGCCCATGCGCAGCCACACTTCATTTTGCATATTTATCCACGTTAATATTTATTCAAAATGTTAAGTCCAAAAACTGTTACTGATAGTATCAGTTTGTTGCTATATCATGACTTAACAAAAACCAGTTATAACAAAAAATGGAGTACACCCTATGAAGACCTTGGTTAGCCTAATTAGCTTTCTGGCCATTTTACTCGTCGCCTTACCTGGCCCTCTCTACAAATTCGGTATTTTAGAATTAGGAACTGCCTTTGCTGCCCTGCGCTTTGGTGTATACGCTGGTATCGCTGCATTGGTGCTGATCCTAATTCAAATTATTTTTATGCGTAAAAATATCAGCTGGGCGGGCGTAGCGGTCTGTGCAGTACTTGCCTTGGTCGCCGTTGGTTTACCTATGAGTATGATGAGTAAAGCGAAATCGGTCCCACCTATTCATGATATTTCAACCGACTTAACCAACCCGCCTAAATTCGTTGCGATTGTAGCCCTGCGCGCCGATGCGCCTAACCCGGTGGAATATGCCGGTGAAGAAACCGCTAAACAGCAACGCGAGGCGTATCCAGAACTGACAACCCAAAAATACAGCCAAAGCACAGATCAGCTATTTGATGCGACCGAAAGTGCAGTCAATAGCTTGGGCTGGGAATTAGTGAACGCCGATAAATCATTAGGCATTATCGAAGCCACTGAAACCACGGCCTGGTTTGGCTTTAAAGACGATGTGGTAGTACGTATTCGTACCACCGGTGAAGAAAGCTTCCTTGATGTGCGCAGTAAATCTCGTGTCGGTAAAAGTGATTTAGGTAAAAACGCAGAACGTATTCATACGTTAATCGACGCTATCAACAGTCAACTTTAATCCTGACATCATCTGCTTGCCATGTTTCTATGCATGGCGATAATTCAAAAAAACGCCCAATGACTCACATCATTGGGCGTTTCTTTTTGGCGTAAAACACGCTAATCGCCGCCAGTTAGCCATCGTACGCTAATTAACCGTGTACTAGTTACCGAGCAAGCCTTTCATCACATTATTTAAAATTTGTTTCTGGGCTTCGGTGGCATTTTGGCATTCTTCGGTTTTTACATCTTCGCCTTTCATTAATTTCGCAGTGCACTCTTCTAACACTTCGCTTAATAGCTCAGGGTCGTCGACTAAATCTTCCACTGAAGGAGTGCCACACGCGCTAAGACCAAACACCAAAGGTAGTACGACTAATAATTTTTTCATTTTTCTTCCTTAAATCCCTGACTAAAAAGAAGCTGCTCGTTCGGGTTTAACGCCAGCTATACCTTCTCAACTAATTGAAAAGGCGAGAGTTACATATTCCTTAACAATTCCTCACGTTTGGATACTAAAAAAACTTCTCATAAATGACAAGTTTTCCTATTGAAAATCAGTTGCTTAACATCATGTATAGGAGCGAGAGCAGGAGCAAAAATCGTATCCTAAGTCCGGTTAGACCATGCTAGCCCTTCGCTTCTGTTACTCATTTATCTCAACTTAGTATTAAGGATTTCCAATGAAAGCGACAAAAATTGCGTTAATCGCAGCAACTGTTATTTCCGTTCCTACTGCTTATGCAGCTTCTCCTGATTTCAACTACGTTGAAGGTGGTTATGCAAAAATTGACGTCGATAATAGCGACTACGAGCCAGACGGCTTTAAAGTATCCGGCTCTGCGTTAGTCGGCAAAAACGTATTTGTGAATGGCTCCTACACGGATACTTCTGATGAAATAGCAAATAGCGATGTTGATTTTAACCAACTTAGCTTAGGTTTAGGCTATCGCATGGCCGCATCTAGCAACACCGACGTTTACGGTGTGGTCAGTTATGAAGAAGCCGAGCTAGAAGACTATGACGAAAACGGTTATGGCCTTACCGCTGGGATCCGCTCTCGTGTCACCCCTAACATTGAACTTGATGGCGGCGTGTCGTACATCGATTTGGACGATGACGACGATACCTATCTGAATTTAGGGGCAAGTTATTACTTTACCCCTGCTGCCGCGGTTAGTGTTTCGTATCGCACATCAGATGACAACGATATTATGGGTGTATCAGCACGCTACTCATTCTAATCTGAGCAACTCAGTTTTTGTATCTGTTATCACAGCGACAGAATCTACTGTCGCTGTATATAGCAACCCGCCCTAGGTAAAACGCGTGCTAAAAGTTTTCTAACACGTAATCAGGTAGTTCGCTTTCTGGCGGTAATTGACTAGGTACGCCATTCTCATCAATCGCCACAAACTTAAAACGCCCTTGGGTGACCTTTTCCCGTAGCCCGATGCGATCTCGCCTTACCCAGGCTTCAACGTTGATCACCATAGAAGTACGCCCTAACTCAGCCACACTGGTATAAAGCCCTAAAATGTCCCCCACATGAACCGGACGAATAAAGCTCATGCTGTCTACCGACACTGTTACCACACGCCCCTGAGCACGTTGCCCAGCGCAAATACCCGCGGCGATATCCATTTGCGAAAGTACCCAACCGCCAAATATATCACCGGCAGCGTTTGTGTCTGCTGGCATGGCTAAAGTGCGAGTAGTTAATTTACCAAGAGCTTGTTCTTCATTCATTAGACTGCCTGTAACACGTGTTATTGGTGAAAATGAGGCACGATTATAACACCAAATTACTCGCCAATATGATACCAAAGCGCTTCGTTCTGCACTGGTGTTAGCGGTGGCAGCAGAGGATTAGGTAAATCAATGATATGTCGTTCGTGTAGACGTGCCTTTTCGATCAACCATTCATTGTGTTTCAAAAACATCTGTTCAAAAGAGCCATCTCCTATTGCTAGCTGCAAACCGCGCTGTATATCAGTCGCCAACTGTGCATTATTCTTATGCACAAAATAATAAATGGCCGCTGGGTAGCGCAGTAAAATACCTTTTTCGACGGCAAGATTGTAGTGAGGCCTCGCACTTAGCTCATCCCATATCTCAATTATGGAGCGCGGGAAAAAACTAAAACGCTCTTTAGTCAGCATCTCAAATAAACGCTCATACTTTGAGGATGACATCACGTCAATATCACTGTTATTCAAGATATAGGTATCCGGCCAGTCGTGCCCCTGACCTGCGGTTAATTTTTGCAAACCTGACAGGCTATTTATTTCATCGAAGGTGCTTTGCTGGCCAGCATGGATCAAAAATAAACGCCATCCAATAAGCCCTTTATAAATGGGAATTCGAATAGGTATATAGGCATTCTCCCGCTCTTGGGTTGTCATTGACCATACGATATCGGGCGCATTTTCTTGGCCCATCATGCGCAGCGCTCTGGTTTGTGTCATTAGCGCTCTACTTTGTTTTAAGCGATAGGGTTTATCCAGTTTGCTTATTGCCAGTGCGAGCAGCCGCACTGGATACAAAGGACGCTGATCATGAGCTGACTCTGGCATAGGATAAAGAATGGTTTGTTCAACCGCTGCAGAGGTTAGTGAAGTAAAACACAAGGCGAAACAAAGTAGAAAAAGTACGACCGTTACTTTTTTCGAGCGTATAAGCTCAGCGGAACAATCCTCTCGACTACATTCTGTAAAAAACATACTTGGGTGATTCACAGTCACAACATCTTTCATTGTGCTACTCCTGACCTTAATGTATTTACTACTACCCGTTGGTATCACTGCAGGCGTCGAACATCGGTAAATTATTACTTTATAATCTATCAGTTAACGCCAATAACACAAATATCAAAGGTGAATAAAGCCCCCTAAACTGAAACAGTCAGTAAGTGCCCATTTAGCTGAATACGTATGCACAGGCTGTCCATTTCTTTTCGAGTAACAAATAATGATCCTTTCCGTAATGACTGCCCAGGGTGTGAACAATTGGGCAACCCAAAAGGATACTTCAATGTTTACTCACTACCACAAAGCGCAAAGCGCATATCAACTTGCCTATAAGTGTGTGCTAATAATGTTCATGCTAAATAGTGCATCTACGTTGGCTTCCCCTGCCCCGCAGAGCAACTCAGTCGACCCGTTCTGGCAAAACGCTACCGTGTATTTCATGATGACCGACCGTTTTGCCAACGGTGACAAAAGCAATGATAAGCAATTTGATCGCAAACCTGATGGCGCAGCGCTTCGAAACTTTATGGGCGGTGATATTAAAGGGGTCACCCAGAAAATAAAAAGCGGCTACTTTAACGAATTAGGCGTTGATGTGCTGTGGCTTACCCCACTAAATGAACAAATTCACGGTCGCTGGGACGATGAATGGGGTCGCAGTTACCCGTTTCACGGATATTGGATAAAAGATTGGACTGCTATTGACCCTAACTTTGGTACCGAACAAGACATGGCTGAAATGATTGCTACTGCTCACGCCCATGGCATAAAAGTATTAGCCGACGTTATCATTAATCATACTGGCCCTAAAACGAGCAAAGACGTGGCATGGCCAGATGAATGGGTGCGAACCAAACCCTACTGCAGTTGGGATTCATACCAAGGCAACGTAGAGTGTGCTTTGGCCAGCAGCCTCACGGATATTCTAACTGAATCAGAAGCTCCCGTAACACTTCCTCCTTTTCTGATTGAAAAGTGGCGGTCTGAAGGGCGTTTAGAACAAGAACTAGCAGAGCTAAATGCTTTTTTCGAACGCACTGAATTGCCTAGAGCGCCTAAATATTACATCACTAAATGGATAACCGATTGGGTACGTGAATACGGAATTGACGGATTTCGAGTAGATACCGCCAAACATGTAGAAGCCGATGTTTGGAAAATCGTAAAAGCAGAAGGCACCACAGCATTAGCACAATGGAAAGCTGAACACCCCGAGCAGGCCAGTGACAACAAGCCCTTTTTCATGGTCGGTGAGGTAATGCACTTCGGCGTTGATGGATTCAAAAATACTCCCAAGGGAACGCGCCTATATGACTATGGTGATAAGCAGGTAGATTTCTTTGCAAATGGCTTCGACAGCCTAATCAATATGGGTTTTGCTGCACATGCTGAACAAGACATGGAACAGATTTTTAGCACTTACTCTCACGAGCTTAACCAAGGTGCGCTACAGGGCGTCAGTGTACTAAATTACGTGGTCTCTCATGACGATCCTGAACCGTTCGATCCCAAACGTGAGCATCCTTATCAAGCAGCGCTAAAACTAATGTTAGCCCCAGGTTCTGCACAAATTTATTACGGCGACGAATTAGCCAGAAATTTAACCTATCCAGACGCGGTGGGAGATGCCACCTGGCGCTCATTCATGAATTGGCAAGACTTACCACCTGCTGACAACAACGCCGAACAACTAACGCCAAAACAGCAGTACACCCAGCAATTGCTGAAGCACTGGCAAAAACTGGGACAGTTTCGCCACGCGCATTTATCAGTGGGCGCAGGCGTGCATAAAATGCTGCAAGAAAAACCCTATGTTTTTCAACGTACCCTTGGGGCAACAAAACAAAACGCAGCAGACCAAGTATTAGTGGCCATTGGCATGCCTAAAGGCAGTAAAGTAATTGACCTGCATAAGTTGTTTGAAGAAGGAGCTGAGCTAAAAGAGTATTACTCAGGCACAACTGTGACGGTAAATGACAACCAAGTCATTTTAGATACTCCATTCGACATTGTTTTGCTCGGTGCATTAGAGCAATAAAGCGCTCCGCTTAACGAAAAAATGCAATAGGCCCGCCCTGATAAAGGGCGGGTTTATTAATTTGCCAGAACGCAATTTTGCCAAACGCCCTTAAAACGTGGGGCACCTGTAATCCCCCCATGAAGGCCCGTATATTCCTTAACTTTCTCAAGCAAAAATACGGTAGTCCACCAGCGTGGGAACAAAGAGTGCTAATGTCTAAACCAGAACTGTCTTATGTACTGTACGAAGGCTCAAAATATAAGCGGTCAAAGTAACGTAAAATCCATAACCATCGCTTATCACTTTTTTATTATTTCGAATTCTGGCTTATAGTCAGATAAGCAACATATTAACGAGAGAGTTTATGTCGGCGTATTTCAACGTAAAGATAGACGGCCAAGTGGTCGTCACAAATATTTTAGGCCAATGGTCAGAGCAAGTAGCGTTAAGCTTTGAAAAGGAGATGCACCGAGTGGTCCCAAACGTGTCTGCTACCAGGTTTGCTCATTTAGTGTCGTTTGATGAATGGGAGCTCAGCACCCCCTCGGTTGCACCGATAGTAAGACGTGTCGCTGGTTGGTGTGTCAGCCAAGGTATGTACGTGGCAGCAGAAGTATTTAGCGCTAATGTACTGAAAGAGTACCTAATCAATAAAGCGACCGAAGAAGTGAAAGACCATGTCACGATCCGTCGTTTCAGTAGCGAATCAGACGCCCGAAAATGGCTAGCTGAAATGGGCTTTGAAACCCAAACAACCCAGCAGCTACCAACCTAGCGATGAAGGCGTGAGGCGAAAATAGGTTTCACGCAAAAAAACACGAAAACGCAGCCCAAAGAAATACATAAGAATAAATCACTCATGTGTAGCCTGATACAGCTCTTCTTGTATTATCAAATCAAACCACTTGCCCGGCTACATAGCCAGACGACCAAGCCCATTGGAAGTTATAGCCCCCTAGCCAGCCGGTAACATCCATCACTTCGCCGATGAAATATAGCCCTTTCACATCTTTGGCTTCCATGGTTTTAGAGGATAGAAAATCGGTGTCAACGCCGCCTAGTGTAACTTCTGCGGTGCGATAGCCTTCGGTGCCGTTGGGTTTTAACTGCCATTGGTGAAAGGCCTGTGCAACCTCATTCAGGCTCTTGCCTTGGTATTGTTTTAAGGGTTTGTTCTCAATGCCCAAATAGGGCAACACGGTTTGTACATAACGTTTAGGGTAAAAAGCTGCGAGGGCATTACTGAGCAATACATCTGGCTGACTTTGCTGAGCTTTGTGTAATTGTTCATACAAATCACCATTTGGGTATAAGTCAAACTCGACTGCTTGCCCTGGCTCCCAAAAAGATGATATTTGCAGTACTGCGGGGCCACTTAAGCCTCTGTGGGTAAATAGAATGTTCTCGTTGAAGCTGATGTCGTTGCAGCTGGCACTGGCGTCGAGGGAGATCCCGCTTAGCTCGGCTAATACGTTTTTGTCTTGCTCGTGCAGAGTGAAAGGCACTAGGCCTGCGCGAGTGGGTTTCACCGTTAAACCAAATTGCTCAGCGACTTTATAACCGAAAGGACTGGCTCCCAGTTTCGGCATCGACAGCCCGCCAGTGGCAATAACTAACGACTCACATTGATACTCGCCTTTACTGGTCTGCAAGGTAAAACCGCTATCACCTTTTTCTATTTGCAGTACGTCACATTGGTTTGTCACTGTGGCGCCTGCTTTGTCACATTCGCTGAGTAACATGCTGAGTATGTCTTTGGCGCTGTCGTCACAAAATAGTTGGCCTAGCGTTTTCTCGTGATAGGCAATGCCATACTCGGCAACCAAGCTGATAAAATCCCACTGGGTGTATTGGCTTAGCGCTGATTTACAAAAGTGTTTGTTATCACACAGGAAGTTTTCGTGAGAAGCATACATATTGGTGAAATTGCAGCGACCACCACCAGACATCAGAATTTTGCCTCCGATACGCTTTGCGTGGTCAAGCACAGCAACACTGCGCCCACGTTTGCCCGCTTGCGCGGCACAAAACAAGCCTGCGGCACCTGCACCTATGACGATTACGTCTACTTTTTTCACGTTACTGCCTGTTGTTCTAAGAGATGTATTTCGCGCGGAGTATAAAGAATTTTACTTCAAAAACCCAAATTAATGCTAAGTTGTACCCACGCTTTCTTCTATATTCCTCCAGCCTAAGGAGCCATTTTGTCAGACGTTCAACCAAGCAAACGTACCTTTATCGATTTGAGCCACCGCATATATGATGGCTTGCGCACATACAAAGGTTTGCCCGCTCCAATCATGTGCGATTACCTTAGCCGTGAAGAGTCAAAGAAGGTGTACGGTGATGATTACCAAGTGCAAATTGGCAAAATTGAGATGGTCAGTAATACAGGAACGTATATCGACACGCCTTTTCACTTTGCCGCCGATGGTGACGACCTAGCTCAAGTGTCGTTAGCATTGTTAGCCGACTTACCAGCGGTAGTCATTGATGCAAGAGACAGCATTGAAGTAGATATGCGCTTTTTCAAAGATGTGGATGTAGCGGGTAAAGCAGTGCTTATCAATACCAATTGGAGCAAGCACTGGAACAGCGAGCAATACTTTGAAAACCACGCTTATTTGGCTGAAGAGGCGGCTCAGTGGTTGCTTGATAACGGTGCCAAACTAGTGGGTATTGATTCACACAATATCGACGATACACGAGGCCAAAAACGCCCCGTGCATAGCTTGTTATTAGCAAACAACGTGTTGATTTGCGAACACCTGACTCACTTAGAAAAAGTCCCCACCAACGGTGCACGCTTTTATGCAGTACCGCCTAAAATTACCGGTGTGGGCACCTTCCCTGTGCGCGCATTTGTGCAAATTGGCCAAAGCAATGGTTAGCTTTTTTGCAGCGCCTCAATGCGTTTTTCAAGTGGCGGATGGCTTGAAAACAGCTTTTGTACTTTACCTGCACTAATGGCGAATGCCGCCATTTCATCTGGCATGGGCGGCGCATCTTGGTTTTGCTTTAAACGCTTAAGTGCTGCAATCATATTGCTGCGCCCAGCTAGGCTTGCGCCCCCCGCATCCGCTCTAAACTCACGATAACGTGAGAACCACATTACGATCATCGACGCTAAAATGCCCAATATCACTTGACTAATAATAGATACAATCCAAAACGCTGGGCCATGCCCTCGCTCAACTTTAAACACAACTCGGTCAACCACGTGGCCGATCACCCGAGATAAAAACACCACAAACGTATTCAGTACACCTTGAACTAACGTCATGGTGACCATATCACCGTTGGCAACATGGCTAATTTCGTGCGCGAGCACTGCTTCCACTTCGCTTTGTGTCATATTTTCTAGCAAGCCCGTACTGACGGCCACTAAGGCATTGTTTTTATTCCAACCGGTGGCAAACGCGTTAGGGCTTGCATGCACGAATATACCCACCTCTGGCATGCCAATATTGGCTTGTTCAGCTTGGCGTTCTACGGTGCGCAACAACCAACGTTCGGTGTCGTTCTCTGGGCGCTCAAGCACGTGTACATTCATACTGCGCTTGGCCATGAATTTAGATATTAGCAATGAGATGATTGAGCCACTAAAACCAATCACAGCCGAGTAGACAAGCAAAGCCTGCAGGTCTAAATCAACCCCGTTTTGTGCCAGTAAACCTTGAAACCCCAACAAGCTAAAGACCAAACTAATCAATACCATCACGGCAATGTTAGTGGCTAAAAATAGTAGTATTCGAAACATATTCCACACTCCATATTATACCATTCCACGTTATTAATGCGGATTGGTATTAAATGTGGTTAATATGTGGTCAATTCAGAATCAGCACAATAGCGCTCGAAAAATATAAATGTTTTGGCAGCTACCCTCGCCTAGTTCTCAATGAAACCGGTGAGATGTGTAACCTTTCGAGCAACCTAAGAAACACCTGCAGATGGATGAAAAGCCTGCCGCAAGTGCATGGTAAAGGAGGTTTAGCGGTGCACGTTAGCGCGTGGTCGGTATGCCTTGCAGTATCTCGATAATAGCGCGGTCATTATTCAATTCGGCCAAATCAATCAAGTAGCCTTTTTCCAGTTCTTGGATTGGCTCGCTGGGCAGTAACTCTCTAACGGACTGTTCTTCACCGTTAGCAATAGCGGTTTTTAAGGCTGCAAAGTCCATAATGCCATGTTCAGTTTTATCATGCATGTTAGACGTCATAATTGCTCCTGCATCAAGAATTCCCTGTTAACCTAACAGCTGAGCCATAGCAGGGGCAACCAGCACTAACAATTTGTAACTTTTGAGTGTGCCGTATAGTTAATGAAGGGCTAGTGAAGGGTCAGTGAAATGCTAGTGAAGAGTCAGCAAAGTGCTCGTCAAAAATAAACATCGCAAACGAGTTACAACCAGCCATTTTGATGGGCTATGCGTGCAGCTTCAATCCTGTTTTTGGCATTCAGTTTATTAGAAGCAGATGACAAATAATTACGCACCGTGCCAGTAGATAAAAACAACTTGCTGGCAATATCTTCCGTGGATAACCCGTCTTTGGCTAAACGCAACGCACGGCGTTCTTTGTCTGTTAGTGGGTCTTTTTCCATCCACGAGCCCACCATTAGTTCCGGTGCGATTGCAGCGCCGCCTTGGTGAACTTTATGTATCGCCGCAATCAGTTCATGTGAGGGGGAGTCTTTTAATAAATAACCCTTTACGCCCGAGTCCATTGCGCGACGCAAGTAGCCGCTGCGGGCGAAAGTGGTCAAAATAATCGTGTGGCTTCGGGCTTTCGTTTCAAAAAGATGTTGCGCCAGTTCTAAACCGGTCATGTCGGGCATTTCAATATCACTAAGTACAATATCGACCTTCGCACCATCTTCAGAGTGCATATACTCAAGGGCCAATTTACCCGTGGCGCAGCTGTGAACCACCTGTAAGTTGTCTTCTAGATCCAGAATGGTGGCCAATGCATTTCTCAACATCGTTTGATCTTCTGCCAGCAAGATGTTGATTGCCTTCTTGTTATTCATCATGAGTTACCCCTGCTGCCGAAGTTTGACCAACGCTTAGCGTACTAATAGGCAAACCAACTTCGGATAAAGTGCCTGTAAAGCGACTGCCACTTTGTATGTGTAGCGTTCCATTGAGTTGCTCTACCCGCTCTTCGATGCCTTTGATACCGAATCCGCTGTGTTTACCTTGCTCAAAACCTTGCCCATCGTCATGAACACTCAGCACTATCTGCTCATTGAGCTTTTTGATGCTAGCGTTAACGTTATCAGCGTTGGCATGGCGAAGAATATTAGTAACGAGTTCACGCAGTATTATCGCCAGTGCTTTATTTGCAACTGAGTTAGCATCGATAGATTGCTCATCAAGGTTTTCAAAATGATAGCTGAAATGAATATCGACGCCGGCAAATACGGCTTTCGCGTTGGCAAGCTCACTAAGCAGGTCACTGGTACGGTAACCAGACACCACTTCGCGTACTTGACTTAGGGCATCTCGAGCGATGTCTTCTAGTTGCTTTATTTCGGTTCGCGCTTTTTCGAGATCTTTATCTAGTAAACGACCTGCCAAATCAGCTTTTAGGGTAATAACGGAAAACGTATGGCCGATCAAATCATGTAAGTCTCTGGCGATGCGTTCGCGCTCTGCTACCTTGGCTAACCGCTGAGTTTCTTTACGCGATAATACTAACGCTTGCTTGTTCTGTTGCAATGCATATTGGTAGGTATTCATCAGTCCGATTATGGCGGTAAACGCTAAACCAGGCACATAAAAATACACACTCAAATCAAAGACAAAGCTTAGTGCAGCCATCCACATCAAAATGGCAAAGATGGTGCTCACCGCGAATTTCACCGATGATAACCGACTGCACATTGCACCAGCGTAAATGAAAAATGTATTCGCCGTGGGGCTAACTAAGGCCGCAAAGCTGCCTATCAATACAATAGCCAGTACATGATAAACGTATTGTCTGTTAGGCGCCCAATAACAACGAAAGTACACGACTAAAAAGGTTATGGTCGCGATTGCTGTCCATACTAGGTCGATAGGTTGCTGATGGAAAATAGCGACTGGCACAAAGAAAAAGGGCAAGTAAATCAATAACAAGTAAGGCGTCATTGGCTCACTTAAGTTTCTAGGCAGTAACCACTTATCTAACTTTTTCAGTACCTTGATCACTTCAGCTTTATCCTTAGCGGTATATTATTATATGGATCTTTTTTAGCATTCTAACTACAACGCTCAAGCGCTCTTTTTCTTAAACGCAAGTACAGCAGTAATGAAAAACAATACCGAGAATACCACGAGCACCAACAAATGCTGCGCAACCGAACCACCAGCATCCAAGCCGACCACCTTAAGCGCAAGCTGTGACAAATGATATGGCGGCAGAAAATGAGCGAATGACTGTAGGTAAGTCGGTAACATGGAAATCGGCACCCACAACCCCGAAAGAAACGACAACGGTAAATAAATCACATTAACCACTGCTGGGGCACTCTGTGCTTTTAGCAGCAAACCTAGCGTCAAGCCAAGCAAACAAAAAGGAAGCGCTCCAATAATAAGAATGCCCGAAAGCTGTAATATCTGTGCTAGGGATAAACTCACATCTGTAAGCCCGAACGCTACGAATCCTAAGGTCACCAGCACAATGAGTGAAAACCCCATCGAGACAATAAGGCGACTCACAATTTGTGCAGAACTTGGCATAGGCGAAGCATCTTTAATATCTAACCAACCCTGCCCACGCTCAACGGCAAGCCCCGCTCCAAATGAAAACAATGCAGGCCCAATCACGCCAAACGTGCCATAAGTACATAGCAAAAACGTGGCGGCTTGCGGGTTATGCTGATTCATTAGCACACCAAAAAATAAGTAAAATATAGCGGGGAACAGGGTCGCTGGCAGTGCAAACGCAGGGTTACGAATACTCTTTAACCACTCAAATTTGGTTTCAAGGTAATACAACTTCACTATTTTCTTAGCACCCATTTTGTCGTTCACGTCTGCTGTGCTTATGTCTGCGTTTAAGCCCGTGTTTAACACATTAGAAACTGAGTTTGAGCTGTTCATGCTTGCTCTCCTTGCTTATTAGTCGCACCGGTAGTGGTGTGTTCATTTTGTTGATTAAGGTGTAAAAACGCGTCTTCCAAGCCCATATTCGAAACGGTTAGGTCTTGTACTTGTGGCTCTAGAATTAGCAGGGCTTTCAAGGTTTGGTTAATGTCACTGCTAGCCAATTCAATAAATTTCCCGCTACTCGTTACCCTCTCAACGGCAGCAATAGTGGTATAATCGGTACCCGAATCATTCGCGCTAAAACGCACAATCGCGTGTGAAACACTGGCTTTTATCTGGCTTGTTGTGCCTCGCTGAATAATTTCGCCCTGCTTGAGCAACACTATCTCATCCGCTAAACGATCGGCCTCTTCTAAGTAGTGGGTTGTCAGCACTATCGCCGTACCAGACTTTTTCAAGTCCAAAATGGCTTGCCACAGGCCTTTTCGAGCCTCTACATCCATGCCAACGCTTGGCTCATCTAAAAACAATAGTTTGGGGTTACCGCAAATACTAAGGGCAAATAACAGTCGCTGCTTCTCGCCGCCCGACAATTTTTTAGAGTAGCGATGCTGCATTTCTTGCAAACCTGCGTATTCAATTACTTTTTGATACGCCATGGGCTGGGGGTAGTAGCTTTGAAACAGCTGGATATGCTCTTTTATTTTTAGTGTTTCTGGCAAAGCGGCCACTTGTAACAACACGCCTGCTCGGCGTTTTGCTGGCAAGGACCCAGCCGGATACCCAAACACGCTGACCTCGCCAGCATCTACATTTAATCGTCCCAGCAATATATTAATTAACGTTGTTTTACCCGCGCCATTCGCACCGAGAATGGCTAACACTTGACCGCTACAAATATCTAAATTGATATCATGTAGGGCGGTTTTACCATTAAAGCGCTTGGTTACGCTCCGCGCACTGGCGATCACACGGCGTGACGGCAAGTTACAGGCAGGCGCTGATTCGTTACAAATTTGTGTGGTTAAGGATGGCTGCATATTCATACCTAAGTCGTTTTGTGAGCGTACAAAGAGTATGAATAAGAAAGAGGTGTTACATCATAGACAAGTGTCACCAATAGCAGGTGACATTTGTCATATTAAGCGTTTTGGTTACTTGAGCACTTTGGTTACCTGAGCACTTTAATTAACTGGGCAACTTGATTAACTAAAGACTGAAAATTGATTTTACAGTGTGCTTTACAAGGGGCTAGTAGATTACCTTATTGGTACATATCTGTAGCCTCGATAACGTAATATATTCTCAAGCGAACCAAAAAATGCTCGCTTGAGAAACATGAAAGCGTAATCACTCTGCCCAGAGCTCGTAAACTGCCCAGAGCTCGTTAACTGCCCAGAGCTCGTTAACTGCCCAGAGCTCGATAACTGCCTAGAGCTCGATAACTGCCTAGAGCGCAATAGGTGCCTCGAAGATTACAAGCTATCGAGCATGGTTTGCGCATCACTGACGTCAAACTTGCCAGGGGCTTCAACGTTTAGCAATTTTACCACACCGTTTTCAACCAACATTGAGTAGCGCCCAGAACGCACACCACCGAATGTGCCAGTGTCTTTTGCCATGCCAATGGCTTGGGTAAATTCAGCACCGCCGTCGGCGAGCATAGTGATATGCTCTGCATTTTGCGACTGCCCCCAGGCTTGCATCACAAAAGCATCGTTCACTGACAAACAGATAATACGCTCGACACCTTGCGCTTCTAACTTGTCAGCCAGTGAAATATAGCCGGGTAAATGAGCATTTGAACAGGTAGGGGTAAATGCACCAGGCACGGCAAATAACACTACCTTTTTATCGGCAAATAAATCTGCAGTGGTCGGGTTACTGCTTTCGTCGTTTTCGCGCAAGCTAAACGTGACTTGCGGTAAGGTATCACCAACTTTGATCATGTTATTTCCTTCATTAAAATTGCAAATTAAAAGATAAATAAATTACTTAGGTTGAAGTAAATCCCATTTGTTGCCGAAGCAATCTTGGAATATAGCCACAATGGCGTAAGGCTCATCTCGCGGCTCTTCCAAGAAGGTTACGCCGCGTTGCAACATACTTTGATAATCACGATGAAAGTCTTCGGTTTGTAAGAAAAAAGACACGCTGCCACCGGTTTGATTGCCAACCCACTGCTGCTGATTAACCGCTGCTTTCATCAAGACTAACGCAGCCCCGCTCTGGCCTGCTTCATTGTTTGGTGCTACGCGCACCCAGCGTGAATCTGGACCATTTTCAATATCGTCAAGCAGAGTAAAACTCAACGTTTTGGTGTAAAACTCGATGCCTTTGTCGTAATCATCCACAAGTAGGCTGACGTTACATACGCTTTGCTGCATGGCATTCCTTATAAATAAATTGGATTAATCACCTGCTTTAGGGTTAATCAAATACACATCAAAGCGATTTGCTTTGCCTTGCATTTCAATATGGGGCTTTTGCTGGGCTAAAAAAGGGGCCCCAGCGGGGCGTTTTACTACCACGCGCTTTTTCGCTAATGCGATAGCCGGTGCGAGCAGCGCATCTGCGTCTTCGTCAGGGCCAAGCAATTGCTGAAATAAACGCATTTCTTTTTTCACCGCTGCGCTCTTTTTACGATGAGGAAACATAGGATCAAGGTACACCACATCAGGCGCGACGTTTTGTGTAACCGTGCACCAATTCGCCATCAATTCAACGGCAATGCCGTGATGTAGGCGCATATGCTGAGGTAACCAAGCGCTCAGCTCTGGGCTGTGCTGCGCTCGTTCCAGCCCATCAGCCAACAAAGCAGCCACCACAGGTGAGCGCTCAATCATATCAATATTGCAGCCTAAACTCGCTAATACGAAGGCATCGCGTCCCAAACCAGCGGTGGCATCAAGCACGCGCCAATCGGTTTGCCCCTTAAGACCAACGGCCTTAGCCACGGCCTCTTTCTTACCGCCACCATGTAAGCGGCGAAAAGTCAGAGCGTCAGAAGCAAAATCGACCAACACCTCGCCTACTTTGGGCTCATCAAGCTGCTTTAATGCTAAGTGTGCTTCACTTTGCATTAGTACTAAGCCTTGAGTGGCGTTTTCGTCAAAGTCTAGTTGCCAGTGCATGGCGTTGCGCTTCGCTCTTTCAATCAAGGCTAGGCTTGCGTTGCCGGGCACGGTGATCACGGGCGTGAGCTTTTTAAGCTCGCTTGAAGTTAATTTATTAGGCATGACCATAATGCTCTTTGTCACCCAACCAGCGATTAATGATGGCTTGTGCGTTGGCTGGGTGATGCTCCCATAACTGTACTGACAACGTTTGAACCTGTGGTATTAACGCTGCGTCACGGACTAAATCCGCTATACGCAGATCGGCTAAGCCCGTTTGCTTGGTACCCAGCAACTCACCTGGGCCGCGTATTTCTAAGTCTTGTTGAGCGATATAAAAACCGTCGTGTGATTCACGCAATACCGCTAGTCGTTTCGCCGCTACTTTTGTTAGCGGGCTTTGGTACATCAACACGCAGTGGCTTTCTACAGAGCCTCGCCCTACTCGCCCGCGTAATTGATGTAGTTGAGCCAACCCCAAACGTTCGGGGTTTTCAATGATCATCAAACTCGCATTAGGCACATCAACACCCACTTCAATAACCGTAGTGGCAACGAGTAAATCCATTTCACCTGCTTTAAACTGCTCCATTAAGCGCTGCTTTTCATCGGCTTTTAGCCGCCCGTGTACCAGGCCTACTTTTAACTCAGGCAGCGCTGTCGCTAAGGCTATGGCGGTTTCTTCAGCCGCTTGGGATTGCAGCACTTCGGATTCTTCAATTAAGGTACATACCCAATAGGTTTGCCTGCCATGCTCAACCGTTGCTAGGCGTACCCGCTCCACCACATCAACCCGCCGTGTTTCTGGTAACACAACTGTGGTGATAGGTGTGCGCCCAGGCGGTAGCTCGTCAATCACTGAGGTATCTAAATCCGCATAGGCTGTCATCGCCAATGTCCGCGGAATAGGCGTTGCAGTCATGATCAACTGATGAGGAAATGCGCCTTGCTGTAAGCCTTTTTCACGCAAGGCCAAACGCTGATGTACACCAAATCTATGCTGCTCATCCACAATCACCAATGCTAAAGACTGGTACTGCACTGCTTCTTGGAACACCGCATGGGTGCCCACTAACAATTGCAGCTTGCCACTGGCTAAATTTTCAAGAGTTTCATTACGTGCTTTGCCTTTTAACTTACCCGCTAACCAACCTACTTCAATGCCTAATGGGGCAAACCAGCCTTGAAAGTTGTTCATGTGCTGCTCTGCAAGTAGTTCAGTGGGCGCCATCATCACCACTTGGTAACCAGCACTAATGGCCGATAACGCAGCCATTGCTGCCACCAAAGTTTTACCTGAGCCCACATCTCCTTGCACTAAGCGCATCATGGGTGTGGGACGCTGCATGTCTTGCTGAATATTTTGAATAACACGTTGCTGAGCACCGGTTAAATCAAAGGGCAAACTATCGAGTAACTGCGTTAACAGAGGGCTACTTGGGGTGATAGCAAAACCTTTTTGTCGCTGACTTTGCTGACGTACTTTAAGCACGCTTAAATGATGTGCCAGCAGCTCTTCTAAGGCCAAGCGTTGCTGAGCTGGGTGCTTGCCCTCTTCTAATAAGGCGAGTGTGACATCCGGCGGTGGCCGGTGAACCAAATGCAATGCTTCAATCAAGCCCACTTGTTGCTGATATACATCGTTTGGCAGCAATTCAGCTAAACCACCTTTATCAAGTAAACCAAGCGCCTGCTCGGTCAAATTACGTAAAGTAACTTGCTTCACGCCCTCGGTAGAGGGGTAAACCGGCGTTAACGATTCAGCCAGTTGAACGCTAGAATCTGTGCTGATGATTTTATATTCTGGGTGCATGATCTCTAAACCATACTTGCCCGCTCGCACCTCACCGAAACAGCGAATGTGCGTGCCTTTCTCTAAGCTGTTTTTTTGCGCCGCTGAAAAATGAAAAAAGCGTAAGGTAATGGTTCCTGTGCTATCACTCATGCGCACAATCAGCATACGCTTGCGACCAAATTGCACGTCACAGGACATCACTTCACCTTCAACACTGGTGTGCAGATGTGGCATTAATTCAGCGATAGGATATATACGGGTGCGATCTTCATAGCGATGAGGCAAGTGAAACAACAAGTCTTGCACACTGTGCAGCCCCAGCTTCTCGAGCTTTTCAGCTACTTTGCTACCCACCCCTTTTAACTGGGTGACTGGCGTTTGAGCTAGTCCGAGCATCGCATGTCCGCGCATCGAATGTCCGCGCATCGGGTTGGTATAGCGCACTCAAACGCGGTAACGAAAGAAAATAAAATGAGAGAAAAGATAGCCGCCTGCCCGTTAATTCGTACTTAATATGTCAATTGTGTAAGTCATTATACTTCACGATTTAATCAAGTGTGGCAATAACTTAACACCCTTTGATGCGTTAATTACCAAGGCATTGTCGATTTAAAAACCCTAAAATGACTTACCACAAAAGCCTACAGTGAATATTTAGCGGCTTGGTAAAGCAATTCAGGAGACAAGCGCTGTTTATAATCTGGGTTGACGTAGCTAAATTTAATCACGCCTTGTTCATCAAGAATAAACACTGCTGGGGCGGGTAATACGCCGCGCTCATCTTGAGTCGATGCATTTAGCACAATACCTTTTTTCTCTTTGTATTTGGCGGTTGTCTCTTTTGCTACATAAAAGCCAATCCCAAAGCCGCGTATGGTATCCAGCGTACTATCAGAGAGTAATTGCACCGTGAACTTACTTTGCAGTTTTTGTGCTTGCAATTGTTCTGGGGTTTCTGGGGAAATAGCCAGAATTTGATAACCTAAATCATCGAGGGATTTCTCAATGTCTTTAAGCCCGGCTAATTGCCGATTGCAGTATGGGCACCAGCCGCCCCGATAGAAAATGAGCACGGTCGGCTTTTGCATGATCATGGCTTTTAAACTGACCGGAGCGCCTTCGGCGGTTTTTAACTTAGTATTTGGGGCCCAGTGGCCGACTAACAAAGGAGTGACATCTTGAGCACTTTCAGCAATATTGGTCCGCTCTAACGCTGTACTGGTCACAGAAAAGACCATCAATAAAATAGCTAAACTGCCTATAGCAGCTTTCATATAACGAAACATTTTGCACTCCTTGGTAGGGTTACTATTAATCCACTTATATTTCCACGGCTAAACCGCCTGTCACGAATTAACGCCTATCGCTTGGCTTAGCGATTACCTCTGTGACGCTTTTCATACTCTATCTCGTTGTTGCCCTCGAGTTCTAGCGTATGCATGGCTTTGGCAGTAGTTTGCATTTTTTGCCACCAAGTTGCGTCAGCCACTATGTTGCCACCTTCATCAATATGAGGGTACTCAAGGCCTTTATTTTTGCAAACATTGGCTAAAACGGGGAACCCACCTTCAAATAACACCCGTTGGCATTCTTCTTCATCGAGTTGCAAGGTGTCGTACATACCTGCAACATCACGCTGTCGCTGGGCTTCGTACAAGACTAGCGCAGCTGCCACAGACACATTCAAAGATTGCACCATGCCCACCATGGGTATCACGATGTTTTTATCCGCTAAGGCAATAGCTTCTTCTGTGGCACCGTGTCTTTCTTGACCAAGGATAATCGCTGTCGGCTGAGTGTAATCAATTTCTCTGAAGTCAACAGAATCTTCTGATAAATGGGTCACCAGCACTTGCATATTCTGTTGCTTTAAAACGCCTACGGCGTCATCTATGCTGCTGTGCATCTCGGTCTTAACCCAATGCTCAGAGCCCATCGCTGTGCCTTTACGCAGCTTGGTTTTTTGATCCCACACACCATGAATACGATTGATACCTACAGCATCACAGCTGCGCAATATCGCTGATACATTATGCGGCTTATGAACTTGTTCTAAACAGACCGTTAAGGAAGGTTGGCGGGTACTCAATAACTTACGAATGCGCTGATAACGCTCTACTGACATGGGGGCTATAGCAGTCATAGTTTTATGTTCTTTTTCTTATTGATGCCTTTTGACCCCGCTGCTCGCTATAAAGCGTGCCTAGTAGGCTAGCATCTTTTAATCAGCGCACGGCTATGATGACATCCCGTGCGCAGTGCAGCGCTTATGCGCCGTCAGTGGTATACAATTAATTTTAGCTAAAAAACAACCTGGAGTTATTCAGGTAATTCCATCACGCCGTCAATCTCAATTTGTGCACCTTTTGGCAACTCTTTAACACCAATAGCAGCACGTGCTGGGTATGGCTGTTTGAAATGCTTACTCATGATCTCGTTAACCGTGGCAAAGTTAGACAAGTCGGTTAAGAAAATATTTACTTTCGCCAAATCATTAGTGCTGCCACCCGCGGCTTGGCAAACAGCTTGTACGTTTTTGAAGACTTGCTCAGCTTGCTCTGCGAAATCATCAGAAACCATTTCCATGGTTTCTGCGACCAAGGGGATCTGGCCAGATAAGTACACAGTAGTGCCAGATTTAATCGCTTGGCTGTAAGTTCCAATAGCTTGTGGAGCCTTGTCAGTGTGAATAACAGACTTAGACATAATATGATTACCTTTTAAAGTTTATACGTTTTGAGATTTATTCTGCTTGGATTGGCTGTGCCTTGAAACCCGCTGTACTTCGGGCATTATGCGAATTTTGCGCATGACATCAGCAAGCTGAATACGATCCGTGATGGTCAGTTCGATATCGATATAATAGATACCGCTTTCTTTTTCTTCGGTTTGCAAGCCGACAATATTAGAGCCGCAAGACGCCACGTTATTGGTTAAGTTGGCGAGCGTCCCTTGATGATTAATTAACTCGATCCGCAGGGCTGCTTTAAATTCACCTTGGGGCTTATCATCCCATTTCATTACGAGAATACGCTGGGGTTCTTCTTTACTGAGTTTGCGAATATTGCTACAGCCGGCTTGGTGGATCATCATGCCTCGGCCTGGGCTCAGCACAGCGACAATTTCATCCCCAGGAATCGGGTGACAACAGCGTGAATAAGACACGAGTAGCCCTTCTGTGCCACGAATGGCCACTCTGCGTCCGCTATCCGGGATCTCCGCCGCTTCACCAAGTAAGCGCCGCGCCACAATCGCACTGAGCTCATTGCCCAATCCAATGTCTGCGACTAAGGATTCAAAATCCTCATGTTTGGTTTCTTGTACGACCCGTTCGATGTCCTGCTGAGGAATTTCATCTAGCTTGGTTTTGCCCAACGCATGGCGCAACAATCGATTACCCATGATAAAGGCTTCTTCTGAACGCTGATGCTTCAGATAATGACGAATGTGCGAGCGCGCACGCGCACTGACTACAAAGTTTAGCCAACTAGCGTTAGGCTTTGCTCTAGGTGAGGTAATAATTTCAACGGTTTGGCCGTTTTCCAGCGGTTTACTCAATGAATAGGTGCGTCTTTCAACTTTCACCCCAACACAAGTGTTACCCACGCCTGTGTGTACCGCGTACGCAAAATCAACGGCGGTAGCCCCAAGGGGTAATTCAATAATGCGCCCGTCAGGTGTAAACACATAGATTTCATCTGGGAACAGATCGGTTTTTACGTTTTCAATAAATTCAAACGACGAGCTGGCGCTTTGCTGCAACTCAATTAATGATTGCATCCATTTACGGGCGCGTACCTGCGCTGTGGTATCACTCGATTCAGAGTCATCTTTGTACATCCAATGGGCAGCTACACCTATGTCAGCCATCTTGTCCATTTCGGCAGTACGTATTTGAATTTCAACTGGAATACCATGAGGGCCAATTAAAGAGGTATGCAATGACTGGTAGCCATTAGTACGCGGAATCGCCACGTAGTCTTTAAAACGGCCTTCAATCGGTTTGTACAAACCATGCATCGCGCCAAGCGCTCGGTAGCAATTATCAGCACTGTCTACCACCACGCGAAATGCGTAGATATCCATGACTTCATTGAACATCAACTCTTTGTTTTTCATCTTGCGATAAATAGAGTAAAGATGTTTTTCGCGGCCAATGGTTTGGGCGTTGATCCCAAACGCAGCTAAGCGGGTTTCCACTTCTTTGCGGGTATTTTCAATGACTTCTTTACGATTGCCGCGCGCCTGTTTAACCGCGGCTTTTAATGCCCTGTGACGCATAGGATACATGGCCTGAAAACCTAAATCTTCTAGCTCATTTTTAATATCATGTATGCCTAAGCGATGGGCAATAGGTGAATAAATCTCTAGCGTTTCTCGGGCTATACGGCGGCGTTTATCCGGTCGTAATGAGCCAAGGGTGCGCATGTTGTGGGTGCGGTCAGCCAGTTTGATCAAGATAACGCGAATATCTTGCACCATGGCCATCAACATTTTACGAAAGTTTTCGACCTGCGCTTCTTGCTTGCTGCTGAAATGAATTTTGTCGAGCTTACTGACCCCTTCCACCAGCTCGCCAACCGTTTCGCCGAATTCAACGCTAAGGGTCTCTTTGCTGTGGTGGGTATCTTCAATCACGTCATGCAGTAAGGCTGCCATCAGTGTTTCATGATCGAGTCGCATGTCCGCTAAAATACCGGCCACGGCTACGGGGTGAGTAATGTATGGGTCGCCACTTGAACGCATCTGCCCATCATGGGCATCTCGGGCTACCACAAACGCACGCTGAGTCTCTGCTACCTTGTCCGCTGGCAGGTAGGCCTCAAGCTTTTGTTTTAAACCCTCAAAAAGATACAAGTGTTGTTAGTCTCAAACAGTGGAAAGTTTAAGGATACGGTGAATTGAGCACTAAGCCAACGGCTAAAACATCAGTTTGATGCTATGCCGCTGGGTTCAGGCTTTTTTTCGCGAACTCAAATTCTCGAGCGAACGTTTGTTCTAGAACTACTGGTCTTGCAGGATATTTGCTACAGACTCAAACTGAGCTTGGTCTTGAGCATGTTGGTCACGCAAGTTTTCAGCGTCAAGAGTAGACGCTGTTACGTGTCCTTCCTCGATTTCACGTAGCGCTACAACTGTAGGTTTATCAGTACCTACCGATACATGAGCAACTTTGCCTTCTATCGCAAGTTGTCTTGCGCGGCGTGCTGCGACTAAAACCAAATCAAACCGATTGCCAATTTTATCTACGGCATCTTCAACTGTTACGCGAGCCATTTTGATCTCCGTCGGGTAGCTATGTTTTAAAAAAGGTCGCATAGTGTACTTGCAAACCTGAAATTAGAAAAGATCTTTCACGATCTTAGTGACTAATAATTACGCTAATCATTGGCCAGTAAGTTTTCAAACAGGCTTTGATGACGCATTACCTGCTTTTCTTTGCGCAAACGACGGCTTGATACAATCGCATCTAGCTCTGCTAGCGCCGCGTCAAAATCATCATTCACCACGATATAATCGAATTCATGATAGTGCGATATTTCAGATACCGCTTTATTCATTCGCTCTTGGATCACCTCAGGAGTGTCTTGTCCGCGCTCGGTTAAACGACGCAAAAGCTCGTCACGTGAGGGCGGCGCAACAAAAATCGTTGCAGTATCCGGGATTTGCGCTTTTACCTGACGAGCCCCCTGCCAGTCGATATCTAAAAATACGTCAATCCCTTTGCGCAATGTTTGTTCAATCACTACTTTAGAGGTGCCGTAATAATTACCGAAGACTTCAGCCCATTCAAAAAATTCATCTTGGGAAATGAGCTCTTGAAATACCTCTCGACTAACAAAATGATAATGTACACCGTCTATTTCACCTGGGCGCGGTGCTCTAGTGGTATGAGAAACCGAGACCTGCATTTCATTGTTGTGTATTTCTGTTGCGTCATGGTTTTGCAGTAACGCTTTGATTAAGCTAGATTTACCAGCTCCAGAAGGCGCGGCAAGTATAAATAAATTTCCGAGTGATTGTGGCATAGAAGATTTTCAGTCAAGTAAGTAGATAAAGTGAGTGTTGAGATTTCTATGCAATGTTAGCATATTCCCTTTACAAAGGTGCGAATGCATCAAAACAGTTCACAAAAGGTGACGAAACCATGAACGACAGCCAATATCATCAACTCGTCGACGACCTACTGATTTCCTTAGAGGAAATGCTCGACGATGTAGAAGCCGATATCGATTATGAATCAGCCAGCAGTATACTTACGCTAATTTTTGTCAACGGCACTAAAATCATCATTAACAAGCAACCACCTTTGCATCAACTTTGGGTGGCAACTAAGTTTAACGGTCATCATTTCAATTACCAAGAAGGCTTATGGATTGACGAGCGCACTGGCGCTGAGTTTTGGCAATTTATGAATGAAGCGGCGACTAAGCAAGCAGAAGTTCCTGTTTCGTTCCCCCGCCCGACTGAATAGTTAACAGTAAAAGCTGTATTAAAAATTTAACGGAAAATTAGTAATCAAAGAGTGGTACCGATGAGTAATAGCAATTTAGAATGCGTAGAAGTAAACCCTACACAGCCCCATACCGCCGTGGTTATTTGGCTTCACGGGCTAGGAGATTCAGGTAACGGGTTTGCACCTATCGTTCCTGAGCTAAAAATTCCTGACGCGTTACCTATTCGTTTCGTTTTCCCCCATGCACCAGTGCGCCCCATTACAGTCAATAACAACATGGAAATGCGTGCTTGGTACGATATTGCTAGCCTTGACTTTAACCACAGAGCTGACCGCACTGGTGTTGAAACCTCTGCCAAGCAAGTCGAAGCGCTAATTGATGCTGAAATTGCTAATGGCACTCCCGCTGAACGTATTGTACTAGCAGGCTTTTCACAAGGTGGCGTAATAGCGTTGCATTTGGGTACTCGCATCAATAAGAAGCTCGCGGGTATCATGGCATTATCAACTTATATGTGTGAACCAGACACACTTGCCAACGAAGCAAGCGATGCCAATAAAAGCACGCCCATATTGATGGCTCACGGTCAGCAAGATAACGTGGTACCTGTATTTATGGGTAACGCAGCGTTTAAAGTATTGCAAGAAAATGGCTACCCCGTGACGTGGCAAGACTATCCAATGCAACACAGCGTATGCTTAGAAGAAATTAATCATATCTCACAGTGGTTGCAAGCGCGCTTAGGTTAAGCCATGAGGTTTTTATCCCAAGGCGCGAGCGCTTTGGGATAAAAATGTGATGAAATTTATTCTCTGCCATAGCGGTTTTATTAAATAACCCTCTTATTTAATGACTAACATAGGCCAACACGGGAATAATTATGAGCATCAATCCATTTGTATTTATGCGCGGCACGGCGAAAGCGGCAGCGCTATTTATCATACTCAGTTTCAGTCACTTCGCGTTTGCGCAAGATCCCATCGAAACCGGTTTTTTCAACAATAAAGCGATATACGGCTACGACACCGTTGCATACTTCACCCAAAGCAAAGCATTAAAGGGTTCAGATAACTACACTATGTCTTGGCGCGGTGCCGATTGGTTTTTTAGCTCTCAAGCACATTTAGATTTATTCAAAAATGATCCAACAAAATACGCCCCACAATACGGCGGGTATTGTGCTTACGCTATGGCAACAGGTGATTTTGTGGGAATAGACGAAGATGCGTTTGTTATCGATGAAGGTAAGCTTTACCTAAACTACAGTACCAGCGTGCAAGAAAAATGGCTCGCCAACAAAGCGCAATATATTGAGCAAGCTGACGCACAGTACAACCTGCAATTCAACGAATAGAGAGCGCCTTGTCTGCGTTAACCCTGCGCCCCTTAAGCACAAAGTACAGTGCGGATATTTCTGCACTGGCGATGCGGTCAAAAGCTCACTGGGGATACTCGCCAGCATTTATGCAGCAATGCGCGCACGAACTCACTTATTCGAAAACACAAATCGCCCATAAGGATTTTCATTTTATTGGGGCGTTTTCCCCTTCAGACAGTCAAGCCTTAACGCCGTTAGGCTTCTATGCAATTCAGCGCATATCCTCAGAAAAAGCAGAACTAATGGCGCTGTTTGTTTGCCCGTCTGTTATAGGGTGTGGTGTTGGTAAAAGCTTACTGCAACACGCAATAAGTGCAGCAAAATCACACCATTTCAAAGCTATGCTTATATACAGCGACCCAAATGCGGCGGCGTTTTACGCTAAACATGGCGCGCAACGAATAGGCACGCATCCCTCTGGCAGTATTGTTGGCCGTGAACTCCCGGTTTACCAAATACCATTAATGCCCAGCGCCTAACCCGCTAATGCCTCAAAAGAATAATTTCAAAAGAATGATTCATAACCTCTATTATTCTGCACATACCTCGTTCTTCATGAGCGCTATTTATCTTTATAACTAATATTCACGCCTAAACATTACGCTTTTTCGTTAAAACTAAGCCTTTGTCTACTCAAAGTGGACGTAAACTCTGATAATATCGCGGTATAAACTCGTCAGTTAATAGTGAATATTTCATGTCAGATCGCGTTATTCGAATTGCTACGCGCAAAAGTACTTTAGCCATGTGGCAAGCAGAATATGTTCAAGCCAAATTGCTTGAAGCTCACCCTCAACTTAAGGTTGAATTGGTGCCAATGTCCACACAAGGTGACCGCATTTTAGATACTCCATTGGCCAAAATCGGCGGCAAGGGGCTGTTTATCAAGGAGCTTGAAATCGCCATGAGCGAAGGCCGCGCAGATATAGCCGTACACTCAATGAAAGATGTTCCGGTGGATTTTCCAGATGGCTTTGGCCTGCACTGCATATGTGAGCGTGAAAACCCATATGACGCCTTCGTCTCTAATACGTATTCTGCGATTGAAGAATTACCCCAAGGCGCAGTGGTAGGTACTTCGAGCTTACGCCGTCAGTGCCAAATTCGTAGCGCTCGCCCCGACCTAACCATTCGCGATTTGCGTGGCAACGTAAATACCCGTTTAGCCAAGTTAGATGAAGGCCAATACGATGCCATTATTCTAGCTGCCGCTGGCCTCATTCGTTTGAATATGCAAGAGCGGATCAAAGCATACATAGAGCCTACAGTGTCTTTACCCGCTGTAGGCCAAGGCGCTGTTGGCATTGAATGCCGCAATGACGATGCAGAACTAATCGAATTGCTCAAGCCATTGAATCACGCAGATACAGAATCAAGAGTTAAGGCCGAACGCGCCATGAATGCCAAGTTAAATGGTGGTTGCCAAGTACCTATTGGTAGCTACGCGGTATTAAACGGTGACGAATTGTATTTACGCGGATTAGTGGGCTCACCTGATGGCAGTTTGCTTCTGCAAGCCGAAAAACGTGGCAGTATCAACGATGCGCAAAGTATTGGTATCGATGTCGCTGAGCAACTGCTTGAAAAAGGTGCGGGTGACATTCTTCAAGCGTTATACAAAGACTAACATATGACAGTGCTGATATTTCGCCCCGAGCAAAAATGCGCAACCAGTGTCGCACGTTTTTCACAAGCGGACATATCAGCCGTAGGCGTTGGGCTTATTAGCACACAGCCTAGTGAACCAGCGCTTGCCAAGTTAGCACGCAGCTTAGCTGCACTCGCGCCGGGTGATAGCATAATAGTGACCAGTACGGTGGCCAGCCAGCTTTTGGCCCAGCGCGATATAAGCCTTCCCAGTGATGTGCATGTTTTTGCTGTGGGCAGTAGCACAGCCACGGGTTTACGTGACATGGGCTATCAAGTAATAGTACCGCCCGTTCCTACCACTGAAGGCTTGTTAAGCTTAACGCCACTTAGTAAGGTTGATGGGCATAAGGTGGTTATTATAAAAGGTGAAGGGGGGCGTCAAGATTTGGCCCGCCATCTTAACCAGCGGGGCGCATCCGTTTACTTAGCAGATATTTACCATCGGATAAAAATTGCTCCCCCAAAAGCCACACAAGAGTGGCAAGCAAAGCAGATTCGTTGCATCATTGCTACCAGTGGTGAATTGATAGATACGGCCTTTGAGCAGTTCGATCCTAAGTGGCTTCAGTCTTTACCCTGGATTGTAGTGAGCCCACGAACTGAACAAATTGCCGCTAAACACGGTATAAACACTATATTTGTCAGCGATGACGCTAGCGATCAGGCACTTATTCGCCGTGCCAAGGAATATTTGGAGCATTAAATGGCAGACCAATCAGATACAAACAAGGCTTCAGACAACAAGCCAAAAGAGCAGGCTCAAGAGAAAGCAAAGAGCGTTGAGCCGCAAAAAGCGAGCGCCCAAGAAAAGCCTCAAGCGACCGATAAACCGGTTGAGAGCAAATCTAGCACCGTTATTACACCTGCTCCGCCAAAGACCGAAACGAACACAGCAAATCCTAAAAAGAGTTCTACAGCTCCCTTAAAAAGCGACAACAAAGTGAAAAAGACCACCAGCACAAGCGATAACTCTGACAATCGTGCAACGTCAAAAGCAAACAGTGGCGCAAACCAAAAACCCGCAAAAACAGGTTTTCTATGGTTTGTAACTATCATCAACTTACTGATTTTATTGTTGATAATAGCGGCAGCTTATTGGGGCTGGACACAATGGGAAGGGCAAAAACAAAGCCAGCAAGCTCGTCAAAGTGAGCAGCAAGATATTCTCAATCGTCAGGCACAGCAGAATTTGTCTATTACTGATGAAGTAAAAGAGCAAAATAGCCGCCTAGAATCTCAGTTGCGCAGCGTCAGTGAAGAATTACAAAGTGTCAATCAAGCGTTGCAAGGCGCACGAGATGATGCTCAAGCAGCGAACGAACAATCTTTAGCGAACAAGCAAACGCTGGGCAGTATCGCCGGGCGTCGCCCAGCAGACTGGCTATTGGCCGAAGCCGACTTTTTAGTACGCATGGCTGGGCGTAAATTATGGCTAGAGCACGACCTAAAAACCGCAGTAGCTATGTTGCAGTCAGCTGATAGCCGCTTACAAGATTTAGATGACCCAAGTTTGTTGCCAGTACGCGAGCGCTTGGCCAACGATATTCAAACACTCGCTCAAGTGAATCCTGTGTCTGTATCATCGATTGCCTTGCAAATAAGCGCGCTGGTTTCAAAGGTAGATCAACTACCACTGAATACCTTTGAGCGCCCAGACATAGCTACCGAAGGCGGCGAAAACGTTTCCGAGTCAGTAGATGATTGGCAAGCAAACTTATCGCGCGCGTGGGCCGCTTTCACCAAAGACTTTTTCAGTTACAAAAAGAAAGAGACCGACGTGCAGCCTTATATGTCAGCTCAGCAACAATGGCTGGCCACTGAGCAGCTTAAGTTGTCTTTGCTACAAGCCCAAAGTGCAGTACTTAAAGAAAACGCAGCGCTTTATCAGCAGTCGCTACAGAACGCCTTGAGTGCGTTGTCAGAAAACTTTGCCACTGATGATGGCTCAGTACAGCAATTTGAGCAGCGTATAAATGAGCTGAACGAAACCGATATCGAGCGTGTTTACCCAAGTCAGTTCTCATCCGCGCCAGCCCTGCAAGACATTATTCAACAACGTATGGATAATGCCTTCGTCAATGGAGCTAGCCAACCATGATAAGAATTTTAATGGTGTTTGTGGCCTTACTGATTGCCGTATTGATCGGGTCATTAATATTCGACGACAAAGGCTATGTGTTCATTGATTTTGCTGGCTACGTAGTGGAGATGAACGTCTTTTCCATGGCGATCATGACCATCTTAGTCATTGTGGGCTTGCTGCTATTCTCATGGTTAGTCAAGAAGCTCATAATGATTATTTCAGGTTCAAAAAACTGGTTAGGCAACTGGGGAACTCGCAAGAAAAAACGTGCCTTTACCAATGGCTTAATTGCGCTTGCTGAACAAGATTATTTAGAAGCACGCAAGCAACTGGCCAGCATTGAACAAGAAGATTTCGATGGATTGAATTTACTTGCCGCCGCCGAAGCAGAGCTACAATTGCAAAACCCTGAAGGGGCGCAAGAATACTGGCGCTTAGCTACGTCTTACCCTAAATCTGCCTTCGCCGCTAAATTGTGTTTAGTGCGCGATCATTTGCAGAATCAACAGCCCATGAAAGCGCTGGAAATACTCGACGATGTAAACGACAAACAAAAGCGTCAAAAGTCAGTGTTGACCTTACGCGCTCAAGCCTTAGTGCAGGCGGGCAAATGGCAAGAATTAAAAGACCGCTTACCTTCATGGAAGAAAGCCCTTGGCGAGCACTATGAACACTATATGCAGTTAGCGTCATCGGGTAACTTTGCTGAAATTGCGAGTAAAGAAGGGGCTAATCAGCTTAAAGAAAACTGGCATGCATTGCCTAAATCAACCCGCCGCGATCCAGCCTTACAAGCCGCATACGTGAAGCAGTTGATTGACCAAGGCATGCATATCGATGCAGAAGCCGCACTCGGTGAGTACCACAAGAACAAACCTCATCCTATGCTATTGCCGCTTTATAAAGAGTTACGTTTATCACACCCAACCACAGCATTAAAACAGCTAGAGCAGTGGTTAAAAGTAGACGACATGAATGTAGAGTTGTTGTCTACTTTAGGCACGCTGGCCTATCACGCCAATGATTTAAGTTTGGCGGAAAAAGCGCTAAGCAAAGCCATTAAATTAGGCAATCGTCAGCAAGACATATTGCTACTGGCGAAGATAAAAGAGTCACAACAAGACGACCAACAAGCGTTGGCACTTTATAAACAAAGCTTGGCTCAACCTAACGCATTATCTAAAGCGGAGTAACATGAAACACATAATATCAAAGGCGAAATGGCTACTAACCATTTCGCTTTTTTTTGCCAGCAGCACACACGTACAAGCACAAACACTCAGTACCGCCCCTGCTTTTGAAGTGGTGGTATTAGGTGACAGCGGCGGCATTGAAGATGGCAACCTAAGTGCGTTCTTATTACGCTCGCTCACTGAACCTAACTATGTCGCACTAGATGCCGGCACCTTAGTCAACGGAATAAATCAGAGCATTAAACAAGGTGCTTTTGACGATTTAGCTATAAAAGAAGGTGATAAATGGGGCAAAGCCGGCACGATATTGCGCCAGCACGTTAAAGGCTATTTATTAAGTCATGCCCACCTTGATCACATTAACGGCATGCTCGTGGCTTCACCTGAGGACAGCAAAAAAAGTATTTATGCCCTAGCATCCGTTAACACCATGATTGGCGAAACCTATTTTAACGGTAAAGCTTGGGCCAATTTTAGTGATCGCGGTATTCCCCCCTTACTGAATAAATACCACGTGGTTGACTTACTACCTGGCAAAGCCACCCCCATTGCCGATACACATCTAAGCGTGACCGCATTTAGCCTAAGCCACCCTGTGGAATCAAGTGCATTTATAATTGAACACGGCGATGATATGTTCGTGTATTTTGGTGATACTGGGCCAGATATAGTGGAAAAACAGGGTAAGTTAGACGCCATATGGACATACTTAGCCAAACAGGTAAAACACAAAAACCTTCGAGGCATGATTATCGAAACGTCCTTTGAAAACGAGCGCCCCCACAACCTTTTGTTTGGTCACCTAACGCCAGCACTTCTAATGGGTGAGCTAAGTAACTTTGCAGATAAAATAGGCGGTGAGCAGCCACTTAAAGGCCTTAATGTGGTAATAAGCCACATCAAATACTCCCTAGCAAAGAACGTTGACCCAAGAGCTAAAATTACTCAGCAGTTGAACGAGGGCAATGATTTGGGCTTAAATATTATTATTCCCCAGCAAGGGCAAAAGCTTCAGTTTTAACGGGCTATTTCGTGCTAAACACCTGATATTCATGACGCATAAAAAAGCGTATCGATTAAAATCAATACGCTTTTTTTGTGCTTGTTATTTATGTTGGCGAGTTACGTTTCGTGCTTATTTGTATAAAGGCACTAATTACAAACATAGCTCTCTAAGGGGAATGGTCGCAGCGCCGATTGAAACCGGGTGTTTCTGCACACCAGACACAACAATTTTCGGCATAGGGCGTTTAGCCCCGCGTCTGAACTGCGCATACACATCGATACGTGGAATAACCATTTCTGCCAGTTCTTTCGGAATATGCCCACCTAGAATAATCGCTTCGGCATCCAGCAATGCAGAGCAACAGGTGGCGACTAAATCAAAAGAGTCTTGAACTTTAAATATCCACTCTTCAACGCCCGGCCAATCTGGGTCAAACTCTTCATGCAGGTTGTAAATCGAGCTAAATTTCACACCGTTTTTCTTCAATATGCGCTTTAACAACTCTAGATTCGGGTGGGCGTAAATTTTCGAGGGCAGCATGTCACCTAGCTCGCCCGCGTTTCCATAGGTTCCACGCAGCACTTCTGTATTCGTTACCACGCCGCCGCCAAACGCCGATGACACGAATAAGTAAACAAAGTTTTTATACTGACGGCCTACCCCTGCCACACCTTCACCAGCAGCCGCGCCTGTGCCGTCGTTCACAACCCAAGTGGGTAACTTAAAGTGATTAGAAATAATGTCGACGATATCCACTTGCGACCACTCTTCTAACATGTGGTGGGTGTTCATCTTGCCGTCCATCGAGCTGAAGAAGCCTGAAATGCCTACTCCTATTCCAAGCACGCGGGTATCGTCCAATTTACACTCTTCGCTTAACGCCTTGACTAAGGCTTCGGCCGCCTCGAGCGCATGAGCAATACTCATGTCGTCCATTTCACTAAACTTAGTCGCGATAACGTTTCCGGCGAAGTCCATCACCGCCACGCCAATCGCATCAAGTAAAATAGAAACCCCAAAGGTGTAGGCATAATCTGGGTTTAGCTCGATGCCAAAACCAGGCTTACCTTTGGGATTAGGGATCATTTCCTCGGTTTGGCGTAACACATGAGACTGGGTTAGCCCTTTTAATAACCGAGATACCGTTTGTTGAGGAATTTTAGTCGCAGCGACTAACTGACTCTGAGTGACGCGCTTATCCCAAAAGACAATCTTAATAATATCACGCTCAATATCTTGAAATAGCTTACTGCCCTTACCTAGGGTAAAGCCTGAGCGTAAATACTGACTGTTATCGATTGAAAACATCTGAAACACATCTACCTTAAATCGCTATAGCCTATTTCAAAGCCTTGAAAAGAACAAGAGTCTATCCAGTAAACACCTTTTAATTCACATACATAAACAGAAGTAAGCGCATATACCACAGCCTTACTTCCCTTGCTGCCACTCAGTGACTTAATAGCCTATATTTATTCGGCTATTCGATGATTATCGCCCTAAAGTCATTCACGTTGGTGTTTGTTGGGCCGGTTATCACTAAATCATTAATAGCACCGAAAAACCGATGACTGTTGTGCGAGGCCAAAAGCTCAGTTGCACTGACACCCGCAGTAGCTGCTCGGTCTAAGGTAGAGCTATCGATATAGGCACCTGCAACATCTTTACTGCCATCCACACCATCTGTATCACACGCCATAGCAGAAATACCTTCAACGCCATTAAGCTCTAGTGCTAAGGCCATCAAATACTCTTGATTTGGGCCACCATCACCGTACTCTTTGCCAACAGTAACAGTCAGTTCGCCACCAGAGAACAGCATCACTCGCTCGCCATTGGCTCGGCATTGTAATGCGTGTTGTGCATGGGCTTTGGCTACGTCTCGTGCTTCGCCTTGAATATCATAACCAAGCACTTTCGTACTCCAGCCTTGTTTCTCAGCCACCTTAATAGCAGCATCAATGGCGTGTTGTGCATTGGCAACAATGTGATACTCACTCGGCGCAGAATCCGATGGTGTGACCTCTGGCTTAGCTAAATATTTAGCGATACTGCCAACGGGTGTCCAATTGTATTTTTGTAAAATGGCCGCCGCTTGCGCCTTGGTCGAGGGGTCAGCGATTGTTGGGCCCGATGCGATATCAGCGGCGTTATCGCCCACCACATCTGAAATTATCAAGGTCACATGCTTCGATTTTGCCGCAGCAGCAAGTCTGCCGCCTTTCACCAAAGACAGTTGCTTACGCACTGTGTTTATCTCATCAATGCTGGCGCCACTTCGCAGCAAAAACTGATTCAACTCCTGCTTATCGCTAAATGGAACATCATCTACGGGTAGGCACATCAAAGACGAACCACCACCAGAAATTAAAAACAAGATTGGCGTAGTAGCAGGCGTGTCGCGTACTAAATCGAGCAAGGTTTTACCCGCCACCAAACTGTTGTTGTCTGGGGTGGGGTGATTTGCCGTTAACACTTCAATTTTGCCCGTATCCCCGGCACTTTCGTAACCATAACGGGTAACAACAGCGCCGTAGCATTTGTCCCCTAGCACTCGATAAGTTTCTGCGGCCATTTCGGCGGCGGCTTTACCCGCCCCCACCACACAAATGCCATTACTGGTATCAAGTTTACTTAGCTGCTCAGCCATGCAAGCACTGGGCTTACAGGCGGCAACAGCTGTGTTAAATAAATCGAGAAGAAAAGCGTGATATTTCATTATTTAACCTTAAACAAACGCAGTTGGAATATATAAACAAAAAGCAATCATGGCAGCGAACATACCAAGTAAAAGCACTATGTCTTTGGTGGTTAAAATAGACATAGCCTCCTGCCCTGAGGCACTGTGTTCTTCGCTTGGCTGATAGGTGAAAGGTTTAACTTTACTCATTACTACCGCCATCACAATGGTCACTACAAAGCCGATGAAGTTCCACCAGAACCAGAAAATTTCAGGAGCAATGATCGAAATCAGTAGATTGAAAAGCACACCACTAATAAGACCAATATTCACATGTAATCCTGACGTGCTCTTCGTCAGTACTGCCAATAAGAACACCGCTAGAATTGGGCCATAGAACAAAGAACCCACTTTGTTAATCGCTTCGATAATCGTAGGTGCAATGTTGCCCGCATACAGTGATAACACCAAGGTGATAGCACCCCACACTAAGCCCATATATTTGGCGAGTTTTAAATAACCGCCCTGACTTAGCTCTTTATTGGTAATACGGCAGTAATCTTCAATAGTAACCGCTGACAAAGAGTTAATTGCCGAGCTAAGAGATGACATAGCAGCGGCCAAAATAGCCACAACCAATAAACCGATTAAGCCATGGGGTAAGTAGTTCAGAATGAACATCGGCATCATCCAATCCGGATTATCCGTTGGAATTTTTGCCATAAAGCTTGGTTCAGTCATAGCCAGGGTGCCGACAATCAAACCTGAGAAGCAGTACAAAATAGTAATAGGGAAGCGAATAACGCCGTTGGCTAAAATCATATAACGCAGGTTATCTGGATCTTTAGCCGACAATGCCCGTTGTGCTTGAGTTTGGTCACAACCATAATACGACGCGTAAAGCACCACACCACCGAAAATCATTGGCCAGAAGCCAAAACCGTCACCACTGAAACCAAACGAATCGAATTTAACCGCTTGTAGGCGGTCGGTGTCTACGTTGGCAACAAATGCATCAACCCCACCTAGGTAGTATAAGCCGTAGCCGATACACGCTACCGTGCCTAAAATAATGATCACCATTTGAATGGCATCACCGTAAACTACTGCTTTCATACCACCTTGCAGCGAATATAAAACGGTGATCACACCGGTTAATAAAATGGCTTGCCATGCTTCGATACCCATGGTGCCTTGCAGAATGAGGGACACTGCATAAATCATAATGCCGGTTGCGAACGCCCGGCTAAATTGAAACACGATACTGATCAACACGCGGGTTGAACGGCCAAAACGCACTTCTAAATAATCGTAAATACTGACAATCCCAGCGCGATAAAGCTTGGGTAAAATAGTCGCAAGAAGCAGGAGCATCGCTAAAGGCACGCCTAATTCATAAGACAGCCATTGCATTCCCCCACCTTCACGCAACCCCACAAATGCGGGGGCAGAAATAAAACTAATAGCAGAAAGCTGAGTGGCCATGACCGACAACGCCAAGGGTTTCCAACCTAGACTTTTTCCACCCAGAAAGTAGTCACTTTTATTTGTCTGTTCTCGCAGCATAAATCCCATGACTAATAAAGCCACCAAATACAATGCAACAACCAAAAAATCTAGAGTATTCATAATTTTATTCACATGTCTGCACGAACGTAAACCATACCGCTGGTGCTACTAAATTAAAAGAACGGTGAATAGTTGCCCACTGAGATATTTTCCAGTGGGCAAGCTATTCAACCTAAATGGTGCAAGCAGGCACCCATACACACAAACTCATGTTAGAAATCATATCTTGCCGTTAAGCTCACGCGGCGCGGTAAAACTGGGCGACCAATGAAGAAGTCTCCGCCTGATACCTGACTGTTGCCTTGGCGCGGCGAACCTTCAGTAATACCGTCAGTGTCGAACAAGTTCCACACGCTAACGCCCACTCGTATTTGCTGGTCGTTATCTAGCTCGAAGGAGTAACCGGCGCTTAAGGTAGCAATAGTGTGGCCGTCAAGCTCCACAGAGTTATCGTCGTTGGCATAAGCATCACCGAAGTAGCTCAAGCCTAAACGCGCATCAACAAACCCGTTGTTGTAAGACACTGCAAGGTTACCCGAGAACTCAGGCTGTCTTCTTGGCTGCTTACCCACGTTAGCACCTTCACTAAACTCAGCATCTTGATAAGTGATGTTACCTTCAAGGATCACTTCATCTGTCATATTCCAGCGAGTAATAATTTCGGCACCTGTGGTTTCAGTAGATTGCTGTTTAACCACTTCAAGCAAACCGCCAGAGCCGTCATTTTCAAAATCCACCGAGCGACGATTATCCAAGTTTGCCAAGAACAGAGACGCATCTATGTACAAATCTTCAGGGAAGTATTTGAAACCAATCGCGCCTAGGGTGATATCTTCGCCCTCATAGCTTTGTGGCTCGCCATTATCGTTAAAAGTGATACTTCTGATTTGTGGGAAGAAATACCCTCTTGAAGCATTGGCATAAAGGTTAATGTCTTGGTCGTCCATCTTGTACAACAATGCTGCTGAGAATGCCGCTTCTGTGGTTCCCACTTCACCGTAGGTGAAACGCCCATTACCTGTGGTATTGACCTGTAAGTTTGGCGCTAAAGAGGGGTCATCATTGACCACAACCACTTCACTGCCTTCTGACTTAGTTGTGCCTTCTGCACGCTCAATACGCGCACCTACATCAATTGCCCATTGGTCATTTTCCATTTGGTCAGTGACGTAAAATGCCATGCGCTTGCTGGTCAAATCTTTGTTGGTATAACTAGTGCCTGGCCCTACAACGCCATTTTTAGAATATTGAACGGTTTCGCCCGCATCATTGGTGAATGATAAATCAACCAAGCGCGCATTTTCGCCATTGCTGAAATCAGCTAAATAGCTAGAAATAATGTTGTAATCCATTTGCGATGAATTAATGAAGAAGGTACCAATGTTCACCGTGTGGTCGAAACCACCAGCTTCTAACTCGCCAGTTAGGTTGAACTCAGTACTGAAGAAATCTCCATCGCGCTGACGATCCAGTAAACGGTTACCAAACAAGACGTAATCATCTGGTAAAGCATTACCTGTTTCAGACCAAGTGTAGTTCGCTGTACCTAGTGCGCTTAGTACGTCGCCGTTCGCAGTACGGCCTAGGTTATTCACATACCCTTCCTGGGTTTCAGGTGTGTTGGCAATACCGTCACCATCCAAGAACAAGTTGAACTGGTGATCATAACTGCCGACTTTGGCTTTACCTGCTAAACGCCAGTTATCCGTTAAGTCTTTTTCAAAATCAACGCCGAATGAGCCACCTTCGGTTTTCACCCCATCGCGGATCGGTGATTCATAAACGCCGTCAGCGGTTTGATAGCTCAAGTCTGCTGCTGCAACAGTTTGTGCAACGTAAACGGTCTCGCCGTCATTACCGGTCAAGCGCTCGCGGCTATCGCCTTCAAGTGGTAAAGGCAGGAAGAACTGAACTTGGTCATCGATCATTTGACCGTGAAATGTAATATGGCCATCGTCGAATTCTTTACGAATGTTACCTCTAAGTTGGTAACCCTTGGTTTCTAAACCTGTTTCTAAAGGGCCTTCATCATAACGATAGAAACCAGAAATCGCGTAATAGAGGTTTTCATCGCTAGAAAGCGCACCACTGTTAAAGAAGTCTGTTCTAACACGACCTTCTTCGGCCACTTCTACTTGCACTGTGGTTTCTGGATCATCACTGCCCTTACGAGAAATATAGTTAATGATGCCAGCCACTGAGCCTGGTCCAAACAAGTTAGATACACCACCACCGACATACTCAACTCTTTCGATGCCAATGTCAGGACGGTAGTAAACATCTTGTGCCGATGATGTCATGCCAGATTGAAAGGCAGGCATGCCGTCATAGTTAAGTGGGGTGAATTGAAATTGTCCGCCAGAAGGTAAGCCGCGAACGAATGCGTTAGTCGCTACCTCACCGCCGCCACCTTCTACTTTAATACCGGGAACACTCATGAGTATGTCAGCTTGACTTGAGAAGCCAGTATTCGCTATTTGCTCTTTGCCAATCAGCGTGGTCTTCGCTGGGGTATCGGCTTCTGTACGTGCAACGCTAGAACCGGTAACAATAATGTTTTCATATTCGTCATTATCAGGGGTTTCTGTGTTTGCTTCTTGAGCCATTAAGGGCGTAGCAAATAATATCGAAACTGCGCAGGCAATAGGTGTCATTTTCATGGTGTTCTCCAACTCTTTTTAAGATGGTCAATGTCAATGGTGTGTTCGTCTTAGATGAAGCGAACGTTTAACTAATGTTATTAATTTGTTACTTCGAGATTGATTTAAACACACAAAAAAAACATTTACAACCCATAATGGGTGCTTTAAGATTCAATTATCGTCGATTAACCCAAAAAGAGCACCCGTTATGACTACCAATGTAAATCAAGTACATGCTTTAGAGACTGCTGCATTAATCAAAAAAGCCCAAGAGACACTCGTCGCCAATGATTTAGGCGGTTACACAGTACCGACTCATGGCTTGTACCCTTTTCAATGGAACTGGGACTCTGCTATCACAGCGTTAGGCTGGAAGCATTTCGACGAACCACGTGCTTGGCAGGAAATAGAGGTGTTATTCGATGGTCAGTGGGATAACGGCATGGTGCCACATATACTCTTCCATCAAGATTCAACCACTTATTTTCCTGGACCAGACATTTGGGGCTCAGATAAGCGCGTAAAAAGCACCTCTATTTCACAGCCGCCTGTGGTAGCCACTGTGATGAAAGACATGCTAGATACCGCCGACGACAAAGCCTTTGCTACTGAAAAGGTTAAATCGCTGTTCTCAAGCTTAGTTGACTATCACCTGTGGTGGTATAAAGAGCGCGATCCCCTGAATACCGGTTTAGTTGTGAGCTATCACCCGTGGGAATCAGGCATGGACAACAGCCCAGCCTGGGATGAAGCCCTTAATGATGTACCTTGTGTGGATTGGGAATATGAGCGTCGTGATTTAGGCCATGTAAACTCGGCTCAGCGCCCACATAAAAGTGAGTATGATCGTTTTCTTTTCTTGGTCGACTTCTTCAAAAAACATAAATTCGACAGCGAAATTATCTTCAACGAGTGCCCTTATAAGGTAAATGACGTGGGTATCATCTCGATACTCCACAGAGGCAGTAAAGATATACTCGCTTTGGGTGAAACTTTAGGTATTGAAGATGCGCGCTTAGATGTTATCGCTCAGCGTATTGCGCTAACCGAAAGTGCGATTAACACCTTATGGTGCCCTGACGCCGAATATTTTTATTGCCGCAACGTATTAACCGATACGTTATGTAAAGTACGTACCTCGGCCGGTATGTTAACGGTGTTTGCTGGCTTGGCTGATGAAAAACAAAAAGACATTTTGAACAGCAAAGCTAAGCAGTGGAACGAAGCAAGTCAGTTTTGTATGGCCTCAACACACCCAGAAGAAAGCCGCTACGAGCCACAGCGCTATTGGCGCGGGCCTATCTGGTTGCATATCAACTGGATGATCGCCCTAGGCTTTGAAGCAGAAGGCTTCCAAGAAACGGCTGATAAACTTCGAAACGATTGCCGCGCATTAGTCGATTTGTCAGGCTACTACGAATACTTCAACCCTGAAACGGGCGAAGGTTGTGGTGGTAAAGACTTCTCTTGGACTGCCGCTATCGCGTTGCACTGGTTGCTGTAAAAGTACCGAGGAGATATCAATGATGAATGATAACCCAGCCTTTCATGATCCGGAGTTTTTAACCGGTCATATTAGCGACACGCTTAAATTTTATGAAAGCAACGTAGACGACCCCAACGGTGGCTTCTACCAAAACTTTTTAGACAATGGCGATGTGTACGACAAAGGCACGCGCCATTTGGTTAGCTCTACACGTTTTGTGTTTAATTACGCACGCGCCTATCAAGAATACCGCACGCCTAAGTACCTAGAGCGGGTTAAATCTGGTATTGAATTTATTCGTCGCGCTCACTTTCGCCCTGAAACAGGTGGCTATAACTGGTTGCTTGATGTGCAAGACGGTGACATCACAGTAAAAGACCAAACCAATCATTGCTATGGCTTTGCCTTCGTCATTTTAGCTTACAGCTGGGCCTTACGCGCCGGAATTGAAGAAGCTCGCGAATTCCTAAATGAAACATGGAATACCATGGAGCAACACTTCTGGGACCCACAAGCCGGTTTATATAAAGACCAATGCAATAGCGATTTCAGCGTGTGCGATAACTACCGTGGGCAAAATGCCAACATGCACACCTGCGAAGCGTTAATTGCCGCCTATGAAGCCAGTGGCGAGCACCGTTTTCTTGAGCGCGCTACTGCCTTGGCTGACAAGATGACTAACCAACAGGCGGCCCTAATGGGTGGTTTGATTTGGGAGCATTACGACCTTAACTGGCAAGTTGATCTTGAATACAACAAAGACGACCCGAAGAACCTGTTTCGTCCTTGGGGTTTTCAACCTGGCCACCAAACAGAATGGGCTAAGCTGTTGTTATTTATTGCCAAGCACGATGCCCAGCCTTGGCTTATCGAACGGGCCAAAGCCTTATTCGATGAATCACTTGCGGTCGCATGGGATAAAGAACATGGCGGTATTTTTTATGGCTTTGCACCAGATATGAGCATTTGCGACAACGAAAAATACTTTTGGGTACAGGCAGAAACAATGTGCTGTGCAGCCTATTTACACCATCATACTGGCGATGCTGCGTATCTAGACTGGTACAACAAAATTTGGCAATACTCGTGGCAGCACATGGTTGATCATCAATACGGTGCTTGGTTCAGAATACTGACCCACGACAATCAGAAAATAGATGAGCTAAAAAGCCCCATCGGTAAAACGGATTACCACACTATGGGCGCTTGTTACGATGTACTGGAGCTAATACGTCTTCACCCGATGGCGTAACAGCTTTATAAAAAATCACGCAAGCGTAAAAGAGCAGTACTAGCCTGCATGAAACACTCCCTCCCCTGGGGCTTCATGCGGGCTTTTTATTGTATGCGACTCACACCTTGCAGCAAAAGATGTTGCTGTGCATTGCTAGCACTGCAAGGCACAGTGTGCACCTCACTCACTAAATTCTACACGCTAAACTTATCCCACGGCCCGCGAATGGCCAAGGTTTTAGTAGGTGAATAAAGATTAACAAATAACACTGAACCATCTGGTGAAAAACACGCCCCAGCCAATTCAGTTTGCATGTGTAAACGGGCAAAATCGTACGCTTCGCCTTGGGGAGTAACGCCGCGCAGGTGATTATCTACCACGTCTGTGTACTGATCTTCGCACACCAAAAGATGACCGAACGGCGTAACGGTTAGGTTGTCACCGAAGTTATACAATGAAGCGTCTTCGCTTTGTAAGAACAACTGCAATCTGCCTGGTGCATCTTTCTCTTGCGCTTGGCCCTCAAAACTCGAAGGTTGATAACGCATAATCTGCCCTAACAGTTTGCCACCACCATTAGTGCAGCAAAAATACAATTCGTTGTCTCCCCAATGGATCCCTTCGCCACGGGCAAATACTGCAGCCCCGTCTTTGTAGCCTCTTGCGCGTAAGTCATCTTCTGGGCTTTCTGGGTTATCTAGGTTTATCCACTGGGCTTGCATCCATTGTTGCAAGGGCATTTTGTCTGTTTCCCAGTTACGGGTATCGAAACCTTCGCTGCCGTCAACGTCTTTAAGCACCAGGGCTTGAAGCTGCCCACCTTGGGCTAGTTGGCCGCGCTGATTAGGAATAAAGCGATAAAACAAGCTGTCGCCGCGATCTTCCGTTAAGTACACAATACCCGTTCGTGGGTCGACCGCCGCCGCTTCATGATTAAAGCGCCCCATAGCGGTTAACGGTTCAGGTTTAATTAGCCCCTGTGCTGAGGCTGGTACTTCAAAAATATAACCATGGGCTTTAGTCACCCCCGAATCCGCTTTCATCACAGACTCTTCACAGGTTAACCATGTATTCCAAGGCGTTACACCACCCGCACAATTTCGCACTGTGCCCACCAAGGTCAAGAATTGCTCTTCAAGGGTTTGCGTTTTCAGGTTATACACCAGCTTACTGGTGCCCCCAGGCAGGGCTACACCATCACTATTGTGATCATACGCCAAGCTGCTTTTGTGCTGCTGCAAGCTCTGCTCTGCGTTGGTTAAGTGCCGTGGATGCAGCTCATGATTACGAATAAGTGCAACGCGCTCATCGTCTAAGGCGAAACAACCCATGCCATCGGCTCTATCTGGTACCGTGAAGCCATCAGCCATTTCATCACCCAATTTAGAAATAACCTGATAAGTAAAGCCTGCGGGTAAATCCAGCATCTTGTTCGAGTCAGGCAGTAAAGGCCCAAAACCAGATGCACTGGCCAGCAAAGAAGCTGCGTTTACTTTTCCAAAATAACTTGCCGTTAAACCACCAAACGCCAACGCACTTGCGCCCAAAGTAAACTGTCTTCTTGTCACCATAATCTTGCCTAAAACGTTGAAATGAACCTAAACATCAAATGTTATGTTATCACATAATAACATTTATATTGTTCGCTAATACTGTTAAAGCGTGATTATAAAAGGCGAATACCACAGCAATATGACAAATAGGGTTAAACCCCAAGCGCGATAAAACGAAAAAAACGCCCGCGGTAAAACAACTACAACAATAAAACCAAATAACAGTGGAAAATGCGCTGTATTTCATTAGAATCAGCGCTCACAAAATGAAGCACCCGTAGCTCAGCTGGGTAAGCAGCGGTCGGCGCAGCCGATGAGAAGTGATTTAACATCACTTCGAGAGAAGCGAACGCAAGTACAGGATGTACGCGCTGGGGGAATATCATCATGGACGTGTTTACACCTAAGTAAAAATGACACCCCAAGCTTCATATTGAAATAAGCAGTAGTGATACGCCATGTATCGCACAACACAATATGCACCCGTAGCTCAGCTGGATAGAGCGCTGCCCTCCGGAGGCAGAGGTCAGAGGTTCGAATCCTCTCGGGTGCGCCATTATTCCTTCGATGATATAAAACCGCTCAAACCTGCATTCTCATTTAAATATATCCACCGAACGCACCCGAAAGGTGAGAGCCTCTGTGGTTCGACTAAAACGTCGGGAACGTTTTAGGACAGCTTTAGCTGGTCGCGAAGCGACGACCGCCAAGGATGGTGGGAGCAATCCTCTCGGGGGCGCCATTTCTAAAGGCCTACAGGCCGTATCAAGAAAAGCAGTTCACTAAAAATCTATTCTGTGTAGCAAATATGTAGCATCCCTTAAAATACTGACGGCTCAACCTTTAGGTCAGGTAATAATCCATTATCAACTTTTTTGCTGTTAAAATGACCAATAGCATTTTCTTATTTATGTAGATAAAATAGAGTTAGGAAATAAAAAATATAATTTGGGATTTTAGTGACTTCGAATATAAAAAATAATGTAGAGACGATTCTTAAACTGTTGGAACAGGTTACGAGTAAGGGTGTTGTTACAAATTTTTTGAAGGAAAAGGGATTAAATTACTCTGGAACATGGCAAGAATTATTCGAAAAGCGAATATACCCTGCAGTAAAGCAAGGGCAAATAACTCTTGTTGAATTAACGAACCTGTTAGCATTATCAGAAGAAACAGGCCGCCAACATATATTTCTTTATAAACTTCCAAAAGCAGTCTTCAAAGACTTATCTAAAGAAGCTATTGAAAAATCAATAAAAACCTCCAAGTTAGAACATTTAATCAATCAGCCATTAGTTATTGATAAACCAGATAAGCAAACAATCTCCGAGATCAGATGGAATAAAGACGGTAGTTTTGTAATTAAAGCAATATCAAAACGAACACGTTATGAATATATTGGCGACGATATGTCCGTAAGCGACGGTATCCTAAGTAAACGTTATCAAGTAATTGAGTCTCGGACCGTTAGTTTATTAAAACTGCATACGAGTGGACTAGTGGAAGTAAGAATATCATCTAAATCAAATACTTCAAAATATCATGAGGATGTTGAAGAGTTTTTGAGGCTTATTAATAATATAGTGCCAATGTCAAAAATATTGTCTAATCCAATATTACTAACTAAGTGTAAAGATAAATTGTGGAGCGATAGAGTTAAATTATCGAATGTGTTGCGCTTCAGTGATGCTACACTTAGAAATAGCTTAGGGACATCATTAAGAGCTGCTACTGGAGGCCGAGACTCAGATTTACTTGACGATACCTCTGCAAACCAGAGCATGAATACATTCACTGGTAATGATGTCAATTGTGAAACAAACAATATATTTTTCAAAATGATTGAAAATAAGCCAATACCTAGTAAAGAAATCCATGTTCTCATGTCTGGAGAAATAAATGAATTTACAGTTACGGCCTACTGTCAAGAGTCTGATTACAACTATGTTCTTAATAATCTAATAAAGTTCAATGGATAGCTCAAAGCAAGAAAAAATAGCAGTACTGAAGCAAATAGAAAAATTGCGTTTGGATTATGCTGATTATCCAAAGCGCTATTTTACTCTGCCTATGATTCTTGAAAAACTATCTCTTACTCCTTCATTTGATACATTTAGCTTATTACAATATTTGGAAAATACTGGGGACATTAAAAAAATATTGCGCGTTGAATCTCCTTCATTAGGAGGAATTGGTGACTTTGAATCTATATCAGACATTCCTAGCGTTATTGATGATTTTCGAACCGGATTAGAATTAAAAGTTGAGCACGAAAATATTAAGGTTTTGTATACCTTAAACAAAGTTTCAGGAAGCTGATTAATAGATGACAGAGTCTCTCGAGTTATTTAATGAACTGAAAATTGAGTTTGCTGCGATTCCTAAAGCAAGTAGATATGATCATTTAAAGCAAAGATTAAGTTCTATAACAGACGAAGCAGAAAGGAAAACTATTGAGGGTATTGTAATTTTCCTTGAAGACTCGGGTATGTTAGTAAGCAGTACAAGGCCCATTCTGATTGCTATGATTCATGGTATTAGAACTCAGGGAGAGTGGCATGATCGGCTTAAAAAATTTTTAGAAAACGATAATTCAATTACTGTAGTACCTATAAAATTTGGCTTCCTTGACAGTATAAGTTTCTGGATTCCCTTTCTTACTTTTCTTAGGTCTCGAAAAGTTCGGCATGTAACCAAAGAAATGAGATTATTGAAAAGAGATTACCCTAACCATGACTTAGTCGTTATTGCTCATAGTTTTGGGACTTTTTTGATATCAAAATTTCTTAAAGAAAACCATGATTACAATATCGATAGGTTACTATTATGCGGCTCAATTATACCAGAGAACTTTGACTGGAATGCACTCCCCAATTTTCCTAAAAAAGGAAATGCGGTTAATGACATTGGGTTCAAGGATATTTGGCCTGTCCTAGCTAAAACAAGTACCTTTGGATATGGCGCATCCGGCACATTTGGTTTCAACACACATACCATCGAAAATAGGTATCATAATTTTTCCCATAGTGACTTTTTTAATGATGACATGTTTCAAAATTACTGGCAGCCATTTATAAAGAAAGGTCAAATTGTCCAGTCACCCTTTACATCTGAACGTAACACACAAAATTATTTTGTTTCATTCCTAGGCCTATTTCAAGGGTTTCTTCTAATAATAGTTGTATTAATATTTGGCTACTTCATTTTTATTTAGTGCATCAAGTACAGTTATTTACAGAACTCCAGGTAAGAGCTAAGCAGCCGCCAAAGCGGCTTTCCCAGAGCAAAGCGCTAAGCGCCATTCGTGAACGCGAGTAATGATCTCTTTTCCTTGATAGAGAATGCCTTTTAGCTTTTTGGTAAAGAGTCCATCAAACCAACTGGTTTTAATCAGTCCGGTGGTTTTGTTGACCACCATTTCATAGTACGGGTGGAGCACCTGATTTTTACGCATACAGAAAACTCCGCCCATGAGTTTTGTATACATTGCCCAATCCCCCGAATCGGCTGATTGAGTCAGTTCACTGAGGGTGTTATCACCAGATACGGCTTTACGCAATCGCCTTAATTCACGCCAAACGGTAACAGACGCGCCGCCTATTTGCTGAAACTGACGAATGCCCCAACAACTAGCCCAAGCCTCAACCCGTTGCTCAGCTATAATCGGGTCTTCGCCATATATGCTTTTATCCAAATCTTTACCGTCGATATTTTTACTAACGTATTTCGCTAAATAGCCTGTAGCACCGCCCCTTTTGGGCTCGATGAATTTAAAGTCACACCGATTTCCACTGCTCCTTTTTCATCACCATCTTCTTCAAATGAATAATCTAGTGGCATAGCCCACTTGGACACGACATTTACGTACTTTTGCATGCTTTTGTTGTGGTAATTACTCAGGTATCAACTCTTGCAAGATCAAACAGTGAAGAGATCTAAACCGGAAAGCCCTTCTTCAGAATACCGTATCATTCTTTGCAAAAAGTGTTACAACCCGCTTCAGAATGTATCAATTTGTAAAAACAGTGCCTGTAAACGGCATAAACCTATCTGTTTATTCGCTTTCAAAGGTTACTTAAGCTATTAACTAACTTTTGTGGACAGTGGTAGGACTCTTAATTTCTTAACCAAAACAAATTCAATACGTTAGGATGCAAGAATGAAAAATTCAGCACATTTATTATTAGCAAGTCTGATTGCTTGTGTTTTATTCAAGTTAACTGGATGTAATAGTGATTCCAATCCGGTTGAATCTACGCCTCCCCTTGAACCCGAGACCGGTATAACCTTCTCTCACACTAACTTAGAGGGAGTCACTTTCAATCACTTTTTGAGATCCGACGAAGGGTTATATGCGGCAACGAACGCCGGGGTTTACCAATTGAAGGATGAGCAATGGGTGAACCTAACTGACTTTCAACAATGGGAGGTGTTTGACCTAGAATCAGTAGGTTCTGGCCACTATCTGGCTTCAGTTAAACAGAACAACGATTTTTATTTAGTGGAATCTACAGATAGTGGTGTTTCTTGGGAGCAAATAGAAAGTAACTTTGGTCAAATCTCTGGTGATAGTGAAGGCATTACTATCGAATCTTTTTCACTGGATGAAAAGATCCAAGCGCTGGCATATGATCAGGAGACTGGCTTGCTGTATGGCACCGGATTCAATGTGTTAGCTGTTTCTGGCGATTATGGCCGTACTTGGAGCACCTTAACTGGAGAATGGCAAGGTTATGCATACGGCTATACCGCGTTAACAATTGATTTTAATAGTTCCAAAATATGGTTTGGTGGCCAAAATGCTGTTGAACAGTCTCGATTGTTGAGTTACGACTTAAATCTACTTGAAGCTAAGACCTATAACTCTATGACGGATATAACCGGCGAGCCAGGGACAGTCAAAAATATTCGCTTCGACCCAAACAACCCCGACATTATGTATGCCTCTGGCGAGCCAGGTATTATGTCCTCAATAGATGGAGGGGATACATGGGAAGAGTTTTATTTTAATGAAAACTCTCGCTTTTATTTTGGCTTGCTTATTGACATTAATCAATCGGAAACCATGTATACGTCTGGTTGGAACAAAGTCTTCTCGGAACCTCAACCATTTTACTTAGAGCGCACTACTAATGGCGGAGCAACTTGGGAGAAATTTGAGTATGTCGAAGGAGCTGACATTTTTGGTGGTGTATGGAGTATGTATGCGGAATATGGACTAGAAGAATCGATACTTTACTTTGGCTTATATAAAGGCGGAGTCATGAAAGTCACCGTTAAGAATTAGTCAACATTATTGCTATTGGTAAGACCCTAGCGCATTAGACACTTTATAGCTTTATAATTGCATAAACTATGAGGTTTCGCTTAGTGGTTAATTATTTACTGGAATTAGCATTGGTATCAATACCGAGTAAGCACTTGTTCGTTTGATATGAAGCTTAAGCGTTTGGGTAAACACGTAGAATGCTCTGAAGCGCATTCAAACCCAACCTGACAACACCACTTGCGCTGGGTGTTGTCAGTTATGTACGTTAAGTTGTGAACGTTAAGTAGTGAACCTTAGGTGCTTTCGTTTTCTTTTGGGGTAGTTTCAGGGGGGAGTATCCAGTACACACCACTGAATTCAGCGACTGCGGTATCGCCATCTAAAATGTCCACTTGCAGTTTAATATGGCACTTTTTGCCTTTGGCCAAGGTTTCAAACTTGCCGCTTAGGCTTTCAACATGACATAAAGCTCTGGGCTGCATGGTGATGGGCTTGTGATAATGAATATTACCGTCTCCTAGCACTATTTCGCCGGCTAAGTTCTTTTGCTTAAGTTGCAGAAAAATCATCCCCCAGCCCGTTAGCGTCGCTAAAGAAAAAATGCTGCCTGCGAACATAGTCCCGTGCAGGTTGATATTTCTATTTAACGAGGCGCGGTTCTCTAAAGTTTTGCCTGAATATTGATAAAGCTTAATGCCCATTTGCTCACTAATGGGGATGGTGTCGTGCCAAGTGTCTTGCAGTTCTTTACACCATTTGGGGTGTAGCAAAATCGTATTGTGTTCTAAAAGACGTTTAACCATTTGTTGGCGTTTTAGCTTGCCCAGCTCAGTAGATGCTTCTTTTTCTACTTCAAAACCACAACTTTCGAAAAAGGGTGTCGACAGTTCACGACTGTTCGTCACCATACGTACCGCCCCTTCTTGGCGCGCAACTGATTCAAGCGAAGACATGATCATTTTTGCTAAGCCGCGACCTTGGGCTTCACTGGCAACAGCGATATGACGGATCTGTGCTTCTTCTGCGCTGTTCATGTGCACGCGACCAATGGCAATCACTTCACCTTTGTTGTTGCGGATCATGCGATGCTCACTGACTTGTTCGTATTCGTCTTTTTCAGACCCTTGGGGGAAGTTCCAAGGCTTGCGTAGCATTAACCAGCGAAATTCGAAGTACGCGTCAAACTCAGCATCTGTTTCTGGGGTTTCAATTTTATACATTATGATGCACTTATCCTTATGGAAATATCGATAACCTGAGGCCAGATTACACTAGCCAGCCCACCATTAAATAGCATTCAATGCTTGGTAGCAAATTAGACACTCAAACTAAAGGTGACAGGCCCGTCGTTTACTAAACTGACTTGCATGTTTGCACCAAAACGGCCTGTCTCGCAGTCGATCTCGCTATTTTTACCGAGTTCAACAAAATAGTTGTACAGAGCTTCGCCTAACTGCGGACTGGCGCCTTGAGAAAAACCGGGGCGATTCCCTTTGTTCGTTTGTGCCACCAAGGTAAATTGAGAAACCACCAGCAGTCCGCCGCCTACTTGTTTGAGGTTCAAGTTCATTTTGCCGTTTTCATCACTGAAAATTCGGTAATTCAACACCCGTTCAAAAAGCTTTTTAGCCTTTTCTTCGTTGTCGTCTTTTTCAACCCCTAATAATAACACTATGCCCTGCTCTATCTGCCCTGTCACCTGTTCATCGACTGTGACCTTTGCTTCACTCACCCTTTGAATTAGGCCAATCATTGTTGCTCCTTGATAAAACGTGCCATGGCTTTTGTGGCTAAACACAACGCCGCACTAATTTTCGGCTCATTGGCGCTGTGCCCTGACTCAGGAACGATCGTAAGTTGGCTAGCAGGCCACGCTTCGTTAAGTAAGTAAGCCCCTTGTATTTTGCACACGCAGTCATAGCGACCATGAATAATTGTCGCGGGTATGTGTTTGATTTTATGAATATTATTCAATATGAAGTTAGGTTCAATAAAGCATAAATGCTTAATATAGTGGCATTCCAGAATCGCCAAGCTTATGCCTCTGTGCACATCGGGTACCAGCTCATCTTCATGTAATTTACAATGTAGCTTGCTAATGCGCGCTTCCCATAAACACCAGGCTTTAATCGCTGCCATTTTGTGTACTTCATCGCTGCCGGTAAACAATGCGTAATAAGCGTCAACCAAAGAGGTGCTTTTAATCTCGTCAGCCACAGGATGCACAAACTCGTGGTAGTAATCAGGGAACAATTGCGCCGCGCCGCCTTGCTCATCAAGATACCAATCAAAGTCTTCTTTTCGCCCTAAAAAGCTGCCGCGCAATATCAAACCTTTAACCGTTTGCGGCTGTTCAATAGCGGCAAGCATGGCTAGCGTCGCCCCCCAAGAGCCACCAAACAATAGCCACTGCTGCACACCTAAGCGCTTTCTTATCAGTGATATGTCGTTCAGCAAATCCTGCGTTGTATTGTTCTTTATGCTGCCAAATGGCGTGGATTGGCCACTTCCTCTTTGGTCGAATCCGATGATCCAGTATTTTTCTGGGTCAAAGAAACGGCGATAATTAGCAAAAAGCCCTGCCCCTGGGCCGCCATGCAAAAACAGCACAGGTATGCCTTTCGGGTTGCCGCTTTGTTCTACATATAGCGAGTGCCCTGCGCCAACGGCAAGCATTTCACTAAAAAAAGGTTTAATTGCAGGATAGAGTTCGCTCATAGCAGTCGCCACATTGACATTATTTCTTCCAACCGATTGCAGTAGTTTGCTAAAGTGTATTAACAATAATGAATTAATAACTTAGGGGCAACAGATGGCAGGACAAGGTTCAGGCGGAAATGTAATTGCAGCGATATGTAACTTCTTTATTCCAGGCCTAGGGCAATTAGTGCAAGGACGTATACTGGCAGCAATCATCTTTTTTGTTCTAGTTTGGACTAACTATGCCTTAGCAGCGACCGGCATTCTCTTTTTTATGGCTGTGTTTGGTTTCATATTTCAAGTGTGGTCGATCATTGACGCTGCTAAGTATCGCGGTTAAATAACGCTAAATGAGGTTTTCATGATAAAAATTATCCCCGCACTATTTGCATTTACTGTGCTTACTGGGTGCCAAAGCGCCTATTATGCCGCTTGGGAAAAGGTAGGAGTTGAAAAGCGCGATATCATGGTTGATCGCGTTGAAGATGCCAAAGAATCCCAAGAAGATGCTCAACAGCAGTTTAGCGATGCACTAGAACAGTTTACGCATTTGATGAATTACGACGGTGGTGAATTGCAAGATGTTTACGAAGAGCTAAAAGACCAATACGAAGAAAGTAACCAAGCTGCCACTGAAGTCACTAAGCGCATTAATAAAGTGCAAAGCGTAGCAGATGCGTTATTTGATGAGTGGGAAACTGAGCTTGATAAATACAGTAACCCAGATCTGCGCCGCGAAAGCGCCAATAAATTAAAAGACACCCAGCGCCGCTACGCTAGCCTGCTTAAAAGCATGCGTAAAGCGGAAGCTAAGATGGAGCCGGTTTTATCTGCACTACAAGACAACGTACTGTATTTAAAACATAACCTAAATGCGACCGCGATAGGGGCGTTACAAAGTGAATTTAATGGCGTTAAAAATGATATTAACCAGCTAATTGCTGAAATGAATAACGCCATTAAAGAATCAAACGCGTTTATCTCGAGTATGCGAGACTAATTCGTTTTCATACGCTACGCAGGCGATTGGGGGTCTTCCTCGTCGACCTGCGTAAAACTCTCTTCTGCTTCCTCGTGAAAAAACACTTCAATAACGTGGGTTAACTCCGCCCCGAGCAATACCACAATCCAAGATAAATATACCCAGACGAACAAGATAGGTATAACCGCCATTGCACCATAAATCATTTGATACGATGGAAAGTGTGTGATGTAAAACGAGAAACCTTTCTTCGACAATTCAAACAATAATGCCCCCATAAACGCACCAACAAGGGCGTGGCGAGGGTTAATTCGTTTGTTTGGAACAATCATATAAATAATAAAGAACGCACATACCGATGCTATAAACGGCACGATTTTAAGCATGGCAGTGGTTGCGCCCATCGTATATGCCTCTGCGGAGTTCGCAAACGCCACTAGATAAGAGCTCATGATCACACTCAAGCCAATTAACAGCGGCCCAAGCGTAAGGATCATCCAGTAAATAGCGAAGGTAAAAATGATCGGGCGTTCGCTTTTCGCTTGCCATATGCGGTTTAAGGTTTTATCAATATTTGAGATAAGCAGTAAAGCCACCACCACTAAAGATAAAATCCCTATCGCGCCCATTTTTGACGCATTCCCTACAAACTCGGCCACATAACCTTGAATTTGATCACCCGAGGTAGGAATAAAATTACCGAAAATGAGCGCCTCTATATCACCACGCACTTCTGAAAACGCAGGAAAGGCCGACAAGATGGTGAAGAACACCATAATAAACGGCACCAAAGATAATAAAGACACATAAGCTAAGTGCCCTGCAGATACGGTAATTCCGTCTCGCTGGCAGTGACTTACAAACATACGAGCAAAAATATTCGCTTTGGGTAACCAGCGCCTGAATAGATCCGATAGGATAACTTTGGGCTCCATATATTTCCTTTTTACAGCAGGTTAGCAATATTGCCTAGTCTGCTCTAACACCTAACATATGGCAAATGGCGTAGCTTAATTCACAGCGATTTAGGGTGTAAAAATGGAAATCACGAATACCTTCTTTGGCTAGTACTTTTACCATATCCATGGCGATGCTCGCGCCCATAAGGTTACGGGTTGTTTGGTCATCTTTGTCTATGCCGTCATACATTTTATGCAACCAGTTCGGTACGTGCACATTGGTAAAACCTGCAAAACGCTGCAACGTTTGATAGTTAGTCACAGGAAGGATCCCAGGGACTATGTCCATATCGATGCCCGCTGCGGCGGCTCTGTCTCTGAAACGTAAGAAAACTTCGGCATCGAAGAAGAACTGACTAATCGCTTGGTTTGCTCCTGCTTCGGCCTTGCGCTTAAGGTTCAGCAAATCAAATTGGCTATTTGGTGCTTCAGGGTGTTTTTCTGGATAGGCCGCAACCGCAATGTCAAAGTCAGCCACGTCGCGCAACAAAGCAACCAAATCAGACGCATAAGAAACGTGCTCAGTGTAGCCTTCGGGTAAATCGCCACGCAAAGCAACGATTTTACGAATGCCGCTGGCCCAATAATCTTTGGCAATTTGCTTTAGCTCTTCTCGACTTGCGTCAACACAGGTCAAGTGCGGCGCTGCCGCTATGCCTGTTTCGCTCTGAATGCGTTTTACGATTTCGTGGGTGCGGTCACGCTCACCGCTGTTGGCACCGTATGTCACTGACATATATTTAGGCTTGAGCGGTGCTAGGCGTTCAACCGATTTCCACAATGTTTTTTCCATTGTCTCGGTTTTCGGAGGAAAAAATTCAAACGATACATTGATCCCTTTCACTTCAGACAGTGACTGGTTGAGGGCATCGATACCTTGTGCATAAGAGACCATGGAAAGCTCCGTTAATATCTAGACGTTTAGACGTCTAAACTAAACTTTGTACGTAAAGCCGTCAAGATGTTTAGCAGTCTATCGTTGACCTTTATTGGTTTATGGTTAGAATTTCCCCTTATAAGAAAGAAAAAAGCGAGTAAACGATGGCTAAAACGACGAAATGGAATGGGAAATACATTCATCCCTACGCCGAACACGGAAAGAAAAGCGAGCAGGTGAAAAAGGTGACTGTGTCTATTCCCCTTAAAGTGCTCAAAGTATTAACGGATGAACGCACCCGTAGGCAGGTGAATAATCTGCGTCATGCGACAAACTCAGAGCTACTGTGTGAAGCGTTTCTGCACGCTTTTACTGGGCAGCCTTTACCGAACGACAATGATTTGCAAAAAGATAACGACAATCGCATTCCTAGCGATGCTTTACGCATCATGCAGGAAATGGGCATTAACATCGATTCAGAAGAATAGGCCTTAGCAGGCTATTCTTCTGACCGAGATAGACCTCAAGCGTAATCGTACTGGCCGCCGCGTGAGAGTCCTTGTTGATAAGCAGGTCGCTCATGAATGCGCTTCACATAGGCAGCAATGTTCGGGTATTGCCCGGGGACATTACGCGAAGCCATAGCCTCTAACGGGAAGCTCATTTGAATATCAGCGCCTGTTAGTGTATCCCCAGCAAACCATTCATTCTCAGCTAAATATTGCTCCACGTACTTCAGGTTCGCTACCAGATTCAGTCCGTAATATCCGTCCATCACTTTATCAGCAATTTTATTGGCCACCATTTTAACAAAAAACGGCTTGGCATTTTGGCGCACTTTATCGAACACCAGTTTTGCTACCATAGGCGGCATCATTGTACCTTCGGCGAAGTGCAACCAATAGGTGTATTGACGGTATGCTTCGGTACCTGCCTCAGGTATCAAGGCTTTATCGCTATATTTACGCGCCAAATAATCAATGATCGCCCCTGATTCTGCCACGGTAACTTCACCATCAGTGATAACCGGCGATTTACCAAGCTGATGCACTTTTTTCAATGATTCGGGCGCTAGGTTGGTCTGACTATCTCGCTGATATCGCTCAATGTCATATTCCACACCTAATTCTTCGAGCATCCATAGAATGCGCTGAGAGCGTGAGTTGTTTAGATGGTGGAGTGTGATCATGAGACACCTTTTATACAGTAAGTTTTTGATAGTACTAAAGTACGCGCAAAGAACCGAACTGGCTCATCAAAAATATGAATATGTTTTCATTAACGTAAAAAGGCTGAAGAAATCCCCAGCCTTTTTTAGAAAACGAGCAACCGAGAAAGATTATTTTCCTGACGGATCGAGACTCGCGTAATACGCTGCCAAGTTTTCAATATCTGCATCGCTTAGGCCCGCCACCATAGGTGCCATAACCATATTTTTACGCTCTCCAGAACGGAACGCTTTAAGTTGTAATGCCAAGTATTGCTCTTTTTGACCTGCTAAGTTGGGATACATTGGAATTTGTGAGATACCATTAGCACCATGACATGCCATACAGGTCGCTGATTTAGTTTTACCGGCCGCAATGTCGCCAGCGAAAACGTTAGTTGATAACATGGCAACTGTCGACAGACTCGCCACAACACATGCTTTTGAGATTAGATTCATATTTGGTCCTTAAGGTAACTTCGGTTTACAAAAAACCATTCTACGAGTAATAAAATAGGGGCAGACAATGAATTTAGATCATTCATATGCAACGCAACTAGGTGATTTAGGTGCCTTAACTAAACCTTTAAGTGTGGCCAACCCTCAACTCATTGAGGTAAACCACACGTTGCGTGAAGCTCTGCAACTACCAGCATCATGGTTTACGCAATCTAGCATAATGTCGATGCTTTTTGGCAATACAAGTTCGCTTACGAAACATTCTTTTGCACAAAAGTACGGCGGTCATCAGTTTGGTGGCTGGAATCCAGACCTAGGAGACGGCCGTGGTTTATTGCTTGGTGAAGCAAAAGATCAACAGGGAAACCCGTGGGATTTACATTTAAAAGGCGCAGGCCCAACGCCCTATTCACGATTCGCCGATGGGCGTGCTGTGCTGCGTTCGACCTTACGTGAATACCTTGCGAGCGAAGCACTGCATCACATGGGCATTCCCACATCGCGCGCATTATGCCTTATTACCAGTGACGAACCTGTGTATCGTGAGAAACAAGAAAAAGCGGCCATGATGATCCGCGTTAGCCAAAGCCATATACGTTTTGGGCACTTTGAGTACTTTTACCACAATGGTGAGTTGGATAAACTCGAGAAGTTGTTCGACTATTGCTTTGAACGGCATTTTTCTGACTGTTTACAGACCGAGTCACCGCATTTAGCAATGCTCGAAAAAATAGTCACCGATACTGCAACCTTAATTGCTAAATGGCAAGCATTTGGTTTTAACCACGGTGTAATGAACACAGATAACATGTCGATTCACGGTATCACCTTTGATTTTGGCCCCTATGCATTCTTAGATGATTTTGATCCTAAATTTGTCTGTAATCATTCAGACCACCAAGGGCGTTACGCATTTGAGCAACAACCTGGCATTGGTTTGTGGAATCTAAATGCCCTTGCCCACGCGTTCACTCCTTATTTGAGCATTGAGCAAATAAAAAGCGCATTGAGCCAATACGAACCGCGACTGATGGCTGAGTTTTCACAGTTAATGCGCCAAAAACTTGGGTTATATGAAAATAATCATACCACTGCCGAACTGGTCAATCGTTGGCTTGATTTGGTATCACAAGATAAGCGCGATTACCATATCAGTTTTCGATTATTGTGTGACATTGACGAGCAAGGTGCCCACCCGAAGCTAGTCGATCATTTTATTCAACGTGAAGCGGCCCAAGCTTGGCTCACACAATACCAACAAGCGATACGCGCTCAAGGCACGGATACACAAGAGCGACAAGCACAAATGCGTAAAGTGAATCCAGCGTATGTGCTGCGAAATTATCAAGCTCAACTAGCGATAGACGCAGCAGAGCAAGGTGACTTTACCCATTTCAGAATGCTTCTACAGGTATTACAGCAGCCGTTTGAGAGTAAACCTGAGTACGCAGAATTTGCTAAGCCTCCCCCTGATTGGGGTAAGCATATGGAAATATCGTGCAGCAGCTAATCATCATGTATAAATATAAACTCTTTGTTGAATGGGAATAACCGATGTTAGGCTACGCGTTAACATACAATTCGCCGTTGCATACCGTCATTAACGTCGTGACTGCAACGCACCTTGCTTTGGTTTTCTAAATTGTGAAAATGCGCCTTTCATCCCGCTTTACTCCGTTACTGTGCTTCATGTTGCTGATTGTTATGCAACTAAGCCAAGCAGTGTCAGCGCAGGTAGAGTTAACCCCAGTTAACGTGAGTAATAGCGCTGCGCCTATCAATTTGATGGAACATAGCCAGTGGTTGGTGGCAGATAACCGCGTACAATTATCGGATATACAAGAACTTACCACCTGGCGCAGTGAATTCTCACCTCAGCCACTGAATGCTAACCAAAGCCTTTGGGGTAAAGTCACCCTGACGAGCGAGAGCAGCAACAAACCGTTTTTTATCAGTATCGATAATCCGCGTATTGATGCTCTTGATATTTACATACTAGATGAGCGCGACCGCATAATTAATTCCTACCGCATGGGAACAAGCCGTCCTTTAGATAACGGCCCGTTCGCCCACAGGCTGTTTGTGATTCCGTTAGATATTCCTTATGCCCAACCACGCAACATCTATGTAAAAGTTCGTGATAATGGCCCGTTAGTGTTCGCGTTTACGTTACAAACCGAAACCGCTTTACTCGATAAAGAACAGCGCAACAGCATTGTTTTCTCCCTCATAAGTGGCGCGCTCGCCATGATGGTATTGTACTTTTTAGTGACTTATACCTTGCTTCGCAGTCCTGTTCGCTTCTGGTTTTCGGTTGCCAGTACCGCGTACTTGCTGCTGTTTTTAAATAGCCAGGGGGTGGTGAGCTACCTGTCAGGGTATAACGCATATATCGACAATATCAGCACCATTTTGTGTGCACTGCTTCTGTTTTCATTAGCCAAAATAACCTTCACTATATTTCGCCCATTGCCCACCTATTACCGCTACTTTCTATACGCTACGGGTTGGATCAGTGCAGCATCCGCGTTTGTTCTCAATAGTTACCATCAGATTTTATTGGTGTCAGGTGCCGCAGCACTAGCGGTTGTTACCATTGCAGTACTGGCGATATTTTACCGCTATAAAGGCCACCACATTAGTAACCGCATGTTCGCCTTAGGCTTAACATTAATCGCTTTGACCACGGCGGCGCATACCGGTCTTTATCTCAAATGGCTTGCCTTCCCTGAACAGCTTTCCCTGACGCTCAGCGCGCTCATCATTATCGGCATTGTGCTTATTGCCGTAGCGATAGCGGCCCATGAAAAAGTCATTGCATTTCGTCATTACACTGAGCAACAAGACGCCATTCGAGACCTACAGCAGTTTGTCGATATGTTTGAAGATGCGCCCGAAGGACGATTTATTACCAGTTTGGACGGCGAGCTACTGCGCGCCAACCGTGCCATGGCAAAAATATTCGGCTATGAAGACGTCGCCCACATGAAAGCACAATTGGACTCTGTATCTACCTTGTATGCTCAGTCGCACGAACGTGAACTATTGCTCGGTGAGCTACATAAAAATCAGTCAACCTTGGGTAAGGAAATTAAAGGCCAAACACGCCAGAACCAGCCGCTTTGGTTGCTGGTTTCAGCCCAGTTGAGCGATAGCAGTAAAGGCCTTGCTAAAGGCGACGGTACAAGCAGTGATAAAATAATTTACGGCTCGATTTTAGATATCAGTAAGCAAAAGGCCGCGGATCAGAATATCGAATACATGGCCAGTCACGATACCCTAACCGGCTTTTACCAACGCCAAGAATTCGAGAAACGCTTACACGCAGCCATTAATCAAGCCAAACAAGAGCAGGACGAGCTGACCTTGCTGCACGTTAATATCGATCAGTTCAAAGCGATTAACGATACTTATGGCCACAAAGCGGGCGACGCCATTCTTAGGCAGTTTTCCCAGTTGATGCTCAAAATAGTGACTGTCGACAACATGATTGGCCGTCTAGGTGGCGACGAATTCGGCATATTACTGACGGGAAGCAACGCCCAGAACAGCTTTATGCTGGCAAATAAACTGCTTAATACCGTGCAAAATTATGACTTCTCCTGGGAAGAGCGCCGTTTAAGTATCGGCATCAGCATTGGCCAAGTATCCTGGAATGAAAAAGTCACTAGCTCAGAACAATTGCTAAGTATGGCGGATTCTGCCTGCTATATGGCCAAAACCCTCGGCCGTAATCGTTTGCATACTTATTCTTCTACTGACAAACAAATAGCAAAATATGAATCCCAGTTAAGTTGGCTACCTCGCATTCAACATGCGTTGACCCACAATGGCTTTGAGCTGCATATGCAAACATACATGCCAATGACCTCGATAGCGCAGGGGCATCATTATGAAATATTATTGCGCCTAGTAGACGAACACGACCAGCGTGTTTTACCGAACGAGTTTTTACCTGCAGCTGAACGTTATAACCTCAGCGCTAAGATTGATCGCTGGGTTATCGATACTTATTTTACCTGGCTGAATCAAAACCCGCAGCACAAGGAAGATCTCGTTCGCTGTAACATTAATCTTAGCGGACAGTCTTTAGGCAATCAGGACTTAAAGTTATTTATTCTCAGCGCTTTTGAAAAGTACCACGTACCCCACAGCAAAATATGCTTTGAAATAACCGAGAGTATGGCTATTTTAAAACTTGATGAAACCATTGAGTTTATTAATACCTTCAAAGCTCTTGGGTGCACGTTTGCCTTAGATGACTTTGGTAGCGGCTTTTCATCTTATAATTACCTTAAAAACCTACCGGTTGATCAAGTTAAGATTGATGGTGAGTTCGTCAAAAGTATTCTTATCGACTCAGTTGATATGGCCATGGTGACCTCGATAAAGGACATCGCGAGCGCCATGAAAATTCAAACAATTGCCGAATATGTTGAGTCAAAAGAAATAATGGTTGAGCTTGGTAAAATAGGCGTCGATTTTGTGCAAGGGTTTGGTGTTAATAAACCCGCTCCTTTGCATACGTTGAAAGACGATGACCAATTGCTTAAATCAAAGCCGGAGTCGTAAAGGCACTTGTTTTTAAATATTCAGCACCCATATTTTGTACCAGTGTGTCACCCCTTTAAAACCTTTTTACAAGTCAGCATTTAACATTATGAAACAACATCAGAAGTACGAATTCGTGAGCTCAGCCTCCCTACCAACACGCTGGGGACAGTTCACTATACACGGGTTCGTTGAAACAGCGACCGAGCAAGAACATGTCGCACTATCCTACGGACAATGGCAATCTGGCGATGTGATCCCCATTCGTATCCACTCTGAATGCTTAACCGGTGATGCATTATTTAGCACCCGATGTGACTGTGGAGCGCAATTAGAAAAAGCGCTACAAAACATTGTTGAGCAAGGCAAAGGTGTATTGCTGTATTTGCGCCAAGAAGGCCGTGGGATTGGGCTACTCAATAAAATTCGCGCGTATAACCTGCAAGATCAGGGATTAGATACGGTTGAAGCCAATGAGCACCTAGGTTTTGACGCTGATTTGCGTGAATACGATATGTGTAAGTTGATGCTCGACACATTAAATGTACAGCGCGTCAATCTAATGACCAACAACCCTAAAAAGCGCACCGCGTTAGAGGGAATGGGCGTTGAAGTGGTCAGCCGCACACCGATTGATCACGGAATTACCGACGACAACCGTCATTATATTCGCACCAAAACAGAAAAACTGGGGCACAAATTTGACTCCCACTTATTGAAATAACCTATGTACTTGGCCGCTATAAGCGGCCTAATACGTTCCCCCCTGCTGTATTTCAAAAACTCTTAAGCCTCGATTCAGTTTTGGTTAAGCCTGCATAACCCACACTACACTTACGTTAAGTTTTACGCATACCGTAAAATAGCGACTAATTGAGGTGTCCCATGGGCAAAACCACAAAGTATCTGATTATCTACATCGGCATTATCATTCTACTCATCGGTACCGCGATAGAACTCGCCCACGCCGAAACTCAAGATGAGCCCCCAGTAGAATTACATCAAGCGAAGCTTGACCAAATGCTCGCGCCAATCGCTTTGTATCCTGATGCACTGCTGTCACATATTCTAATTGCAGCCACATACCCTTTAGAGGTTGTTCAAGCAGCTCGCTGGCGAGACGAACACGCTGATTTGTCTGAGCAGCAAGCACTAGATCTTGCTGAACAACAAGACTGGGATCCTAGCGTTATTGCCCTTACTCCGTTCAAAGAGTTACTTGAGCGTATGAGTAAAGATTTAAACTGGTTACAAGACTTAGGTGATGCATTTTTAGCGAATGAAGCTCAAGTGCTAGATAGCGTGCAAACACTACGCAGTCGCGCCTATGCCAAGGGCAACTTGCATGACAACCAATATCAAAGCGTTGAACGAGAACAAGAGAAAATTGTGATACACAGCGTTGAGCGTGAAACCGTTTATGTGCCGTTTTATGACACCCGCGTTGTGTACGGCGATTGGTGGTGGACAGTCCACCAGCCTATTTATTGGCGCTCGCCACGTCATTACACCTATCACTCTGGGTTTCATTGGAGCCCACGTTTTCATATCAGTGCAGGTTTCTTTTTTGGTGGTTTTCACTGGCGCAATAACCATGTGGTGATAAATAACGACTATCGCTATCGTCGCTCGAATCACAGATACATCTACAACAAGGTGCGCCAGTACCCGCGATGGCAGCATAACCGACACCACAGACGGACAGTTAAGTATCACAATGGTTACAAAAACAAGCATAAGCGCACCGTAGTGAGTCGCAATTACGAAAGCCAGAACCAGCGTCGTCATCAAAAACAGGTGCTCTCGCGATTGAAGCACAAAGAGGCTCAATCTAATCGCGGTGTTTATCACACTAAGCGCAACGCGCAGCATAAGTCTGAACGTTTCGATAAAAAAGCGACATCAACCACCAGACGGTCGATTAACACCGGCCAACACAAGGTAAAGACAGATCGGGTAAGCAAGCATCAGCGTGCGTCGCGAGGTGACACGAATCACAACCGTTTGAATACGCCTCGTAAGTCTGTAAAGCAAGCACCGGCTAAACACGTTAGAAGCCAGCAAGCTCGTAACCACCAGGTTCGCAATCAACAGGCAAATGTGCATAAAAATGTGCATAAAAAGGTACAGCGAATGTCGTCATCGAAGCAGCAACACAGAGCGCAGTCGAGTATGCGTAAGCACTCAAGTCGTGCGGCAAATTCGAATTCAGGAAAGTTTAAAGCAAGAAGGGTAGAACCTTAAGATTTGCTTAGTCGCCAGAAAAGGCTTTAGTGGTGTATGGAAGTATTCAACAAAAGGAAGCTAAAATAGCCTGCAGGGCAGGCTATTTGCCTATGCTGAATGAGGTATCGGACAACCTCTTATGCATTGTTTTTAGTCTTTAGGTAAGCACTAACTTGTGATGCTTCACGCTGTTCTGAGAATTTAATCAAATCAACACCGTTACATTTCATGCCATCAGCAGATACAAGCTTACGAAGAACATCATTAGAGCTTGCAGCAACTTGACCTACTTTACCGCGTAAGCTGCGCTTAAGCATACCAAGGTCATCATTTACTACCGCTTTACAGAAGCTAGAGTATTCACTATCACCTGCGAAACGAACTTTGCTGCTTGATTCCATGGCAGCACTTGCATTAAAAGCTGTCAACGCGACTAAAGATATAAGTACTTTTTTCATGGTTTACTCCAAATATATGTTTGCTAATTAGGTGTACTACAGGTTCTGCCTGCCAATAAAATATCCATGATTTTGATGATCATGTCTGTGGTTTTATTGTTCGAAACTAGTAAAAAGCATGTAAAACAAGGAGTTACACAAAAATAACATTTATAAGCCATTGAATTAAATGAATATTTTTCATTTATATATACCCATAAGTGAAATGAATATTCCTATTTATTCCAAAAACGTCTGTTTAAAACTGAAAGTCACAACAGATATAAATCAAAAATAGAACAAAATATGAACACATTGTGGAGTTAGAGGCAATTTTACAGGTTAAAATGTTGTTAAATTACAAAATATGTAGTTTTTATTACATAATTAGATGGGTGTTTTTTTGCTAAATAGCCCTTTGATGAAATATTTTCTGCATAAATATATATGTAAACGGTCAAAATTCACAAGACCCGCCTGATGGTTATCATTATACTCCGCGCATATTGAGCAACTTTATATTGTGATGGTAAATGCTATGCGATTACTCCCTGAATGGGCGCCCCAAGAAGCGATTATTCTTGCTTGGCCTGACGACAAAACCGATTGGCAGCCTTGGCTTGCAGATGTCATACAAGTCTATTTGACGATCATTGCCACGCTTAACCAAGCTGGCACTGGCGTGATACTGCTGATTCGTGATGACCAGCGCTCTACATTTACCTCTTTGAGCAAAGACTTTGCTCAGCCTATCGATCGCGTTCTGTTAGTGCGCGCCGATTATAATGACACTTGGGTGCGAGATTATGGCTTCTTGACGTGCCACAGCTCAGGCGGCATGCAACCCATTGAATTTAATTTTAACGGTTGGGGCAATAAGTTCGACGCTAAAAAGGACAATCAAATAAACCAGCAAGTCTTAGCTGGCTTATGTCGTTTACCGCTGCAAAGCTTCGATGTGGTGGCTGAGGGCGGCGCGCTAGAAATTGATGATGCAGGGGTGTTGTTGTCTACCGAGTTTTGTTTATCGAACCCAGAACGCAATGGCGATATGACGATGTCACAGTACCGCGGAGCGTTCAAAGTTGCACTCGGTGCCAAAAGCGTACACATATTCCAGCATGGGCATTTAGAAGGCGATGACACAGATGGTCATATTGATACCCTAGTACGTTTCACGCCTGATGATGGGTTGGTCGTACAGTCTGCATTCAATGTGCCCGATGACTCGCACCATGCAGGCTTAGCAGCTCTTGTAACAGAGTGCCGCGAAGCATTGCCAGAGCATAAAATATTCGAATTGCCTTTACCTTGTGTATTCAATCAGCAAGGTGAGCGTTTGCCTGCATCTTATGCAAACTACTTGATAAATAATAAACAGATCTTATGTCCTGTATATCAACAACCACAAGATGATCTCGCCATGGAAGTGATGGCGAAAGCCTATCCAGGGCATAGCATAGTGCCAATCAACTGCTTACCTTTGGTACAGCAATTTGGTAGCTTGCACTGCATTAGCATGCAGGTACCTGTGAGTACGTTAACCTTTGATATCAGCCAAAAACTAGCAACAGGAGTCAGTGAGTTATGAGTCGCACCCCGCAAACCGCTAAAACCCTTAAAGTAGGGGTTGTTCAGCAGGCGGTTGCCAATAATGACAAGCAATTAAGTTGGCAACGTAGCGCTGAGCAAGTCACCAAACTCGCCGAACAAGGCTGTGAATTAGTGATGCTGCAAGAGCTGCACAGCACCTTGTATTTCTGCCAACAAGAAAACACTGATTTTTTCGATTTGGCTGAGCCAATACCAGGCCCTGCAACGGATTACTTTGCCGAGTTGGCCGCCAAATTAGATATAGTGCTAATTACCTCTTTGTTTGAAAAACGCGGTTCTGGCTTGTATCACAATACCGCTGTGGTGTTTGATCGCCAGCTAGGCATGGTGGGTAAATATCGTAAGATGCACATTCCTGACGATCCAGGCTTTTACGAGAAATTTTACTTCACACCGGGTGATATGGGCTTCGAGCCTATTCAAACCAGTGTCGGCAAATTAGGTGTGCTTGTTTGCTGGGATCAGTGGTATCCAGAAGCAGCGCGTTTGATGGCGATGCGCGGGGCTGACATGCTGTTTTACCCTACAGCTATTGGTTGGGACCCTGCGGATACCGAAGACGAGCAGCAACGCCAATTTGGTGCTTGGCAGACCATACAACGCTCTCATGCCGTAGCGAATTCAGTACCGGTTATTGTGGCAAACCGCACTGGCTTTGAAGCCTCACCGGTAGAAGGCGATAACGGCATTCAGTTCTGGGGGCAAAGTTTTATCGCTGGCCCACAGGGGGAAATTCTGGCGCAAGCAGATGCAGACAGTGAGCAAAACTTGATGGTGGAATTGGACTTGGCTCGCACAGAGCAGGTTAAACGTATTTGGCCGTATTTCCGTGACCGCCGCATTGATGCATATGATGATATGACTAAGCGCTGGCGCGACTAAATCGCCCAGCGTATAAAAGCAAAGCCCCAGTGTTTATAAACTCTTATTTATAAACACTGGGGCTTTTTTGATGTGCAAATGCAGAAGGAACCAAGAGGAGCTAAATCACAGACGCTAACGGCGCGTTCGGTAAGCTTGGCTGATGAATTAAATGATCATCTTGCCATATCTGCTGCATTTTCTGCGCATCGATATTCCCGCCAGATAAAATCACCACCACTTTTTGCGGCGAGTTTTGTTGCGCTAGATAATTCACTACACCATGCATACTCATCGCGCTCGTTGGCTCGATATGAAGTTTCAACAAATGCTGTAACCACTGGGTCCAGTAGGCGATTTGCCTTTCGTCCACCTCATAAAAACCGTCCAATTGCTGAATAATCGGATATGTATGCTCGCCAACTGCAGGCGTTGCCGCCCCATCGGCAAGGGTTTTAGCCGGCGTAGTTAAACGCTGTATGCTGCCTAAACGCAATGATTGCGCTGCGTCATTGCCAGCCAATGGTTCACAGGCAATCACGTTAGATTGCGGGCTATTGTGTCTTGCTGCAATCAAGCTACCCGAGGCTAATCCCCCGCCGCCACAAGGCATGAATATCGCATTGACATCTGAAGTTTGCTCGAATATTTCAGCAGCTACCGTGCCCTGCCCCGCGATAACATCAGGATGATTAAAAGGCGGGATCCATAACGTACCCGGCTCTTGGGCTGCTTGCTCTACGGCAATGTCGGCGTCATCTCGTAACGGAAACAAACGTAACTCAGCCCCGTAAGAGCGGGTAGCGGCAGCTTTAATTTTCGAAATGTTTTGCGCGCTAAAAATGGTCACTGGAATATTAAACAAAGAAGCTGCATAGGCTACTGCCTGGGCGTGATTACCAGAACTACTTGCCACTACTCGCTTAATGGATTGCTTTTGCTGCCTTGCATGCAACAGTGTATTCAACGCACCCCGTAACTTAAATGCGCCTGTACGTTGCAGACATTCTGTTTTAAATAGCACTTCGTGCCCTAGCCAATGATTCAGTAACGCAGACGTCATGAGCTCAGACGTACGCACGTAGTTAGCAATACGTTGTCTTGCCGCGCTGATATCTGCAAAAGTCACTTCAGGCATGTTGCATTAACTCCTTAAGATTTAGGCCAGTATGCACTTTAACATGAGCTATTATTCGTTATCAGTTCTCTTTTAAGCCAAAATCGGTTTTACTAGGTAAAAACAAAAAGGAGAATAATATGGGATTACTCGATGCCATTATGGGCAACGCGTCTGAAATTGATGTCAGTGAAGTGAGCGAAGAATTAGCACCGATTATCGGTGCGACCGAAGAGGTTCAACAGGTGTTTAAAGTCGTACGGGATATGTACGTATTCACCAATAAACGCTTATTGTTGATTGATAAACAAGGGTTAACTGGCCGAAAAGTGGATTACCACTCGATCCCGTACCGGGCAATTACTCAGTTTAAAATTGAAACCGCTGGGCATTTTGATTTAGACGCAGAAATAAAAATTTGGGTGTCAGGACAAGATCAACCCATCGAAAAAGAGCTTAAAAAAGACACCGTTGTCGGTATTCAGCAAACCCTTGCTACTCACATGTTTGCATAATTGCATACATATCAATGTATAAATAAAAACGGCGACTCAACAGTCGCCGTTTTTAATTTTCTCTTGCTAACTAATTTCAGTGTCTATTTCATATCAAAATGACGATCGAAAAAGTTGGTAATTGTGTGAAACAAATGAATACCGGTTTGCTTACCACGGATACTGTGCTTTTTACCCGGATAATCCATGCTTTCAAATGGGATGGCTAGATCCTGCAAATGTTTGTACAGCTTGGTGCTGTTGGTAAACAATACGTTGTCATCGGCCATGCCGTGATAAATCATCAAATCACCGGTTAGATTTTTCGCATATGGGAAAACCGATGACGCGATGAAAGCATCTTCGTCTTCTTTAGGGTTACCCATATAACGCTCGGTGTAATGGGTATCGTATAACGCCCAATCAGTCACTGGTGCGCCAGCAACACCTGCTTTGAAATACTCGCCAGCTTTAAACATGCTCATCAACGACATGTAACCACCGTAACTGTGACCGTAAATGCCAATACGCTCTGGGTCAACATAAGGCAGTTTACGCAAGAATTTTACGCCCGCTATTTGGTCATCTACTTCCGTGCTACCCATTTTCTTGTATAGAGGGTCTTCAAACGCTTTACCACGATAGTTAGAGCCTCGGTTATCGACAGAAAAGACCACATAACCTTTATTCGCCCAATATTGCATTAGCAACCCACGATTACCGCCCCAGCTGTTAGTAACAACTTGTGCATGGGGGCCGCCATACACGTAAACAATAACAGGGTGTTTCCCTTGAATTTTCTTCGGTTTATACAAACGATAATAAAGCTCTGTGCCATCATCGCTGACAAAACTATCGAGTGTTGGCTCTACCCAGTCACTTTGCAGAGCTTCTAAGGGGTGGCTCCCTTTAATCGCGTTTTCATTTAACCATGCTAGGTGCTTACCATCGGCTTGATGCAAGCTGACTTGCCATGGTGTATTCACGGTAGAGAATTTATCAACATAAACAGATGCGTCATCACTGAAACTAGGAACATGAGTTCCACTTCGCTGACTTAGCTTTTTAATGTCTCCACCAGCGATAGATACCGTATAAATATGTTGCTCTAGTGGCGTATTCGCGCGACCAGTGAAATATATAAGACCTTGCTTTTCATTAATGGCTTCAATTTCATCTACTACCCAGTCTCCTTGGGTTAATTGGCGCACCAATGTACCGTCGTTTTTATACAGATATAAATGTTTAAACCCTGATTTTTCCGACGCCCAAATAAAGTGCTTTTGGTCGTTCAAGAAATGTAGATCGTCATTTAGGTTAACCCAAGTGTTGCTCAACTCTGTAAGCAAGGTGTTTTGCTTGCCACTTTGGCTATTAAAAGCACGCAGCTCTAGGGTCTTTTGATCTCGGCTTTGCCATTGGTAGGTCAACGTTTGGCTGTCTTTCATCCAATTCACTCTAGCAAGGTAAATATCTTGCTCTTTGCCTAAATCGACCCATTGAGTGTTGCCGCTAGCGAGATCTTTCACCGCAAGTTTAACCGTTACGTTTGGGGTACCTGCACTGGGGTAACGCTGGTTAATCATTTTGATTGAATCAGCGTATATTTCGCTACGGGTAATTTCATCAACTGGAGATTCGTCCACTTGAGTGAACGCAATTTTGCTTTCATCTGGTGACCACCAGTAGCCTGTCATACGGCCCATTTCTTCTTGAGCAACAAACTCTGCCATGGCGTTTTTAATTGTGCCTTTACCATCAAACGTAAGCTGTGTTTCAACCTGTGTCTTGATATTTTTAATGAACAAATTTTGTTCGCGTACGTAAGAAATAAAATTCGCTTTAGGTGAAAAACGAATATCGGTTTCAAACGCGTCTGTATCTAAAATCTTTTGGGCTTTTTCATCCCCTAAGCGGAAGTAATACGCATCACCCGCTAACGGAAACAACAAGGCCTTACCATCATCGGACCAAAAATAGTTCACAATACCTGAACCACTTAAACGCATGCGCTCTCGGCGCGCTTTCTCTTCATCAGATAGTGCCTCAGGGCCGCTGTGCAAATCGTCCGAGTTGAACAACATTTGAGTGTTACCCGTAGCGATATTGTACTCCCACAAATCATAACGCTCGTAATCTGTGGTTTTCCCCTGTAAAAAGGTCACGCGCTTGCCGTCGGGTGAAACTTTCACATTGTTCGCAGAGCTGCCTTCTAAGGCCGGAGAGTCAAAAATTCGTTCTATCGTGAGGTTTTCAGTTGCCATTGCCGGTACCGCCAGTGAACATAACAAGATCCAAAAAAGATTTTTCATTATTATCTTTATCCTTTAATCATATGCTGCGCATTGTAAAGGCTTGATCCAAATAGGTAAAACATGAAGAGCAGAAATACTGCGTTAGTTTTAGGCGCAACAGGCCTAGTGGGTAAAGCTTTAGTGACACAGCTTTTGGCTGACCCTCGTTACACCAAGGTGACGTGCTTGGTTCGAAGACCGCTGAAACACAGCGACTACCCTGACGTAGAGGGCAAGTTGGAGCCCATCGTTATTGACTTCGAGGCGCTACAAGATTACCAAGGCTATTTTAACGCCGACCATATCTACGTGTGCTTAGGCACCACAATTAAACAAGCAAAAAGTAAAACGGCCTTTCGCAAAGTCGACTTTGAATACGTGCATATAGCCGCCCAACTTGCGAGAGCACAAAAAGTGAAAAGCTTTGTATGGATATCCTCAGTAGGGGCAAACGCAAAAAGTAAGCGCTTTTATTTACGCGTGAAGGGTGAGCTAGAAAACGCCATACTGAATATGTCTGGTTTAGCCCACGCGAGCGCGGTACGCCCATCTTTATTACTTGGAAATCGGGCTGAGGTACGCTTTTTAGAGCGCGTCGGGATCATGTTTGCCAATTTCATTTCACCTCTTTTATTTGGGCACTGGGCAAAATACAAACCGGTTTCAGCAAGGCAAGTAGCAGCGCATATGATAACTCTGCAAGACTTTACGTCTAAGAGGGGCATTCAATGAAGCGCCAAGGGTTTCAATTTAAGCAGTTTTTTGTTGAACACCAAGACTGCGCCATGAAAGTCGGAACCGACAGCATTATGTTGGGTAGTTGGGTAACCTGCCCAACTTGCAACAATGACATTGCCCCCCAGCAGTTTTTAGACATAGGCACGGGTAGCGGCTTGCTAGCCATAATGCTTGCCCAGAAAAGTCCTGCGCACACCTGTATTACTGGAATTGATATTGATAGTGACGCTATAGGTCAGGCTAAGCGGAATATGGCCAATAGCCCTTGGTCAGAAAAATTGGACGCGCAGCAAACCAGCTTACAGAGTTTTCATAAACGTGAGGTCGATCAGAAATATCGTCTGATAATCAGTAATCCACCGTATTTTAATAGCCCTATTTTGAGCGAAGAAAAACATACCCAAAAACGCGTTCAAGCACGACAAACCAGTGAGCTAACCCATCAATCGTTACTCAATAACGTGGCGCAATTACTGGCTGACAACGGCATGTTTTACTGCGTTCTTCCTAGCGATGTTTGTGAGGCATTTATTGAGTATGCGAACACAATAGGCTTGCAGCTAATAAAACAACTCACCGTGTATTCAAAACCGAACACAACTGCCCTACGTGAATTACTTGCCTTTGGCTTTGAAGCCCGCGCACTGTGCACAGATTCATTGACTATTTATACAGAAAATCACCAATATTCAGCCGATTACAAAGCACTATGTAAAGACTATTACCTCAACTTTTAATGCTGTTTAGCCTTAGTTATCAAGAAAAAACGCTAGATACTTGTGAGAAAATTGCCTAATGTGAAGACAGAGCAAACGTAAAAACAGTCTTATTTGCTCCACTTTGGGAGGTTCTTATGCACGCTGTTCCGCTACCAAACTCTGTTTCATCCCTGACTGACCGCTTACACGTGTTGGAATTTCACTGGCACGGCGTCGGGCTACAAATTCCTAAATTTGCTTTATATGCTTGTGTGCCAAACCCCACGTTTACTTGTTTTGTCCAGCGCCATCATAGGCAAATCGCGATCATGGAATTTGGTCGCTACACCCTGCCCATCCTCGACCCGTTAGAAGACGATTTAGACGATCAGGCTAATTTTGTCGCCATCGTGAGTGTTGCCAGAGGGAATCGTTTTGGCTTGTATGGGTTCCCCGCTGACAACCAGGGGCAAAGCTTTACTTTGCCTTTGGATCACGAAAGCGTGCCGCGCATCGTTGAATACTTTATTTAATAGTGGGTTAACAATAGTTAAAGACAAATATTGGGGTTGTCGTATATTTCACGATTAAGCGTCGCGAGTTAAGCCTTTTTCGATACTTCGAATTAAGCGCTGATTTAAACGCTGAGCCTGCTTGGGTAAAAGCGAGTCGTCAGTTGCGGTGTCATCACTAATATTGACCACTTCTAAGCTAAGTTGTTTTTTAGCCTCCTGTTCTTTGAGTGCCCATTGAGCATGCTCTTTGACCAAATCAGTGCCGCTTACCTCTAGCTCAGTAAGCACCTCGCAAATCTGCTGTGAATAGGGCGCGTTACCTAACGCTACGGCAATATTACGCTGCCAGCGCTCGTGGCCAATTCTGCGTATGGCAGAGCCTTCAGTGTTTTTCAAAAACGTGCTTTCATCCCAACACGCCAACTCCGCTAAGGTTTTGTCTTGTAACATGTCACGGGGGTGAAAATCGCTTTCTTTGGTCAGTTTAGCGTAGCGGTTCCACGGGCAAATCAGCTGGCAATCATCACAACCATATATACGGTTACCTAACGCCCGACGAAATTCTTCAGGTATAGCACCATTTAATTCAATCGTAAGATAGGAGATACAGCGTTTGGCATCCACAACATACGGCGCCACAATTGCTTGTGTTGGGCAGATGGTAATACAAGCATTGCAACTACCGCATTGCTCTTCTACTGGTTCATCCACGGGTAAGGGAATATTAATAAACAGTTCACCTAAGAAAAACCACGATCCCCCTTCTTTATTCAGCGTCAGTGAGTGCTTGCCTGTCCAGCCGATACCGGCTTTTTCTGCCAATGCATGTTCTAGCACAGGGGCTGAATCTACAAACGGTCTGAAATTAGCCGTTGTGCACTCGCTGCGAATTTTTTCACCCAGTTTTTTAAGGCGATTACGTAAAAGCTTGTGATAATCACGCCCTAAGGCATAGCGGCTAATGTAAGCCGTATCTTTATTTTTTAAGGTCTGGGCAAATTTAGCATCAGGAGGTAAATAATCCATACGCACACTTATCACGCGCAAGGTTCCTGGCAATAATTCTGCGGGTCTGGCGCGCTTCATACCGTGTTCGGCCATAAAATTCATTTGCCCATGGTAGCCCTCGTCCAACCAAGCTTGTAGCTTGTGTTCATGACGCGATAAATCGATATCAGCGATCCCTACCTGTTGAAAGCCTAGCGCTTCGCCCCAAGCCTTGATATTTTGGGCTAATTGATGGAGATCATATTGTGCAAAAGACATTAACTACCTTGACGGATAATTGGGCGCCGAGCAGTTTATCACAGAAAGTTTTTCTCGCGCAGCAGGTACGCCAACACGAAGAAGACGCTGCTGAAACATGTGGTTATCACATGGACATGCTAATGCAACGAGCAGGTCAGGGAATATTTCGCCATTTAAAAGCTAATTTCCCCTATGCCCATAACGTATTGGTCATCGTTGGCGCCGGCAATAACGCTGGCGATGGCTTTGTCGTTGCGACCTTGGCCAAGTCATTTGGCTGGCAGGTAACAGTAGCGGCATTGAACCCCGACAAGACACTCAGCGGTGACGCGCATACGGCTCAAGACGCCTGGTTTAAAGAGGGCGGCAGTATTAAGCACTGGCAAGAAATAGAGTTTGCCTCGTATGACGTTATTGTCGATGGCATACTCGGCACAGGTTTGACCGGACAAGTTCGGGATGACGCCCGGGAGCTTATTAATGCCGTAAATGATGCAAGCCTTCCGGTACTGAGTATCGATGTGCCCTCTGGGCTAAATGCCGATACCGGCGTGCCGCTTGGGGTAAGTATCAAGGCCGACTGTACTGTCACCGTTGTGGCGCAAAAGGCAGGTTTGCTTACAGGCCAAGGTAAATCCTACTGCGGCAAGCTCATTTATGATGATTTAGATATAGCTGAAGCATTCAATGCCATTGCGACGCCGATTGCGTGCAAGGTGAGCTACGTTGACTTACCTGAGCTAGGCAAGCGAGAGCCGAATGCGCACAAAGGGCATTTTGGGCGCTTACTCACGGTTGGTGCCAATAGCGGTATGCCAGGTTCATTGCGCTTAACCAGCGAAGCTGCCTTGCGAACTGGTGCCGCCCTAGTGCGCGCTTATTGCCATACTGATAGTCGCTTGCCCATTTCTATGGGGCGCCCCGAATTGATGATTGCCAGTGAGCAACTGGATAAACAGCTTGATTGGTCATCGTGTTTGGCAATTGGCCCAGGGCTAGGCACTGACAAATGGGCAACTGACGTATTCAGCCAGCTAATGGCCCATTTAGAATCTAATCAAAAAGCCTGTGTTATCGATGCTGATGGCCTCAATTTATTAGCGGACTCAAGTCGAAGCGCGCGCACCCTGCTCTCTACCAAACTTAGCGTCATCACGCCCCACCCTGGCGAAGCGGCGCGGCTGCTGCATTGTAGCGTGCCTGACATAGAAAACGATCGACTGAATGCCGCCCAAACGTTAGCTAAAAAATATAATGCAGTGGCAGTATTAAAAGGCGCTGGCACGATTATTAGTAATGGTGAGCAAAGCTGGATTTGCGCAGATGGTAATCCAGGTATGGCCACCGCTGGCATGGGAGATACACTAACAGGTATTATTGGCGGTTTTATTTCTCAAGGCATGAGTGCCACACAAGGGGCTATTTATGGCGTTTGTTTGCACGCTCACGCCGCGGATAACCTTGCCCAACGATATGGTCAACGTGGTATGCTAGCCAGCGATCTATTTGAACCTTTACGAGAATTAGTTAATCCCACATGAAGCACTCTTTTTATTTAGCGGATGAGCAAGCCACTACTGAATTAGCAGCACAACTGGCGAATCTATGTAATCGCGCCACTGTTATTTATCTTGAGGGCGATTTAGGTGCAGGCAAAACCTCTTTTTGTCGCGGTTTTATTCACGGTCTAGGCTACAAAGGGCGCGTTAAAAGCCCGACCTATACCTTGGTAGAACCCTACGAAATTGACAGTTGGCGAATATTTCATTTTGATTTGTATCGCTTGTCTGATCCCGAGGAATTGGAATTTATTGGTATTCGTGATTACTTTGACGACGATTGTATTTGTTTAATCGAATGGCCAGATAAAGGTGAAGGCCTCTTGGCAGGGGCTGATTTACACATTAGTATTGAATTCATTGAAAATAGTCGCTCGTTAACTGTGCAAGCAAATAACGAATATGGACAAACACTACTGAGTAATTTGACCCCCTAATGAAGTATCTGCGGCCAATATCATTATCAGTGCTCCTCAGCATTTTATTGCTGTTGGTTGTGCCGGTTAGTTTTGCTAAAAATGCCATAGATAGCGTTCGTATTTGGCCATCACCTGGTAGTACGCGCATTGTTTTTGATCTCGAAGATACCCCGCAATACAGCTACTTCACCCTGAGCAACCCAAATAGACTGGTCATTGATTTAGCCGACACCAAAAAGAATTTTGATTTCGCCAAACTAGCAAATAAAAGCCCCTTGGTGAAAAAGCTTCGTTATAGCTCAGCCAAAGACAAAAGCGGTATTCGGGTCGTTATCGAACTCAACAAAAAACTCGATAGTAATCTGTTTGCCTTGCCCCCTACTGAGCCCTATCGTAATCGCTTAGTAATAGATTTAGATGACAAGAATGCACCGGCTTCGGCCCCTACTGTGGTCAAACATAATAATACCCAACAATCTCGCGATATCGTGATTGTGATTGATGCTGGTCACGGTGGTGAAGATCCAGGCTCGATAGGACGCGGCGGCACATTCGAAAAAAACATCACGTTAAATGTTGCTCAGCGCCTGGCCAAGCTAATCGATGCTGAGCCTGGTATGAAAGCAGTTATGACACGTTCAGGTGATTATTATATTTCACCCAATAAGCGCCCTGATATTGCTCGCAAGCATAAAGCAGATTTGCTCATCTCGATTCACGCTGATGCATTTACCACTCCGCAGCCCAGAGGAGCTTCGGTTTGGGTACTGTCTATGCGCCGCGCCAACACAGAACTTGGTCGCTGGATGGAAAAATCTGAACGTCATTCAGAGTTATTAGGTGGTGCAGCAGAGGTTATTCAAGACACCGCGAGTGAGCGCTATTTAACCCAAGCCTTGTTAGATATGTCGATGGATCATTCCCTAACCACCAGTTACGATTTAAGCCGAAAGGTAATAGGTAAATTGCGCGGCATTACCAGAATGCACAAGAAAATTCCTCAAGCTGCCAGTCTAGCGGTATTAACCTCACCGGACATTCCTTCTATCTTGGTAGAAACAGGTTTTATCTCTAACCCTTCAGAAGAAAAAAATCTAAATTGGTCTAAGTTTCGTCAGCAACTAGCGACGTCTATCTTCAGTGCTGTCAAAACCCACTTTTCTGAATCGCCGCCTGATGATTCCTTATGGGCCAAACAGAAACGCCATACCCGCACCCACAAAGTACGTAGTGGTGAAAGCCTTTCGTTACTTGCCCAGCGCTACAATGTCAATGTTGGAGCAATTAAGGCCGCCAACAATTTACGCTCAGACGTTGTGCGTATTGGGCAAGTCCTGACTATTCCTCGCACTTAGTCCGTTATACAATAACCACAGTTTCACGTTTTTATTGAGGTCACTTTTTGTCCGCCACCAGTGCAATGATACGAATCTTACCTGCTCAACTTGCTAACCAAATCGCCGCAGGTGAAGTGGTAGAGCGCCCAGCATCCGTTGTAAAAGAGTTGGTTGAAAACAGCCTTGATTCTGGGGCGAGCCAAATCGACATTGAAATCGACAAAGGTGGGCACAAGCGTATTTGCATTCGCGATAATGGCGGCGGAATCGAGAAAGACCAATTAGCACTCGCCTTAAGTCGCCATGCCACCAGTAAAATCAGTTCATTAGACGACTTAGAGCATATTCATAGTTTAGGCTTTCGCGGTGAAGCGCTAGCCAGTATTAGTTCAGTGGCCCGTTTAACCCTTACCTCGAAACCAAAAAGCCAGCAGCAAGCATGGCAGGCACACGCCCAAGGCCGAGATATGGAGGTGCAACTAAACCCGGTTGCCCACCCTGATGGAACTTGCGTCGAAGTAATCGATTTATTCTTTAACACCCCAGCTCGGCGAAAATTTTTACGTGCGGAAAAAACCGAGTTTAACCATATCGATGAAATCATCAGGCGCATTTCTCTTAGCCGTTTTGATGTCAGTTTTAGCCTTAAACATAATGGTAAGCTGTTACGCAAGTACCCTGCTCTCACCCAGCAAACGGATCATCTAAAACGCCTAGGCGCTATTTGCAATAAGGACTTCGCGAGCACAGCTATCGCTTTAGACAGCCATTATCAAGACATGACGTTATCCGGCTGGATAGCCCCACCAGATGTAGCTCATCAGCAATCTGACGTGCAGTATTTTTATGTTAATGGCCGCATGATGCGCGACAAGTTAATCAATCATGCCATTCGCCAAGCATTCGAAGGGGTTATTCACCCTGATTCCTCGCCCAACTATGTACTGTATTTAAACATTACTCATAACGAAGTAGACGTTAACGTGCACCCAGCAAAGCACGAAGTACGTTTTCATCAAGCCCGTTTGGTACATGATTTTATTTTTCGCGCTATTGCTGATGGTATTCACCAATACTTTAGTGATGCGCCAAGCCAAGCTGGTCCAAACGAATTAGCTGAGGTGGCACCTCAACACGATTATATTGCTCCCCTTCAATCAGCGCCCCAGGAAACTGAAAACACGCAGGAGCAAATTGAACAGCGACCACATAACCAGTTTGTACGAGCGCCTTACGCTGATAATGAAGCATCCAAGCTAAGCGTGAATGAAAGCCAATTCTCATCTGGGTATTCACCAGCCACGAATGGCGATACCCGAGCCCAACAGCAAAGCGATAATATGCAAAATGTTGCCGGAGAAGCTCCTCAGCGTAACGGCAACAGTGCGCCTCGCAGCGCAGCATCAAGACCCGGTTCGGGAAATAGCGTGTCAGCTCAAGCGGTAAAAGGTTACCAGCAGTTAATGAGCACCAATAAAACACTTAGCGCTGATGTTTCCTCGCCTATTGAGAACCACCACCTATGCTTACCCGTAGATGATGAGCGACTACTGGTATTATTTGATGCGCAACATTACGTACTGCCAGCCAATGCGTTAGTTGCTGCGCACCTTAGTACTACATTTGATGAACAAAATATGGTTGCCCAACCACTACTGATGCCCGTATCTATTGCCGCTGATAAAGAAACGCTACACTGCGCCCAGGCTTTATATGATGCACTGCTAAACAACCGCGTAGAGATTGGCTGGAGTCAGAAGCGTATCATTCTGAGAAAAGTTCCCTCCGGGATGCGTCAGTTGCCTTGGGCGAATATCTTGCCTGATTTACTTGATACCCAAATGAGCACTGAGAGCCCCGAGAAGATGCAGTCCATAGATGAAAGCGCAGTCAAAGCGCATTTATTTCACTGCATTGCATTGCATTCACCAAAACTCACCCCACTTCAAATGCATAAAATGTGGATGACATTACATGACCATCCGAAGAGCTTTAACACTTTGATGAATAAAGCGGTGTTATTACCGCTAGCAAAACTAGTAAGCGCACATATTGAATCAACTCACTGACAAGCAAGATCTTCCGCCCGCCATTTTACTTATGGGCCCAACGGCTTCTGGTAAAACGGCGCTGGCCATTGAGCTATGCCAAGCACTGCCTTGTGAAATAATCAGTGTTGATTCAGCGTTAATCTATAAAGGCATGGATATTGGCACTGCCAAACCGACAGCAGAGGAACTTGCCCAAGCCCCTCACCGACTAATCGATATCCTCGACCCGGTACAAAGTTACTCGGTAGCTGAATTTAGACGTGATGCGCTGGCGGCCATGCAAGACATTACCCAGCGTGGGCGTATTCCACTTCTGGTGGGTGGCACCATGATGTATTACAAGGCATTAACTGACGGGCTATCCACTTTACCGCAAGCAGATTCACTGGTCAGAGCTGAAATTGAAAAACAAGCGCAAGAAAATGGCTGGCAAACGCTACATCAGGAATTACAAGGGATTGACCCAGTTTCTGCGCAGCGAATACATCCCAATGATCCCCAACGTTTGACCCGCGCTTTAGAGATTTATCGCATTAGTGGTAAATCAATGACCGAATTAAGTTTGAATAAACAACCTTCGGCCCCATATCAGTTTTCACAATTTGCCATCGCTCCTCAAGACCGACATGTATTGCACGATAGAATAGCTCAACGCTTTGATATTATGCTTAATTCTGGTTTCGAAGACGAAGTGGCCACGTTAAGAAAACGTGAAGATTTGCACCTAGATTTACCCTCTATGCGCTGTGTTGGATACCGACAAATGTGGCAATATTTAGACGGTAATAATAGTTACCAAGAAATGCGTGAAAAAGGCTTAGCAGCCACCAGACAACTAGCAAAACGTCAACTAACGTGGTTACGCAGTTGGCAAAACTTACATTGGTTAGATACCTTTTCAAAAGACAATTTGACTAATGTGATGAAACTCAGCAGAATTCGTACGTGAGCCGTGAGCTATACAGCCTTTTTTATTTCTGTATACTGGGCAAAAAGGCGAATTTGATAATAAAAAGAAAGGATAGATGATGGCTAAAGGGCAGTCTTTACAAGACCCATTTTTAAATGCGCTACGCAAAGAGCGTATTCCTGTATCAATTTATCTTGTCAACGGGATTAAATTACAGGGTCAAGTTGAGTCATTCGACCAATTTGTCATTTTGCTTAAAAACACCGTCAGCCAAATGGTATATAAGCATGCAATCTCTACCGTCGTTCCTTCACGGGCGCTACCGGTTGCTGCTACTAATCCTCATGCGGACGCTGACGAGAACCAATAGTTAGTGAAGGTCTCAGGAGAACGGCTTGTTTGACCGTTATGAAGCAGGCGAACAGGCTGTACTAGTACATATAGATTTTTCTGATGACAACAGCAAAGAAGATCTACTAGAACTTCAATTGTTGGCCACATCTGCGGGAGTGAGCGCGGTTGATGTCGTAACAGGCAGCCGTAACGCTCCTCATACGCGTTATTTCGTCGGCAGCGGCAAGGCCGAAGAAATCGCGAATACTGTTAGAGCGTCTGAAGCTGATGTGGTTATTTTTAACCACAGCTTATCGCCATCTCAAGAACGTAACTTAGAGCAAGTATGTAAGTGTCGTGTGCTTGATCGCACAGGATTAATTTTAGATATTTTTGCTCAGCGTGCACGTACCCATGAAGGTAAACTGCAAGTAGAGCTTGCTCAGCTCAAACATATTTCTACTCGCCTTATTCGCGGCTGGACCCACCTTGAGCGCCAAAAAGGCGGGATAGGCTTACGCGGGCCGGGTGAAACTCAATTAGAAACAGATAGACGTTTACTCCGTGCGCGTATTAAAAGTATTCAAGCACGCTTAGGCAAAGTACAAAAACAGCGTGAACAAGGCAGACGCGCGCGAGTTCGCGCCGAAATTCCAACGCTTGCGCTTGTGGGTTACACCAATGCCGGTAAGTCGACTCTGTTTAATACGATTACACAGTCTGAGGTATACGCAGCGGATCAGTTGTTCGCCACGCTAGACCCAACGCTCAGACGTATAGAGCTACAAGATGTGGGGCCTGCTATTTTAGCTGATACCGTTGGCTTTATTCGCCATCTTCCCCATGATTTAGTGGCTGCATTTAAGGCCACACTTCAAGAAACCCAGCAGGCAGATTTATTGCTGCACGTGGTCGACTATTCCGACGATCAATTTCGTGAGAACATCGATCAAGTGAATGAAGTATTAGACGAGATAGACTCTGACGAAATACCTCAATTAATGATTTGTAACAAGATTGATCGCATGGACGGCGTTGAGCCAAGGATCGATCGAGATGAAAACGGCATACCTACTCGGGTCTGGATGTCTGCTCAGCAAGGCTTAGGTACAGAATTATTGTTCGAAGCGTTAAGCGACTGCCTTGCTCAGAATATGGTGCGCTATCAGTTACGCATTCCGCCACAAGAAGGTAAACTACGGGGTGATTTGTTTAATCTTAACTGCATCTCTGAAGAATCTTATGCCGAAGATGGTGACTGGTTAGTAGAGATACATATGCCTCTTGCAGATTGGCAGCGTTTAGCTAAGCGCTCTGATGCTGATTTAGCATCATTTATTGTACAGAGCTTAGATGCGTAAAATTGCGCAGCTACGCGACATGAATAACAGAATAAATATGATTAACTATTTGGAGAGTAAAGATGGCTTGGAATGAGCCCGGTGGTAACAATAACGATCCGTGGAAGAACCGCGGTGGTCGCGATCAAGGTCCACCTGATTTAGACGAAGTGTTTAAAAATATTTTAAATAAATTCGGCAAGTTTGGTGGTGGCAAAGGCGGCTCTTCTAATGGCAAAGGCTTCGGCTTAGGTCTTGGTTTAGTTATTGGCCTTTTAGTTATCGTTTGGTTTATCAGTGGTTTTTACACCATTCGTGAAGCTGAGCGCGGTGTGGTTCTGCGCTTTGGTGAGTTCAGTCACTTTGTTGAACCTGGCCTTCGCTGGAAACCGACTTTCGTCGATAGCGTATTACCAGTGGATGTACAAACGGTACGTTCATTACCTTCCTCAGGCTCTATGCTAACCGAAGATGAAAACGTGGTTCGGGTAGAGATGGAAGTTCAATACCGTATTCTTGAACCTTACAAGTACAGCTTCTCGGTAACTAGCCCTGAAACAAGCTTAAGCCAAGCATTTGATAGTGCTATACGCTACGTAGTTGGTCACTCGAAAATGGATGACGTACTGACCAGCGGCCGTGAAGTCGCACGTCAAAATGTACGTGAAGAGCTTCAAGCGATATTAGAACCATACGATATGGGTATTTCTATTGTCGATATGAACTTTAAAGATGCGCGCCCACCGGAAGAAGTAAAAGCGGCATTTGATGACGCTATCGCCGCACAGGAAGACGAACAGCGCTTTATCAATGAAGCTGAAGCTTATTCTCGCGAAATCGAACCACGCGCTCGTGGTCAGGTCAATCGTATGGCTGAAGAAGCACAAGCATATAAAGAACAAGCTATCTTGCAAGCGCAAGGTGAAGTGGCTCGTTTTGAAGAGCTATTACCTCAGTACCAAGCTGCACCAGAAGTAACCCGCAGCCGTATTTACCTTGAGACGCTAGAAGAAGTGTACTCCAAAACAAGTAAGATCATGGTCGACACTAAAGGCAGTGGCAACATGCTTTATTTACCATTGGACAAAATACTGGAAAGACAAAACTCTAGTACAACTCCATCGACAAACCGTAGAACGCTAGAAGGTTTACGTAATCAAGATCCTGTTTCAAACGTAGGCTCACAAGATAACGGCATTCGTAGCGGTAGTTCACGTAGTGGGAGAAACTAAGCGATGAAAAATTTCTTAATCGTCATCATTATCGCACTAGGTGCATTAGTCCTTAGCTCACTGTTTGTGGTTGACGAAGGCGAAAAAGCTATCGTTATTCAATTCGGTAAAGTACAGCGTGACACTGACAGCGGCGACACCGTCGTATTTGAGCCAGGTTTACACTTTAAGCTACCGCTTATTGACCGCGTAGTAACGCTAGACTCGCGTATTCAAACGTTAGATGAGGTTGCTGACCGCTTTGTAACGTCAGAGAAAAAAGACTTAATCGTTGATTTATACGTGAAGTGGAAAATCAAAGATTTCGCTAAATACTACCTAGCAACCGGTGGTTTTAAAGATAACGCTGAAATCCTATTACAACAAAAAGTAAACAACGGATTACGTTCTGAATTTGGTACCCGTACCATTTCACAAATCGTATCTGGTGAGCGCTCAGAGTTGATGGACGAAGCGATGGCCCAAGCCTCTGATAGCTCAGATGAATTAGGCATCGAAATTGTTGATGTACGAGTAAAACAAATCAACTTGCCGCTAGAAGTACGTAACTATATCTTCCAACGTATGCGCACCGAGCGTGACGCAGTTGCTCGTGAGCACCGTTCTGAAGGTAAAGAGAAAGCTGAATTCATCAAAGCCAATATGGATGCGAAAGTAACCGTTATGCTTGCTGATGCAGAGCGTAACGCGCGTAAACTACGTGGTGAAGGCGATGCAAAAGCAGCTGAAATTTACGCTAAAACGTATACCAAGGATGCTGAGTTTTATAACTTCCTACGTAGTATGGATGCGTACAAATCGAGCTTTAGCAACAAACAAGACGTAATTGTGCTTGAACCAGACAGCGACTTCTTCAAGTATATGAAGAACGAAACAGGCAAAAACTAAGCCTGCACGGATTCAATAGCAGTTTAAAACGCTATTTTTAATAGCAATAAAAAAGCGCCAATGTGGCGCTTTTTTTGTACCCACTTAATGGGCACAGCCTCGAAAGAGCAAACACCTTATACCAATCCGCATTAATAAGTGACCTCCTCAGAATGCGTCCAGCGGTTTTTG
>OJIO01000042.1_pt1 | contig 102422 bp, 94 predicted proteins | sample 1595621 | NCBI WGS metagenome assembly OJIO01 (sample SAMN05416776, study PRJEB24817) | seawater metagenome | isolation source: Sea water | place: Canada:Atlantic | collected 2013-07 | reverse complement strand
CCAGTGAATCAGCCGTCAAACAGCACGGCCTGAAGCCGATGGCGAAAATCATCGGTATGGCCACCGCTGGCGTTGAGCCGCGCATCATGGGCTATGGGCCGGTACCGGCGGTGCAGAAACTGCTCAAGCGCACTGGTATCGCCATGGATGATATCGATGTGTTTGAGTTTAACGAAGCGTTCGCCGCCCAGGCGCTGGCCTGTACGCGCGATTTAGGGCTGGCCGACGATGACCCGCGCGTCAACACGAACGGCGGCGCGATTGCCCTCGGGCACCCGCTGGGCATGTCCGGTGCCCGCCTGTTGCTCACCGCTGCTCATGAACTACAAAACAGCGGCAAGCGCTACGCACTGTGTACCATGTGTGTTGGCGTAGGGCAGGGTATCGCTACGCTGATCGAACGGGTTTAACGGAGGCAGACATGGCTTTTCATACCATCAACGGTCGCAGTGTGGCCTACCGGCTGCTCGGCGCGGAAGTGAATCCACTTATCGTACTGGCCCATCCGCTGGGCATGAGCCAGGCGGTATGGGACGACGTTATCCCCCTGCTCCTGTCTCGCTATCGAGTACTGACCTGGGATCTTCCCGGCCACGGCGCTAGCCAGGGGGTTAGCGCCGAGCAGATCACGCCCGCCGATTTAGCCGCTGAGGCTCTGGCATTGGCAGAATTGGCGGGCGCTGAGCGCTTTCACTTTGCCGGTACGTCCATTGGCGGTGTCGTCGGCCAGCAGTTGATTGCCGAACATAGCGAGCGCCTGCTCTCCGTGACGCTGACCAACACCGGCGCAGTGATCGGCAATCCGGACTTATGGAACACCCGCGCAGGCCGCGTGCGCCAGGAAGGCTTGGCGGCGATGTCTGAAGAGATCGTGCCGCGCTGGTTTGCACCAAAAGCATTTGAGGTCAGCCCTGCACTGAAAGCAGGCTGGTGTGTGCAAATGGGCCGTGGCGATGATGAGTCCTATGCCCAGCTATGTGAAATGCTCGGTCGGGATACCTTTACCGGCAAACTTTCCGGTAAACGCACTAACGTACAGCTATTCGGCGGCAGTGAAGATATGGCCACGCCGCCTGCAACGCTGGAAGCTCTGGCTGCGGAGCTCGATGAAGCGCCGCTGGAGATTTTTGACGGCGTGGGCCATGTGCCTTCGGTAGAAGACCCGGCGCTAATTGCGCAAAAGCTCCTCGCGGTGCTTGCCACTGATTTAGGCGATGTGGCGAACCACGGCGTGGCGTACGCCACTGGCCTTGAAACCCGCAAGCAGGTATTGGGAGAAGAGCATGTGGCGCGTTCGACCGCCAACGCCAACAGCCTGGATGCCCCCTTCCAGCAGATGATTACCCGCCTGGCCTGGGGTGAATTGTGGAGCAACGACGACTTAACCCGTCGCGAGCGCAGCATGATCACCACCGGCATTCTCGCCGCACTCGGGCGCGAAGAGCTAACGCTGCACTTGAAAACCGCTAAGCGTATTGGCCTGACGGAGGCCGAGCTGCGCCAAGTGCTGATGCACGTCGCCATTTATGGCGGCGTGCCCGCAGCGAATCACGCCTTTGCGCTGGCCAAAGAGTTGGGCTGGGGCGAGTAGCGAGTCAAAATAATGGATGAGAGGTAAGGGTGATGACCCACGATAACAAACGCTTTGTGGCACGCGACCGCAACTGGCATCCGCCTGCCTTTGCGCCGGGCTATAAAACCTCGGTCGCGCGCTCGCCCCAGCAGGCGTTGGTAAGCATGCAGCAGCCGACCGTTTCAGAACTGACCGGCCCGGACTTCAGCCATCTGCGCATGGGGCAATACGACAACGACCTGCTGATGAACTTCCGCCAGGACCCAAGCCAAGGCGGGTTACCCCAGGGCGAGCGGATTATCATGTTCGGCCGGGTGGTCGATCAATTCGGCAAGCCTATACCACATACCCTGGTAGAAATGTGGCAGGCCAATGCGGGCGGGCGATACCGGCATAAAAACGATAAGTATCTGGCACCGTTAGACCCTAACTTTGGCGGCGTGGGGCGTTGTTTAACCGATGAGCAGGGGATGTACCGCTTCCGTACCATCAAGCCCGGCCCCTACCCGTGGCCGAATGACATGAACAGCTGGCGACCCGCGCATATTCACGTATCGGTGACCGGCCCTTCAATTTCAACCCGTCTGATTACCCAGATGTATTTTGAGGGCGACCCGCTGATTCCCCTGTGCCCCATCGTGCATACGCTGAAAGACCCGCTCGCGGTTGAGACGATGATTGGTCGACTCGATATGGCCCACAGCAAGCCGATGGATTGCCTTGCCTATCGCTTTGATGTGGTGGTACGCGGTGAGCTGCAGACCTACTTTGAAAACCAATAAGGGTGGGGATATCTCATGAATCAGCCTAACAGCCAGCCGACCAGCGACCTGATGCTGCGTGAAACCGCCTCGCAAACCGCTGGCCCCTACGTGCACATTGGTCTTGCTCTCGCTGCGGCGGGCAACCCAGTGCGGGATGAAGAGATCTGGAACGAGATGGCCAAGCCCGATGCCGAGGGTGAGCATATCGAAGTCGTCGGCATTGTCATCGACGGCAACGGCGACTTAGTACGCGATGCCTTTTTAGAAGCATGGCAGGCCGATGCTAACGGTGACTACCAAGCCGATTACGACCTCAGCAAACCGTTCAATAGCTTCGGGCGCACCGCGACGACGTTTGATCACGGCAGCGAGTGGTCGCTGACGACCATCAAGCCCGGCGCGGTAAAGCACCCAAGCGGCCAAGTAATGGCCCCACATATCAACCTGACGCTGTTTGCCCGCGGGGTGAATATCCACCTGCAAACGCGGCTTTACTTTGACGATGAAGCGGAAGCGAACGCTCAGTGCCCGGTGCTATCGCGCATCGAATCACCGGCGCGCCGCCAAACCTTGATCGCCAAGCGTGAAGAAGTGGATGGCAAGGTGCGTTATCGTTTGGATATTCGCCTGCAAGGTGAAGGCGAGACGGTGTTTTTTGATTTTTGAGTAGGGCGGGTATGAGCACAATGATATGGGCAGCCAGTTGGCTGCCCATGCGCTATGTATAAAACGACGATTAATGCACACCTAAACCGGGCAGCTTTTTTGTAAATCCATCGCAGCTTCGTAGATTTCATTGGCGGAGCCACCAATATCTTCCAAGTAATCGTCAATGGTTTGCTGCAGCACAGGGCCCCATTCAGGATCTTCCAGCGCGTTTTCGATAGCGACGAACTCATGCCCCGCTTCAACGGCTTCTTCACGGCCTTGACGTATCATCTCGTCATAAACCTCTGCGGCGCGCAGCGACCACTCCAAGCCGCTGTGGTCATCGATTACTTGCTGCAAATCGGCCGGCAGGCTGTCGTAGCTGCGCTGGCTCATGGTGGCGAACAGGGAAAGGTCATACAGGGGGACTTCGGTGTGATACTGCGCCAGTTCGTTCAACCGGAAAGTCTTCATGCCTTCCCAGTTGAAGCTTAGGCCGTCGACGACACCACGCTGCATAGAGGTAAACACATCCGGCGCCGGCATGCCCACGGCTTGGGCGCCGAGTCGCTCGAACATATCACCCACCACGGGCGTAGGGCGGCGTAGGCGCAGGCCCTCGAGATCAGCCGGTGTTTCAATCAGTTTCTCTTTGGTATGCAGGTAACCAGGGCCGGTGGTAAACAGGAAAAGAGGGCGTGTGTCGGCGTACTCCTGCTCAAAGTGCCCCTGGTCGTAAAGCGACTGGAGGATGCAGGCCCCTTGGCGGGCGCTTGCTGACACCCCCGGCAGCTCGACGACTTGCGTGAGGGGAAAGCGGCCCGCCGTATAACCTTGGGCAGAAGCGCCAATATCGGCAATACCGCTGACAGCACTTTCGTAGGTTTGAGCCGATTTCGCTAGCGTCTGGCTGGGGAAAACTTCTACCTTCAACTCCCCATTCGACGCCTCTTCGACGCTTTCAGCCCAGGCCTGAAACAGTTCACGGTCTATCATGGAGCCGCCCGGCCAGACGTGCGCTACGCGCAGTGTGGTGCTGGCTTCCACGGCGGGGGCCACGAATGAAATGGCAAACACGCCAAACAGGGTCGCCTTGGCTAGGTGGGTGGGTATTTTTTTCATTGTCGATATCCTGATATCTAGTCAACGGGGCTCGTTTTTATGATTTTTTTTGAAGCTGTCTTGAGACTGTTTAAAGATCCAATACAAGGGTCTTGCTCTTGGCTCTGGAGCAGCAGGGCGTGAATTGATCGTTGGCTGCATGCTCATCGTCATCCAGGTACAAGTCTCGGTGGTCGGGTTCGCCTTCGAGTACGCGGGTGAGGCAGGTGCCGCAGACCCCCTGCTCACAGGACACCATTATGTCGATGCCATTGTCAGCCAGCACTTGGTAGACGGTTTTATCGGCAGGCACGTTAAAGGCGGCGCCGCTACTGGCGATGCGTACCTCGAAACTACCGTCGTCTTCGCTGGCTGTCTCTGCGCCTGCAAAGTACTCGGTGTGCAGTTGGTCGGCTGGCCAGCCGCACTGTTTGCCTGTGGATAAGACGGCGTTAATAAATCCGCTAGGGCCGCAGACGTAGACCTGTGCGTCAGCCTCTGGCTCACTGAGCAGTTTTTCCAGATCGAGGGTTGGGGACGCGTCGTCATCGTCCAGGTAGAAGTAGGCTCTATCGACGAAACCTGATGTGTTGATACGCTCACGAAAGGCCATGCGCTCGGCGGAGCGCGCGCAGTAGTGCAGCTCGAAATCCGCATCGGTGCGCGCCAATCGCTCCGCCATACACAGCAAGGGGGTGATGCCAATCCCACCCGCCAGCAGGTAAGTGCGTTTTGCGGGTTTAAGCGGGAAGTGGTTTTTGGGCGCGCTAATGAGGAGCAGGTCGCCTACTTTAATTTCATCGTGCATGGTGATGGAGCCTCCTCTAGAGGCCTCATCACGCAATACGCCGATCAAGTAGCGATCCCGCTCTTCAGAGTGGTTGCACAGCGAGTATTGACGGATTACCCCCTCTTTCACCTGCACATCAATGTGGGCGCCGGCGCTAAAGGGGGGCAGCGGTCGACCATGCGGGTCGGCAAGCTCAAAGGTGGCAATGCCCAGCGCCTCCTCGTGGCGAGCTTTTACCTCGACGATAAGCGATAGAGAGGGGTGGCTCATGCCGTTGCCTCCTGGGGTTGCTCGGCCTGCTCCTCTTTTAAGATTCGATCAATGATGCGACGTGCTTGTACGCCCCCGCCGTCAATATTGAGTTTCAGCAGTTGGCGGTCGGGGTATGTGAGTAGGTTGCGCTGCTGCGCTTCGAGCATCTCAAGATCTTCTTCGAAGATCTTGCCCTGGCCCTCGCGGATCTTGTCGGTGAGCGCCTGGTCTTCCGGCTTGAAGTTGCGGGCCATACCCCAGAAGTACCAGATAGAGGTGTCTGATTCAGGAGTGATAAAGTCGACCACGATGCTCGAAGCTTTCTTGTCTGCCGGGGCCTGGGCGCCGCCGTTGCCCGCGTGAGCGACGCCGACCTCAATCAACACATGGCTTGGGGGTGTGAAACGACAGATTTGCCAGCGATCTACCGGGACATCGTCGGCCAAGCCGTTGCCCCGCAGCGCCGCCTGCCAGAAAGGTGGAGCGGGGATATTCTCCATCTCGCGGCTGGTGATCACTTCGCTACCGTTAACCGCCGTTTCCGGTGCGGCTTCCTCTATTTCTGGCTGGCCAATGCTGGAGGCATGCACATAGGTCTCATGGGTAAGATCCATGAGATTGTCGATCATCAGGCGATATTCACACTGAATATGGTAGAGGCCGCCGCCATAAGCCCAGTCGGGGTTGTTTGCCCAGTGCAGCTCGGGGATCAGGTCGGCGTCAGCTTTATCGGGGTCGCCGGGCCAGATCCAGATAAAGCCGTGGCGTTCTTCAACAGGATAGGCACGATTGCTTGGGAAGCCGCGAACCCGCTGACCGGGCATGCTGTCGCATTTGCCGCTGCAGTTCATTTCAAGGCCGTGGTAGCCGCAAACCAGCTTGCCATCACGTACAAAGCCCAAGGAGAGTGGTGCGCCACGGTGGGGGCAGAAATCCTCTACGGCGGCCACGCGGTTTTCGTCACCACGGAAGAAAACTAGTTGCTTGTTGCAAATAGTTCGCCCGAGTGGCTTTTCGGTAAGCTCATCTGGGGTGCAGGCGACGTACCAAGTGTTCATTGGAAAGGGGGGTTGTTGAGTCACGGTTAACTCCTTTTTGGTTTAGTGTTTTAATTATGATTATTGGATCCAAAGTAAAGGCTAGGAAGGTTTTTGCAGTCAACCTATACTTTCGTAGAGCTCGCCAATGAATAGCAACACAGTGTTGATATGAGAGGAAAAATAAATGAGCAACAACGATAAAAGTGTCGTCAGTCGGCTGCGAAAATTGATCAGTGAGGGTGCATACGCTCCAGGAGAGCGCCTTGGTGAAGTCGCTGTTGCGGAGCAATTGGGTGTTTCGAGAACGCCGGTAAGGCTGGCTTTTCGCACTCTGGAGCAGGAAGGGTTGCTGCAGCAGGCGGGCAAGCGCGGGTTTATGGTGCGTGAATTTACCCAAGCAGATGTGCACTGCGCGGTTGAGGTTCGTGGGGTGCTGGAGGGGCTGGCCGCTCGGCATCTGGCGGAGCAAGGGCTGCCGTCTAGTGTCGATAAGGAATTGCAGTTTTGGATCCAAAAAGGAAAAAATCTAATCGCCAAAGGATACCTTGTAGAGTCCGATATCAATCAATGGAGTGAGCTTAATGCACATTTTCACGGCATTATCATTGACTCTATCGGCAGCGGTGTCGTAGCAGATGCCATTGCAAGAAATAATCACCTTCCCTTTGCTGCCGCCGACTCAATCATTATTGATGGCGATGACTTGGGGCGTGAGTTTAAAAAATTGCAGTTAGCTCAGTTTCATCATGAGCTTATATTTCAGTCACTTAAGAGGGGAGAGGGGGCCAGGGCCGAAATGCTGATGCGCGAGCATGCGCTGATCGGGCTGCGGTACCCTGAACTACTGGCCGATTCTGAATAAAAATACCTGATAATTAGTTATATAGTGTAATTAAACCAAAGTATTGATTATATAAAATCATTTTTATTCAAATGCTTATTAACCAAAAAATGTGTATGACCTCCATTGTAATTGACAGATGGAGGTTTTTTTGCAGCTTTGGTACGTAATGCGGATCAGAGTTCGCATTGAGAACAACTACAACTAGCCACTACGACCAAAAGCAGAGACAAACAATGAAAATTAACCACTTTGTTGCATGCGCCCTTCTCGCTCCCTGTGCGCTTGCTGCCCAGGCCCATGCGTTTGATGTTGTAGAAGCCGGACAACCTGTCGTTACCGGTGAGCCAAGCCGTGTAGGCCCGCCCTGGAATCATCGATCAACGTTTAATATTCCAGGCACCAAAACAGATATTGCCTTTGGGGGGTACGTTAAGCTCGATGCGTTTTACGACTTCGACTACGATCTGGGAACATCAACTGATCCTTACGCCGTGATGAACCCAGGCAATAGAACCGATGGTCGAACCAGCTTTACGGCCTATGAGTCCCGCCTGAATTTCCGCACCCATACCGCCACTGACTATGGGCGTTTAACCACTTACTTCGAAGGGCATTTTGTGCCCGATGGTAAGTTTGGGTTGCGCCATGCGTATGGCGAGCTGAACGGGTTTCTCGCCGGGCAAACGTGGTCAAATTTTATGAGCTTCGTGGGCGGAACACGTACCCTGGCACTAGGGGACCCTAAGGGCTACGCCTTCGAGCGGCAGGCTCAGTTACGCTATACGCAGCCTGTTGGGGAAGGGAGTTTCTCGGTTGCATTGGAAAACCCTACTACGGTTATTGCCCGCAGTGATGCTTCAGTAGCCGATGGGGAGAGTCAGCTTCCCGATTTGACGCTGCGCTACGAATATAAGCGTTTATTTGCACTATCGGGGATAGCGCGTCAACTTTCGACCAATAACATCACCAATACCATTGATGACGAAGTCACTGGCTATGGGGTGCAGGCGCAGTTTAATTTGCCATTTAATGCGTCAACCAGCTTGCGAGGCAGTGCCACCTACGGTGAAGGTATCGGTAACTATATGGGTAACCCTGGCAACGTAGGTCACCGTAACGCACCTGACGTCTATGTGAACGGTAACAATCTCGAGACTATTGAAACCCAGGCATTTGGTCTCTCACTTAATCACTACTGGACGGATAGCTGGTTCAGTTCTGTGGGCGTTTCGCGTCTTGAGCAAGACCTACCCGCAGGCTATGGCGATCATTTCGAAACGCTCGACTATGGGTTTGCCAATGTGATTTGGGATGTTACCGAGCGCATGACGGTAGGTCTTGAGTATCAGCATGCGGATATCGAACAGGTGAATGGGGTCTCCAATGATGCGAGTCGCCTTCAGGCGAGTGCCACCTTCCAGTTCTAGCGATCTACGCTTTGCAGTGATGTGTAAGTGATTAACCGCTGTTTCGATTACGTTTTAGGCTGGCGCTTTGCCAGCCTTTTTTGGGTCACGGATGGAAGAGAGTGCTTTCTCAAGCTGGCACAAAAGGGAGTAGATTAAAGACGTGAACGAGCGGTTTATTCGGCTGAGTGCTCAAGCAGAATGGCCATGCCTTGACCTCCGCCAATGCAAGCTGCTGCTATTCCATAGCGCAAGCCATCTCGCTTGAGTTGTCGGGCCAAGGACATTGCTAGCCGCAAACCCGTTGCGGCCAATGGGTGGCCGATGGCGATAGCTCCGCCATGAACGTTAAGCTTGATTAGGTCGAGATCCAGCTCGCGGGCGACGGCGAGCACCTGCGCCCCCTGAGCCTCATTGATTTCTAAACGGTCAATATCATTGAGAGTGAGGCCGCTACGTTCCAGCAGCAGCCGAATAGCGGGTGCTGGCCCAATACCCATGATCTCGGGGGCTACGCCAACCACAGCCGTGGCGCATAGGCGTGCGAGAGATGACTTGGCCGCGTGAGTACCTGCCATCACCAGTGCCGCTGCTGCGCCGTCGACAACGGCGGCGCTGTTACCTGCCGTTTGTACGCCGTTGTCGTATACCGGTGGCAATTGGTTCAATACCTTCCGAGGCGAAGGCCGAATATGCGTATCCTGGTCTACGCGGGGAATTTTACGAGGTAGACGAATGCCCCTATCGCTATAACCGGGGAGGGAGAAGGTTTCGTTTTCAACAGCAATAATATCCGCGGAGAGAATCCCTTGCGCTTGGGCTTCGACCGCTCGGGAGAAACTACGCTCGGCATAGGCGTCTATCTGCTCACGAGTGATGGCATAGCGCTGCGCCAGTGTGTCGGCGGTCTGAATCATCGATACATTGGGTGCCGGATCCATTAGCGCTTCCCACAGGAAGTCTTTGAAGGCCACCTGTGCACCCAGTTTGAAGCCACCTCGGTGCGTGTAGGCTGCAATCGGATTGCGGGTCATGGATTCTGTGCCGACGCACAGCACACACTTGGCCTGCCCGAGTGCAATCTGTTCTGCAGCTTGTTTCAACAGCTCAAAACCGGTGCCGCAAACACGCTGTGTGTGTAGCGCAGGCACCTCCTGAGGGACGCCTGCATACAATCCAATATGGCGGGGGAGTAAATAGGCGTCGAAACTTGCCTGTGCCACTGACCCGGCGATCACCGAGTCAACGCATGTCGGTGGCGTACCGCTCACGTTTAGTACTGCCTTGGCGACCTTGATGCCCAGGTCAGTGGGTGAGATCGCCCCCAGTACACCGTTCAGGTCGGTGAACGGTGTACGTAAAGCGGCAACTAAGTGGGTATCCTCAAATGCCGTGTAGTGCCCACGTGTCATAATGATGCTCCCAAAATAGCGTAGCGGGCGGCATGGGGCCGCCCATGCGCTCCAGTGGTGATGGCTGCCGTCCTGATGTTAAAAAGTCCCGCTATTAAGAGGCGGAGTTAGTCGAGGGTAGGATGATGCGTGGATCCTGGGGTGGCTCAGCGTATAGGCACGCCACGAGATCCGAGTAGCGCTCGCGTACTAGCCGCTGGTTTACCGAGCCTTTGTCGGTCAATTCACCACGGTCAACGGAGAGCGGTTGGTTGAGTAGTAGCAGGCGCTTTAATCGCATAGAGCTTGACTGGCCGCGGCAGTGGGTTGCCAGGCGTTGGGCGAACCACTGATGCAGGCTGGCGTCTGTGGCCAGAGCGTCAAGGGTGGGCTTCGCTTTGCCAAACTGATGCTCACAGGCCGGCAGGTTCAACACGACGATGCCCGTCAGGTAGTCGCGCCCTTCGCCGACTACCACGATGTCCTGTACCAGCGGGGCGAAGTGTTCCACAAGTTGCAGGCGCAGGGTGCCCACATTGACCCAGGTGCCGGTCACCAGCTTGAAGTTCTCGCTTAACCGGCCGTCAAAGATTAGCCCGCGCTCGGGGTGGTCGGGGTCAAGAAGGCGCATGGCATCCCCGGTACAGTAGTAGCCTTCGTGATCAAATGCCTCGCTGGTTCGCTGTGTATCGCGCCAGTAGCCCGGCGTGATGTTAAGGCCCTTGAGGCGCGCCTCCCACTTATCATCCATCGCTACCAGTTTCAGCGCCATGCCAGGTACAGGCTGCCCGATTAGTCCCGGTGTATCGCTGGGCTCTTCGGTGCAAAATGCTAGGCAAGCTTCGGTGGAGCCCAGGCCCGTTAACATGGGGACGGGGGTGCCGCGAGTCTGTTCGCCTAACGCTTCCAGAGCAGCGCGCACATGGGCGGGTAGCACGGCACCACCGAAGTGCAGCATTTCCAGTTCACGGAAAAAGGCTTCACGCAGGGTGTCATCATTACGCAAATGCTCGACTAGCGCTTCAAACCCCTTGGGAACATTGCAGTAAAATGTCGGCGACACTTCGCGCAGGTTCTCGATGGTTCGCTGAACCCCCTGAGCGGTGGGGGTACCGTCATCAATGTATAACGAGCCTCCGTTATGAATCGTCATCCCCAGAATCGTATTGCCGCCGAAGGTGTGATGCCAGGGTAGCCAATCGACTAGCACGGGTTTGCGCTGCTCCAAAAAGCCCAGTCGTTTCGCCAGCATGGCTTGGTTGCTGCATAGCATGCGATGGGTGTTAATCACCGCCTTCGGCATACCCGTCGATCCTGAGGTAAAGAGTAGTTTGGCGATACTGTCAGGCGTTACACGGGCGTGGGCATCGTCAACCACGGCGCTTGCCGGCGTTGCTGCCAGTGAGTCAAACGCCAGGGCCCGCTGAGCAGGTACCTTGGCCACACAGGTGACGTTATTATCGCAAATGGTCGCCAGCGCCCGACTAAAGCGCGCCTCCTCATCGACAAATAGTATCCCCGGGGTCACCAGTTCCACCACATGTCGCAGTTTAACGAAGTCCTCGGATAACAGCGCGTAAGAGGGTGACACCGGCACGTAGGGAATGCCCACATGCATGGCGGCACAGGCAAGCAGTGCGTGATCGATGCTGTTTCCCGACAGCACCATCAGCGGCCGCTCCGTCGACAGGCCATGATTAATCAGTGCTTGTGCCAGGCGGTTCACTTGTGGCATTGCTTCGCCGAAGGTTAGCGTTCGCCACCTGTGTTGGCCCTCTTCTCGTTCAGCTAAAAAGGGACTCAGTGGTGTTTCGCTTGCCCAATGGGTTAGGCGCTGGGTCATGCTACTGGGATAACTGGGAACATCGCCCCCGTGTAGCCGGTACTCATGGAAGGTGGTGTTAGTAAGCGGAGGGGGGAGTGACATGAATAGCTCCATAGCGAAAAATCTTGGATTTGTTGTGTGCCGTCATCTTGGCGAATATAGTTATAGTTGTTAACTAGATGATTAGCTAGGATGCTGATTTAAGACCATAGTTGTAATTATTTAAATGAGACAGGAATTAACGCATGGCCATATCTAAAAAGAGCACGTCTATTCAGCAAGTTGAGCCTGACGAAAAAGAGCCGACTTCTGTCGCTGGTCTGGTGCTTGAAAATCGCCTTGGTTACGCCTTGAGAAGAGCACAGCTGGCTGTTTTTAAACATTTTAATGAGGCCATGCAGGAGTATGAGATGCGCCCTGCCCAGTTCTCTTCGCTCGTGGTGATTGAAGGGTATCCCGGTATCACCCAGACCACTTTAGCCAAGGTGCTGGACATTGATCCGCCTAGAATCGTTAGCTTAATTAATAATCTGGAGGAGAGAGGGCTGGCTTTACGGGTGCGCTGTAAGCGAGATAAGCGCTCCCATGGGATTTTTCTTAGCAAAAAAGGTGAAGCCTTAACCGAGCAGCTAAAAGAGCTGGCTGAGCAGAGTGATATCAATGCAACTCAATCACTTAGTGATACTGAACGGCGTCAGCTGCTGTCTCTACTAGTGAAAATATACGCACCGGAAACCAGCGAGGAATAAAACTTTAGACGTATTTTTGTCGGCAACGCTTGCATGCTCTCTCAAAGACAATTACTTATATTAAGTAACTAGTTTGGTTGTGACGCTCTCGCGGTGTATAGCGCAAGGTAGGTTTCAGCCATACAGCGAACTCCAAAAACAAGAGACGAAACGATGAGCAGCTTAGCGACGGTACCGACAATCGGCACTGCATTGATGCGCCGTAGCCTTGAGATACCCTGTAGGGTTGCCGCGATAAGCGGCGGATTAATGATCACAGCACTCGCTATCATCACCGTCGTTAGCATTCTTGGCCGGTGGGTAGCCAGTGCACCAGTGTTAAGCGATATAACCATGCTGGCGTGGGTGGGCCCCATCACTGGTGATTATGAGCTGGTGGAAATGGGCACTGCCATTGCCGTTTTTCTGTTTTTACCTTACTGCCATCTTCGCGGTGGGCATGTCACGGTGGATCTACTGGTCATGCACGCGCCGGCCATGGTTCAACGCCTGCTCGCCGTTGTCGCCGAAACGCTCTTTTTGGTAGTCGCAGGGTTAATGACCTGGCGCCTCTATCACGGTTTGCTCGATAAGCGTCGCTATATGGAAACCAGCATGCTGCTGGATATACCGCTCTGGTGGGGGTATATCGGCGGCCTGGTGGGTTTCGCGCTGTTGACACTGGTTTGTCTCTATCGCACCTGCGATGCGTTTACTTACGACCCGCCACAGCCCGATTCGACTCAAGCTCAAGTTAAAGAAAATTCCACCCAAGGAGACCTGTGATGACACCTCTCACGTTGGGTGCTAGCGGCTTTGTGGTTCTGCTGTTCATGATGGCGACGCGTATTCCTATCGGCTTGGCCATGCTGGTGGTGGGTGCCGTAGGTATGATGCTGATCACCGGCCCGATGGGCATTTTAAATGGCTTAAAGTCACTTCCTTACGAGCACTTTTCCAGCCATACGCTATCCATCATTCCGCTGTTCCTGCTGATGGGGCAGTTCGCGGCGAGAGCGGGTCTTTCCCGGGCCATGTTCCAAGCGGCCAACGACTGGCTGGGCCACCGTCGCGGTGGGCTAGCCATGTCGACGATTGGCGCCTGTGGTGCGTTTGGGGCCATTTGCGGTTCTTCGCTGGCGACCGCCGCGACCATGACCCAGGTAGCGCTGCCCGAGATGGAACGCCAGGGCTACCGCGGCAGCCTGGCGACCGGTGCCTTGGCCGCTGGCGGCACCCTGGGTATTTTGATTCCCCCCTCTGTGGTGCTGGTTATCTACGCCATCCTGGCCGAACAGAACATTAACGAAATGTTTGCTGCTGCCCTGGTGCCGGGCTTGTTAGCGGTGTTCAGCTACATGTTGGCCATCTCGCTCTACGTGCGCTTTTTTCCTGACAGTGCGCCGAGCAAGGCAAAAGCCTCCCGCGGCGAGCGCTGGCGTTCGCTGCTGGAGGTATGGCCCGGCGCGGCGATCTTTATCGTGGTGATTGGGGGTATCTATACCGGCATCTTTACGCCTACCGAAGCCGCCGCCGTCGGTGCGGTTTCCACCGGTGCCCTGGCAATAACGCGAGGCGGGCTGCGTTGGAACGGCCTGCGGGACTGCGTCCTTGAAACCGCGGTGACCTCGGCGATGATCTTCTTCATCGTGCTCGGCGCCAGTGTTTTTAATAGCTTCCTTGCTCTGACCCAGCTACCCCAGATTACCGCTGGTTGGATTGTTGGGCTCGAGATCAGCCCCTGGGTGGTTCTGGCCGGCATTCTCTTCTGCTATTTGGTGCTTGGCTGCTTTATGGACAGCCTCTCGATGATCCTGCTTACCGTGCCTATCTTTCTGCCCATCGTCACAGGGATGGACTTCGGCATGCCCGCAACGGATGTGGCGATATGGTTCGGTATTTTAGCCCTGGTGGTCGTCGAGGTTGGCATGATCACGCCGCCGGTGGGGCTGAACATTTTTATTATCCACTCCATGGCGCCACGCATTCCTTTAACGGAAACCTTTAAAGGCATCCTGCCTTTTTTAGCGGCCGATCTTATTCGAATTATTTTGCTGGTGCTCTTCCCCGCCATCTCGCTTGGCTTCGTCTACTTAATCAATTGACCAAGGGAGTTGGACATGTCCCAAGACGTGACTCAACGAATGCCGACAGCAACTTTTATCGCGCGCTTAACGGTTGACGTCGATGCCCCGCTGGAGCTGGGTGAAAACGCTCAAGGCAAGCGCCGCTTCATTGCCATCACCGGCGGCCAAGTGTGTGGTGAGCGGTTGAAGGGCGTGGTACTGCCTGGCGGTGGCGATTGGCAGACCCTGCGTACCGATGGGGTGGCCGAACTGCATGCCCGCTACTTTCTAGAAACCGATAGTGGCGAGCGCATCGAAGTGGAGAACACCGGATTTCGGCATGGTTCGGCTGAGGTTATGCAGCGCCTTCAGCGCGGGGAGGCCGTTGCTCCTAATGAGTATTACTTTCACACCACGCCGCGCTTTTATACCTCCAGCCCGAACTACGCCTGGCTAACACGCACGATCTTTATCGGCGCTGCCGAGCGTACCCGTGAGAACGTTTTAATTGATTTATTCGCGGTGAATTAATGCACCGTGCTCAGTTGTTTAGCCATTGACCACAGCAAACATAACAAACACAACGAGGTACTTTTTATGACACAGCAGGCAACCCCAAAGCTACGCCAGCGTTTACTCACCCTTGCCATCTCCATACCTCTTGTCTTGGGCGTTGGGCAGACCAGTGCCCAGGAGGCTGAGTACACGCTTAGGCTGCATCATTTTTTCCCGTCTTCAGCGCCCGTTCACCAGGAGTACTTTATCCCTTGGAAAGAGGCCATAGAGGAGGAGTCCAACGGGCGTTTGGAGGTTGAACTCTACCCCTCAATGCAACTGGGCGGTACGCCCCCGTCGCTCTATGACCAGGCGAAAGACGGCCAGGTGGATATTATCTGGACGGTGCTGGGCTATAACGCTGGACGCTTCCCTAGGGCAGAGGTCTTCGATTTGCCGTTTATACCCACCACTGGTGCTGCGACAAGCCAGGCCGCCCATGAGTATGCAATGACGTACATGCAGGATGAGCTAGCCGGTGTCTACCCCATCGCCGTCCATACCCATAGTCCTGGCGCACTGCACACCAAAGAGACACGTATTGAATCACTCGACGATATAGAGGGGCTCAAGATGCGCGGCCCTAGCCGGTTGGTGAATCGCTATCTAGCCAAGTTGGGTGCTGAGCCTATTGGTATGCCCGTGGCCCAGGCACTGGAGGCGCTATCACGGGGAGTACTGGATGGAACGGTGATCCCTTTTGAAGCGATTACCGCCATGGGGTTAGCGGATATTACCACCGAACATACGGTCTTCAGCGGTGATCATGCGCTCTATACCACGATGATGATCGTCGCCATGAACCAGCGTAAATACGACGCTCTGCCCGCCGATCTACAAGCGATTATCGACGCTCACTCCGGCATCCAAGAGGCCCGCAAAATAGGTCAGATCATGGATGACGCTGACCAGATGCAGATCCAGGCCATTCAGGATGGCGAACAGCCCGGCACGATTACCCAGCTAGATAGTGAAGAGACTGCCCGTTGGCAAGCCGTGGGACAGGAAGTGGCTGATGAGTGGATCGCCGATGCCGAAGAGAAAGGGCTCGATGGTGAAGCGCTATATAACGACGCCCGACAGTTAATCGAAAAGTTCACCGCTGAGTAGGCGCTTAACCATTAACGTTTGAATAAGCCGTTTGATAAAACCCAAGGAGCAAGAGATGAGTAACTACCAAGATCGCTGGCAAACCGTGAAAGTAAACGTCGAAGAGGGCATTGCCTGGGTGACGTTGAATCGTCCTGAAAAGCGCAATGCCATGAGCCCAACGCTTAACCGTGAAATGATCGATGTGCTCGAAACTATCGAGCTGGATCAAGAGGCCCACGTGCTGGTATTGACCGGCGAGGGCGAATCCTTTTCGGCCGGTATGGATCTTAAAGAGTACTTCCGCGAGATCGACGCCAGCCCCGAGATTGTGCAGGTCAAGGTGCGCCGCGACGCCTCTACCTGGCAGTGGAAGTTACTGCGTCACTACGCCAAGCCCACCATCGCCATGGTCAATGGCTGGTGCTTTGGCGGGGCTTTCTCGCCGCTGGTGGCCTGCGATTTGGCGATTGCCGCTGATGAGTCGGTTTTCGGTCTCTCCGAAATCAACTGGGGAATTCCCCCAGGCAACCTGGTGAGCAAAGCCATGGCCGATACCGTGGGCCATCGTGAGGCGCTCTACTACATCATGACTGGGGAAACATTTACGGGCCCCCAGGCAGCCAAAATGGGGCTGGTTAATAAAAGTGTACCGCTGACCGAGCTACGCGAAGCCACCCGCGAGTTAGCCGCTACGCTGCGTGACAAGAACCCCGTTGTGCTGCGTGCTGCCAAGATTGGCTTCAAAATGAGCCGCGAACTGACCTGGGAGCAGAACGAAGAGTATCTCTACGCCAAGCTTGATCAGGCGCAGCATCTTGATCCTGAGCAGGGTCGCGCTCAAGGGCTTAAACAGTTCCTTGATGACAAGAGCATCAAGCCGGGGTTGGAGAGCTACCAGCGGTAAGGGCTTTATACCAATATTCGACCACCCTTTTGAGGAGAGTCAGATCATGGATCTTAATCTTTTAATTGGTAGTGAGCAGTGTGCTGCTCACCAAGGCGCGACCTTTACTCGAACTAACCCTCTCACCGGTGATGTTGTCACCCAGGCTGCGGCGGCATCCGCTGGCGATGCGGTTCGGGCGGTTGAAGCGGCTGCACAGGCATTCCCGGCTTGGTCTGCAACCGGCCCCGGCGAAAAGCGCGCCAAGCTGCTTAAGGCGGCAGAGGTTATGGAGGCGCGCCAAGCCGACTTTATCGAACGCATGGTCGATGAAACCGGCGCTACGCCAGGCTGGGCAGGCTTTAATGTCATGGTCGCCGCCAGCATTCTGCGCGAGGCGGCGTCGCTGACTACGCAGGTAGGCGGCGAGATTATACCCTCCAACGTGCCCGGTAGTTTAGCGATGGGCGTGCGGGTACCCTGCGGCGTGGTGGTGGGGATTGCTCCCTGGAACGCGCCGATTATTCTGGGCACCCGTGCCATTGCCACACCGCTGGCGTGTGGCAATACAGTGATTCTCAAGGCCTCGGAACAGTGCCCCGCGACGCATCATCTGATTGGCGAAGTGCTGATCGAGGCTGGTTTGGGTGATGGCATCGTTAACGTGGTGACCAATGCGCCCCCTCAGGCTGCCGAGGTCGTCGAGGCGCTGATTGAGCACCAGGCCGTACACCGTATCAACTTCACCGGCTCTACCCAGGTGGGGCGCATCATTGCCGAAAAAGCAGCGCGTCATCTCAAGCCGGTTCTGCTGGAACTGGGCGGTAAAGCGCCGTTCGTGGTGCTTGAAGATGCCGACTTGGACGCTGCCGTAGAGGCCGCTGCCTTTGGCGCTTTCTTCAATCAAGGCCAGATCTGTATGTCTACCGAGCGGCTGATCGTGGTGGATGCGGTCGCCGACGCCTTCGTCGAAAAACTGGCCTGCAAGGCGCAAACGCTACGCGCAGGCGACCCACGTGTTGAAGGCAATGCGCTGGGTACACTGATCAATCGCGAATCGGGTGAGAAGCTCAACGCCCTGCTGGATGACGCCCAACAGCATGGCGCTCGTTTAGCCTGTGGTGGCAAGGCCGAAGGCGTCATTATGCAGCCTACCGTGGTGGATGGAGTTACCAAGGCGATGCGCCTGTATGGCGAAGAGTCGTTTGGCCCGGTCGTCGCAATGATGCGCGTTAAGGATGAAGAGGAAGCCCTGCGCGTGGCCAACGATAGCGAATATGGCCTTTCGGCCGCCGTTTTCAGCCGCGACACCGCCCGTGCGATGCAGTTTGCCCAACGCATTGAGTCGGGTATTTGCCACATCAACGCCCCCACCGTGCACGACGAACCCCAGATGCCCTTTGGCGGCGTTAAATCGAGCGGCTATGGACGCTTTGGCGGTAAGGCCGGGATTGAGGAGTTCACTGACCTGCGCTGGATAACCATGCAGCTTGGCCCGCGCCATTACCCCATTTAGATAAGAGTCTGGTACTCCTGCATTTGTCAGTAAGCAGCCGTTGCACGAGTGAAGGCGGCTTTTTATGGGTGTCTCAAGAGATGGCTAATCGCGTGGTTGTTCGGTCATTCGACTATGGTCGTGCAGTGATGTTGGAAAAGTCCAATTTTTTGATGCTAATTTGCTGTTAGGGCGAGGCAGCTGGCAGGAGCCCTGGTGACCTTTGATCATGCGGGCATAAAGGCCCGCTGCGGTGATTAAACATAGACGAATGTCGATTAGCCTTACGCCTGATAGTGGACTAATGTGGTTGCTTAAAGCGAACTAGTATTCGCTGTGCGAACTTACAATAGTCCAAGAAAGCCCTGGAGAATCCTATGAAAATGTCCCTATCCCGTTGTGTGTTGGCGGCAGCGATTGCTGGCCTTGCTGTTAGCTCGGCCCAGGCAGAGACTACCCTTCGCATGGCGCACTTCTGGCCTGGCCCTTCAGGCGTTAACCAAGATGTGTTGCAGGCGTGGGCCGATACCATTGAAGAAGAATCCAATGGCGATCTCACCATCCAAATGTTCCCCGCCGGAACCTTAGCCAAACCAGACTCCATTTATGAAGCTGCTGCCAACGGCATCGCCGACATTGGCGCCACGGCACAGGGTTATACGGCTGGCCGTTTCCCGCTGTCGCAAATTGTCGAGTTGCCAGGTGTCGCCTCAACGGCAACCCAAGGAGCGTGTGTGCTGCAAACGCTCTATGACGACGGCCATTTGGATAGCGAATACGAAGATACCCGCCCGCTGTTTATGTTTACCACGGGGCCCGGTGGTATCCACACCATCGACACCGATGTGCAAACACCTGCCGACCTGGAAGGGCTGCGCATTCGCCGCCCCACGGCCGTGGCGGGTGAGATGCTCGAAAATATGGGCGCAAGCCCGGTGGGCATGCCTGCGCCTGATATTTATACCTCCATGCAGCGCGGCGTTATTGATGGCCTGAGTTTCCCCTGGGAAGGCTTAAAAGGCTTCCGTATTAACGAACTCGTCAACTACCACACCGAAGTACCGTTCTACACGCTGATCTTTGTCGCCACCATGAATCAGCGCGCGTACGATAATTTGACGCCTGAACAGCAGGCGGTAATCGATAATAACTCAGGCATGAAATGGGCTGAAAACGCTGGTGCGGTATTTGATCGCCTCGACGTTGAAGGTAAGCAAGAAGCCGCCGACGCTGGCCATACCATTCGTGAAATCGAAAACCCGTTAGATCATCCTGACTGGCAAGAGCCGCTGCAGACGGGTATCGAGAACTACCTAACTCAGCTGGAAGAGCGCGGTCTTGATCAGGCGCGCGATGTCTATCAGGCGGCATTGGCAGCCAGTGAGTCTTGCAGCGCCCAATAGGGGTAATGTGTCATGCAGTCTATTCTTTACCGTGCCAGCCATTGGCTGGCCCTTATTTGTCGCTTGGTGGCCGGGGTCGCTTTGATTGGCCTGCTGGCGGTTACCATTGCTGATGTCAGCACACGCTACCTTTCCCGGTTGACAGAGGGCGCGATTGCGCTGCGCGTATCGGGGAGCGTGGAGTTGGTTAGCTATTTGATGTTGTTCGCGCTATTGGCAGCGATGGCGGCTAATGTCGAAAAAAGCCAAGTGGTAGTGGAAGCGTTCTCACATCGCTTACCACAAGCCATCAAAAATCGTGTGCAAGGCGTCTTTTTGCTCGGTTTTATGGCGCTGGGGCTGATCCTGTTTGTGGGGTTACTGGATTCTGCTGCCGCTGCTACGCGGCATGGGGAAATAACCCAAGACCTGCGACTGCCCATGGGGCCGATTTACCAGTTGGCAGCGGTGCTCAGTTTGCTGCTGGGAATACGTAGTTTTATTCACGCCTTGCTCGGCGTTATTTATGCAGTGGGTGAGGAGGCAGCGCATGGGGAGTGAAGCGATTGGCGCCATTGGGCTTGGGCTTTTATTGGTATTGATGATTCTGCGCGTGCCGGTTGCTCTCACGATGCTGATCGTGGGGGTGGTGGGCTTTGCCCAGATCATTAGCTGGGATGCGGCTGTCGCTCAGTTAAAAACCGTGCCGGTGGAAGTACTCTCTAACTACAGTTTCAGCGCCGTGCCCATGTTTATTTTAATGGGCGTGCTGGCTGCCCACTCGGGGATGGCCGGTAAGCTGTTTGATTCAACTCGTATTATTTGCGGTGGCTGGAAGGGAGGCCTGGCAATTGCGGCGGTGGGCTCTTGCGGCATCTTCTCCGCTATCTCCGGTTCATCGCTGGCGACGGCGAGTACCATGACCCGGGTGGCGCTGCCGGAGATGGAGCGCTATGGCTATAACCGTGGCTTAGCCACCGGTGCGCTGGCCGCCGGCGGCACCCTGGGCATTATGATTCCACCCAGTATCGCGCTGCTCATCTATGCCATTCTTACCGAACAGTCCGTTGGCGATATGTTTATGGCGGGGCTAATTCCTGGCCTGCTGGGGCTCGCGATGTATTCACTCACCATTACGGTAGTGATGTATCTGCGCCCTTCACTAGCCGTGGCGGGTGAGCCCACTGCCTGGAAAGAGAAGCTGCTCTCACTGACCGGCTTAGTGCCCTTTTTTGGCGTTTTCTTGGTGATGATTTTAGGTATCTATTTTGGTGCTTTTACGCCGACGGAAGGCGCTAGCGTTGGGGCATTCGCTACGCTGCTCTACGCCTTAGCGAAAGGCATGCGCGGTGCGCAGCTATGGCATAGCGTACAAGAGACATTGGCGCTCTCCGCGGTAGTGTTCTTTATGCTGGTAGGGGCTGAAACGCTGGGTTACTTCATTTCGGTGTCGCGCATTTCGTTCTCCATCACTGACCTGCTCTACGGTATGGATCTAACGCCCATCGTCGTCGTGCTGTGCATCCTGGCGCTCTACTTCGTGCTGGGCATGTTCATGGACTCCATCGCGATGCTGGTGATCACTGTGCCGGTGGTTTACCCGATTATTCAGGCGATGGGCATCGACCCGGTGTGGTTCGGTATTTTGACCGTACTGACCGTTGAACTGGGACTCATGACCCCGCCAGTGGGGATGAACGTGTTTGTGATTAAAGCGATGGCGCCGCATGTTGGGCTAGGGGAGATATTTAAAGGAGTGACGCCTTTTGTGGTCTCTGACTTGCTCCGCTTGACGCTCTTAATCCTCTTTCCTGTGCTATCTACCTTTTTCCTGCTTTAACGGTATTAACACTCTCGCGATTGACGAGTTCTGAAATCGCGAGGTGACAACGTGGTATTACGCTTAAAAAAGCGCGTGAAGTAAGCTGGTTCAGAGAAGCCTAAGCTGTCGGAGACCTGACCAATGGTCATATTGGTATAGGTGAGCTGGCGCTTGGCTTCCAGCAGCAGGCGTTCATGCAGCAACTGCAGGGCACTGCGACCCGCGAGTTGGCGGCAGAGCAGGTTTAAATGGGCGCTACTCACGCCTATCTGCACTGCTAACTGTTCAATACTCGGCTGCTCGCGATAGTGCGCTTCGATCAGCGCTTGATAGTGCTCTAAATGCTGCCGACCTTTGTCGCTCTGGCGGGGCCCATAGCGTTTTGCTGTGCTGCCGGTATAAGCACACAAGCGTGATAGCTCGACCACCAAGGCTTGGGTAAGTGCTTCGAGTAGGCTGTGCCGTCCGGGGGCCGGTTGGCGGTACTCCTGGTCGATTTGCGACACCAGCGTGGCAATGCGCGCTGGCTGGTTTCCCCCCCTTTGGCTCGAAAGGGGTAGGTGATAAAAGTCGGCTTTTTTAAGCGCACTGCTCTCACCCATGAGGCTATGTAAGTGGTCTGCCAGCGGTTTGGCCAGGGTAATAATGTGCCCTTGTACATCAGGCGAGAAGCGGAAGCCGTGAATCGCCATCGCGGGCACAATAATCGCGACGATACCCTGTAAGTGATGGCTCGTTCCCTCCAGCGCTAACTCAACTCTTCCTTGGCTAATAAAGAGAATATGCACCAGGTCGGCGTGACGATGCGGGCGAATAAGCCAGTCATGTAGCCGGCTGCGCTCGGGAATCGATTCGCAGTGAAGCAAGTCGGGTGTCGGCCAGTGCTGGGTCTCGCCATAGAGTTTAAATACCGGAACGGAGGTTGCCGATGAGGTTGCCATCTCCTGCATCTCCTTTACGACTAAGGTGGGGTGATAAAGCGCTAAATGTCCAATAATTGATCTAAATCATGCCTTATTGTGCGGCGTGTTTCATTGAAAAATACAACTTATAAGTTTTGGTCAATGACAATGAAGAGGCACTCCTTATGAAGACCCAGGTCGCGATTATTGGCGCAGGCCCTTCTGGCCTCTTGCTGGGCCAGCTACTCCATCGCCAAGGCATCGATAACGTGATTGTTGAGCGGCGGAGCGGTGAGTATGTATTGAGCCGTATCCGCGCCGGTGTGCTTGAGCAGGGCATGGTGGACTTGCTGCGCGAGGCGGGTGTTGACCAGCGCATGGATAAAGAAGGCTTACCCCATGACGGCTTTGAGCTTGTGTTCGACAACCGCCGGGTGCGAGTCGCCCTGGACGAGCTAACCGGCGGCAGTAAAGTGATGGTGTACGGCCAAACCGAGGTAACGCGGGATCTAATGGAGGCGCGCGAAGCCGCTGGAGCAACCACGCTTTATGAAGCAGAGAACGTGCAGCCCCACGACCTGGAGAGCGACAGCCCCTATCTCACCTTTGAGCACAACGTCGAAACGGTCAGGCTCGACTGCGACTACATCGCCGGTTGTGATGGCTATCATGGCGTCTCTCGCCAGGCGATTCCTCAAGACCGCATCAAAGAGTTTGAAAAGGTGTACCCGTTTGGCTGGTTGGGGATGCTCTCGGATACCCCGCCGGTCTCTGATGAGCTGATTTATGCAAGCCACGAGCGTGGCTTTAGCCTGTGCAGCATGCGCTCTGCAACGCGTAGCCGTTACTACCTTCAAGTACCGTTAGATGAAAAAGTAGAAGATTGGTCTGACGAACGCTTTTGGGAAGAGCTCAAGCGCCGACTGCCTGACGACGTTGCCGCAAAACTTGTCACTGGGCCTTCCATCGAGAAGAGCATCGCGCCGCTGCGTAGCTATGTGGTCGAACCCATGCAGTACGGGCGACTGTTCCTGGTCGGCGATGCGGCGCATATCGTGCCGCCCACCGGCGCTAAAGGTCTGAACCTAGCGGCTAGCGATGTGAATACGCTCTATCGGCTAATGGTGAATGTCTATCAGGAAGGCCGTACAGACTTGATCGAGCGCTACTCGCAAACTTGCCTGAAGCGCATCTGGAAAGCCGAGCGCTTCTCCTGGTGGATGACCTCGATGCTGCACAACTTCTCTGATGAGGAAGATTTCAATAGCCGCATGCAGTTGGCCGAACTGGACTACGTGACTAGCTCAAAAGCGGGGCTGACGACTATCGCAGAAAACTACGTGGGGCTGCCCTACGAGTCGCTGGAATAGACCTCATCTGTTCGTTTAGCCCTATCCTCCTTGCCCAAGTTCCCGCTTGGGCTTTTTTGCCTTTATAAGCCGTCTACGTTCTATATCTTATGTTTAATGTTTGTCATGAAGTGTTTGACGGTTATAAGTTACTGAACTATTTTGTTCGTTATACAAATTAATGTTCGCTATAAGAACAAGAGAGGTGCCCATGTCTCAGCCCTGTATTATTTGTGTCGCCATTACCGGCAGCCTGCCACGTAAAGAGAACAATCCTGCTGTACCCATCACGGTGGAAGAGCAGATTGAAAGCACTCAGGCGGCGTTTGAGTCGGGAGCTACCATTGCTCACTGTCATGTACGCAACGATGACCAAACGCCTTCATCCGACCCAGAGAAGTTTGGTCGCCTGATGGAAGGGCTTAAGAAATACTGCCCTGGCATGATTATTCAGCTCTCAACTGGCGGGCGCTCTGGCGCCGGTGAGGCGCGCGGCGGTATGCTGCCGCTGAAGCCTGATATGGCCAGCCTATCGGTGGGCTCCAATAACTTTCCTAACCGTGTTTACGAGAACCCCCCTCCGTTGGTGGAATGGCTTGCCGATGAGATGCTTAAGTACGGCGTTAAGCCTGAGATCGAAGCGTTTGATCTATCGCATATCCATCAGGCAGTGAGTCTTTCCAAGCAAGGCAAGCTAAAGACGCCACTTTACGTGCAGTTTGTCATGGGAGTTAAAAACGCCATGCCTGCAGACAAGCCCACCTTCGATTTCTATATCGAGACGCTCAAACGTCTGGCGCCGGATGCGCAGTGGTGCGGTGCGGGCATTGGGGCCAATCAATACTTGCTTAACGAGTGGTCGATTGCGGCGGGTGGTCATACCCGTACCGGGCTTGAAGATAACGTGCGCCTGGATAGTAATACGCTGGCGCCCTCCAACGCGGCGTTGGTCGAGCGCACCGTTGCACTGTGTGAAAAGTATCAGCGCCCGGTAGCCACTTGGCAGCAGGCTCGTGAAATGTTGGGATTACCATTGAGGTGAAAAGGATAGTAACGCCTCATTACTTCCAGCCTCTAACGGCATAAATTTACTTGCCGCCTAACACCGCCTAGCCCATGCTTTTATGGGGATGAAATAGTGGTGGGTGCGGTTATATGAAAACGTTAGGGGCGGCGACAAAATGGCAAAATTCTTCCAAGAATTTCGAGAGTTTGCGGTAAAAGGCAATGTGGTTGATATGGCGGTGGGCATCATCATCGGCGGGGCGTTTACGCTGATTGTGCAGAGCTTGGTGGCGGATGTGATGAACCCGCTGATTGGGTTGCTGGTCGGCGGTGTCGATTTTTCCAATCTGTTTTTGGTGTTACGCCAAGGTGCGGTTGCCGGGCCTTACGCGACGCTTGGTGATGCCCAAGCCGCTGGGGCGGTGACATTGAACGTGGGGTTGTTCATTAATGCGGTGGTCAGCTTTACGATTGTCGCGTTCGTGGTGTTTTTGTTGGTGCGAACCATCAATCGATTAAAGCGAGAAGAGGCCGTCGCGCCCGCGAGCCCTACGGAGCAGCCTTGTCCGTATTGTTTAATGGTGGTGCCGATTAAAGCCACCCGGTGCGGGCACTGCACCGCAACCTTGCCATCCGCAGAGGCATCGGCTGACCCTTTGGCTTCTCAGCTCACTGAAACACCGGTAGCCAAGTAATCATCTAACGCAAAAAGGTGCCTGTTTAGGCACCTTTTTGCGTGTTCTAAAGCCATTTTTGCACTTACCAGTAAGCTAGGCTAAGCGCGTTTTTTGACCGCTTTCCCATCCGGCTTTTTACTATCGCTAGCGTCGCTGGGTTGAGGCAGCGAGGGTAGCGATTTAGCCAGCATTTCGACGCTGTGGCGGTAATAGAGTTGGCTTTTGTTATGCTCGCCAAGGCTTGCATAGAGGCGGGCAAGCTCAGCACACACGACCCCGTTGGGACGTTGACGCTGGCTGGCTTCAAAGTACTCTTGCGCTTTTGCCCACTGGCCAACACGCAGCGAGAGGCGCCCACAGGCGAGCAGAAGCTCGGGGTCGTTGGGGCGCTCCTGCAGCCACTTCTCCGCTTTCGCCAGTTGGCGACCTGCGTCCACGTTTAGCAGGCCATAGCGTTTTACCAAGCGTGCGTCCCAGTGGTGATCCAGCGAGTGGTTGAGCAAACGTTCGGCAATCGGCTCTTCGTTAGCTTGAATCAGCGCTTCGGAGTAGAGCACGATTAACTCCGTATTGCCGCGCAAGTAGTCAGGCATGTCGGCCCACAATCCACGCACCCGCTCAATGTTGGTGGGGTTTTGCGCTTCAAATACGATTAGCTCACGGTAAGCTTTGAATTCCAACTGCTCACGCTCTTGCTGAGTAATCAGCTTTTGCGCGGCTAGTCGGGGAATCAAGCGCCGTAGTCCTTCCCAGTCGTTAACGCTCAGATGCACCTGTTTTAGCAGTTTGAGTACCTGGGGATGGTTCGAGAGCTTTTTATCCAATCGATTTAGGATCGCCAGCGCCTCTTCTGGCTGCTGGCGCTCAATCATCATTTGCGCCTGCATCAAGCCCACCGCTGTATCAGCACCGTCGGTGGTGAGCTGCGCCTGGGTGAGATGCTCCTGAGATTTCGAATGATGGCCCTGGTAATGCGCGGCCAGGGCTGCCGAAAGGTAGTTAACCAACGGTGTACTGGAGTCGTCGGCGGCATTCACCAGGGTTTTTTCGGCTTTTTTCCAGCGGCCTTCGGTCAGCGCTACCAAGCCACGCTGAGTGCGCTGCATGGCACGACGGTTACGGGCACGGCTGTTCCAGCTGCGAAAGCGACCCATAGGACGAATAATGCCGCTGAGTAGACGCAACACAAAGTGCAGCACGATAAACGCAGCGAACAGGAGTACCAAGCCAAACCAGAACGAGGTTTGAATGGAGGAGTCGCCCACGCGGATCAGCCAGTAGCCGGGCACCGACATCATCAGGTGCCCAAACAGGGCCCCGACGGCAAGGCCAGCGACAATGAGGAGAACGAGCTTTCTCATGCATCACCTCCACTTTGGCCGCGCGTCTCATAACGGTTGTCGATAAAGCGTGCCAGTTCCTGCTGAGAGGCGCTGATATCCGGCAGCTCGGGTTTTACCTCGGCTTGCTTGAGCTCCTCAAGACGAGCAATAACGCTTTGCGTCTCTTCACGAGTGGTGTCGTAGTAGTCGTTTAGCAGCTGTAGTGCTTTGTCGATACTTGCGTCATAAAGCGCTTTTTCTTCGTTGAGCAGGGCTAGCTGCGTCTGCTCCAGTACTAAGCGCAGGCTTTGGCGTAGGTAAGACTCTTGCTCTGGAGTAATCAGGGCTTCCAGGGCTTCGTCGTGATGGCGAACCACTACCAAGTCTTTGAGTTCTTCACCGAAGCGCGCCAACTGGCGCTGGAACGTGCCGGTAGGTGGCTGCTCGATACTCGACGTTACCGCCTGCTCTTCAATTTCTTGCGAAAGGCGCAGGGTAGAGATGCGTTCCTGCTGGGCATTGAGCGCTAAGTAGAGGCCGGTGCGGTCTACCTGAGGCACGGCGTCTAGTGCGGCTAGCTCATTGGCAATCGCTTCACGCACGGGGGTCAATGCGGGATTGTCAGCATCCGCGAGGCGGGCATCGGCAGTGCGCAATAATGCGGCGGCGCCTTCAACGTCGCCTTCGAGTTGCAGGCGCTGATTGGCAAGGCGCAGTAGATAAGCGGCTTCAGCATGCAGCCATTCGCGCTCGTCGGTGTCCTGCTCTTGAGAAAGCTGGTCAAGTACGTCGCTCAACGTCTCGTCGACATCGCTGCGGTAGCTGTCGAATTCGCTACGCAGGTCACTTAACGCGCTCTGCAGCGCTTCATCGCGCTCTGCTTCACCGCTGTCTAAACGCGATTCCAACTCGCTGACCGCCTGTTGCGAAGCGCTGCCTTCCGTCTGTTGTGCCAGCTCGTCAATGCGCTGCTGTTGGCTATCCAGGCGCTGCCATCCTTGCCAAGCAACGAGCGCCAAGGCAATCGCCAGGATAAGCACCAAAGCGATGGCGAGACCACTGCCTTTTTTACCGCCATTCCCGCCGTTACTGTTGCCACTGTGATTGTTGCCACCACGATCATTATTACCACCATGGCCCGTGGTGCCGCCGCTTTTGGGGGCGGCTGAAGAGGGAGGGACAGAGGAGGCGGCGCTGCCGGTTTTGTTGGCAGCGGGTTTCGTAGCACTCGCGCCGGTGCTCAAGGCACTGCTGGGCGACGCTGCGCTTGGTGAAGCCGCTGCCGTGCTGGCAGCAGTCGATGGCGATGGTTCGGCCGGTTTTACATCCGCCTGTGACGTGCCGGTCGTGGCAGTGCTTTTTTCTGAACTCTTTTCTGAGTGGCTATCTGGTGAGCTAGCAGCCGGTGAGCCGGTGTTCTGGGATCCTTTTCCACGCCGCCGCGAACGACTATTCTTAGCCCCACTACTATTAGCCGTTGTGGCTGAGCTCGGCGGAGAAGTCGGCGCGCTAGGCTCAGTGGCGTCGGTAGTGGACGCTGCTTTTTCAGTCGTCTTGGGGACACCTTGAGAGGCATCTGCGGACGTCGGTTGTACATCGTCCTGATCGTTTACTTGTTTGCTCATCTGTCGCTAGCCCTTAGTAAGTTCCTTGATCGACATCGGCACCCTGTGGGTCGCAGGTCTCCAACGCCGCTATCAATGCAGCTGGCGTTGCTCCGGACGCCACCTTGAGGTCGCAAAACCCCAGTATGCCAGCCAGTGTAGCCAAACGGCGACTGGAAACGATTAGCGGTTGGTTCAAGGCCGCCTGATTGCACCATTTTGCCAGATGTTCCAGCAGTTCGCTGCTGGTGACGATCAACGCCCGATAATTACCTGAAAACAGGCGTGCCTGCTGAGCAGGTGCCAGGGGGCGAAGTGTGCGTCGATAAACGGCAACGCGTGTCACCTGGGCTCCTCGCTCGGTCAGCGTTTCAGCGAGCAGCGGACGACCGCCTTCTCCTGCCACCAGTAGAACACGCTGATGGTGTAATTGCTGCAGTGATGCTAGCGCCAGTAGTGCTTCACTTGTATCTTCGCCCGCGGAAGGGGAAGGCACGCGTACGCGCACCCCCAGTTGATCGTAAAGCGTTCCCGCGGTAGCACTACCCACACTGTAGTAGTCATTTCCCACCGGCAACTGTGGCCAGTAACGATCCAGCGCCTCACCCAAGCAGGTGGCAGCAAAGGGGCTGATGACAATTATTTTTTGGTACTGATCGATATCCAGCCAGATACCCCGCATGGATGGGTCTTCAGGTATCGCTTCGAGTTGCATCACATCGAGCGATTCAACGCACTCCCCCTCGCTACGTAGCGCCGCCGCTAACGCTTCCCCGCGTACTCCTGGGCGGCAGATCAGTACCGGTCGGCTCATAGTTCGCGGCCGTAAACCTCTGCCAGAATATCGCCAGCGCCCTGATCGAGCAGCTCTTCTGCAATGCGAATACCCAGTGCTTCAGGTTCATGCATCGAGCCTCGACCTTCGGCGCGTAAGACTTCAGTACCTTCTGGGTTGCCGACTAAACCGCGCAACCATAAGGTTTCATTGTCTAGGTCCAGCACTGCGTGGCCTGCAATCGGCACTTGGCAGCCGCCCTCTAAGCGCGTATTCATGGCCCGCTCTGCACGCACGCGCGTGGCGGTATCGGCATCATCCAGTGGCGCCAGCAGTGCGATGAGTTCCGGGTCATGCAAACGGCACTCGATACCTAGGGCGCCCTGTCCGCAGGCGGGTAGGCACACCTCGGGTGGGAGTGCCTGGGCAATCCGCTCATCCAACCCTAAGCGTTTAAGGCCAGACGTGGCCAAAATGATGGCGTCGAATTCGCCCGCATCCAACTTGGCCAATCGCGTTTGCACGTTGCCGCGTAGATTAAGAATTTGCAGATCCGGGCGGGCTTCGCGCATTTGCAGGCCACGGCGAAGGCTGGCAGTACCAATGCGCGCCCCTTCTGGAAGCTCATCAATGCTAGTGTAGTGATTAGAGACAAACGCATCGGTCGGGTCGGCACCTTCTAAAATAACTGACAAACCGAGCCCTTCCGGAAAATGCATCGGCACATCCTTCATGGAGTGCACGGCAATATCGGCGCGACCGTCCAGCATGGCGTCTTCCAGCTCTTTAACGAACAGTCCCTTTCCGCCGATCTTTGAAAGCGGGGTATCCAGAATTTTATCGCCCTTTGTGGAAAGTGCTACAAGCTCGACTTCCAGACCGCTGTGTTCCGCCATCAAGCGGTCGCGAACGTACTCAGCCTGCCACATGGCCAGTTGGCTTTTTCGCGTGGCAATGCGCAGTTTTGTAATCGATAGCACGTTATTCTCCCTATACCGCAGACACGGCGAGTCAAACTATGGTAAACCTCATCATAAAGCACCGAGCGCCACAGTAAAAATAACGGAGCTAATGATGCTCACGCAACGGGTCTTTTTATTACCTAGGAATTTGTATGTCCTCAGTGCTCGCTAACGCTCAACTAGATCAGTTCTTTCGGCTCTCGCAAGACCTGTTCTGCTGCATCGATTTTGAGGGCAGGTTGCTTCAGGTCAACCCAGCGTTTGAGACACTGCTGGGTTACTCCGCTGAGGCATTAGTCGGACGACGTTGCGGTGTTGTTGTGGATCCGCAAGATCATAATCAGATCGAATCCGCTTTAGCGTGTATGCAGCGAGGCGAAATCGTGCCCGCCTTTGAGGTTCGCGCCATCTCTGTATCGGGTCAGATGCATTGGATTGAAATCACCCCGACCGCTGGCGGCGATATTATTTACATTATTGCTAGAGAAGTTACCCAGCAGAAATTTGCACAAGCGCAACTGATGAGGAACCAGCGGCTGTTTCAAATAGCCGGAGAAACCGCGCTGATTGGGGGCTGGTATGTGGATACGACAGACGGCTTGCCTATCTGGTCAGACGAGCTCAGCAATATTCATGGTATGCCTGCTGGTTTCCGGCCGTCCTCTGAAGAGGCTTTCAGCTTTTATGCCCCTGATTCTCGCGAGCGTCTATTGGCGGCGTTTAACGCCTGCTTTAAACGAGGGATTAGTTTTGATGACGAATACGAGATAATAACTCCCCAGGGTAAGCGCTTATGGGTCAGGGCTATCGGTAAAGCAGTACGTGATGCAGAGGGCAAAATTATTCAGGTGCAGGGGGCCTCGCAAGACATTACCGAACAAAAACAGCTGCGTGAAAATTTATCCAAACTAGCGAAACGGCTCACCACCACCCTCGATAGTATCACTGATGGTTTCTTTACCTTGGATACCCACTGGCGTTTCACCTACGTCAACAGCGAAGCGGAACGAATCTTAAAGTGCCGTAAAGGCGAACTGCTGGGTCAGCATATTTGGGAGAGCTTTCCTGATGCCAAAGGCAGCCGTTTCGACGAAGAGTATCAACGTGCTGCCCGTCAGCAAAAAGCGGTGCATTTCGAAGATTTTAACCCACGATTAGGATTATGGGTGGAAGTGCATGTTTATCCTTCAACGGAAGGTCTGACGGTATATTTCCGCGATGTGAGTGAGCACAAAGCAAGTGAGCACCAACTTACTCTGCTTGAACGAAGCGTAGAATCCAGCACCAACGGGGTGATTATCGTCGATGCGCAGAGCCGCGATCTGCCCATGGTTTACGTCAATGCTGCTTTTGAGCACATTACCGGCTATTCACGCAGTGAGGCGCTAGGTCGCAACTGCCGCTTCCTGCAGGGCGAAGACACGGATCCTGCCACCGTCAAACAACTCAGAGAAGCCGTGGCCGGACAGCGCGATGTGCACGTGGTGATTCGCAACTATCGGCGTGACGGAAAAGTTTTCTGGAACGACCTTTATATCTCGCCAGTACGTGACGAGACCGGTGAGGTGACTCACTATTTAGGTGTACAAAACGATGTAACGGAGCAGCGCGAGTATCAGGCCCAACTGACGTATAACGCCAACCACGATGCGCTGACGGGGCTGCCTAATCGGGTTCTGCTTGGCCAGCGCCTGGAAGAAGGATGTCTGCTGGCGCGCCGCTACCAGCGCTTTATCGCCGTTCTGTTTATCGATTTAGATGATTTTAAGCCGATTAATGACACCTTGGGCCATGAAGTGGGCGACTTTATCTTGGTCGAGGTTGCCAAACGTATTGAAGATGAACTGCGGCCCTGGGATACCGCGGCGCGTTTTGGCAGCGACGAGTTTGTGGTGCTACTGCCTGATTTAGCGCATGAAAAAGATGTCGTGCAAGTCGTAGAGCGCCTGCTGCAACGGCTTACGCCACCTTACTGGTATCGAGGCAGTGAACTGCGTATCACCGCCAGTATTGGCATTGCCATTAATGATGGCAGTACCGACAACCCCCGCCAGTTGGTTCAGCAGGCAGATTTGGCGATGTACAAAGCCAAGCGCCGCGGACGCAATACCTACCACTGGTATACTGAAGACTTGAATCGTAAGGTGAGTGAACGCGTAAGCTTACGCAGTGCGCTTCAGCAAGCCATTGAACAGCAGCAATTTACACTCCATTACCAGCCGCAAATCCATGCCCCGAGTGGCCGCGTCGTCGGTGTGGAGGCATTGATCCGTTGGCAGCACCCTGAACGCGGTAATATACCACCGTCTGATTTCATCAGCCTGGCCGAAGATACCGGCCAGATTATACCCATCAGCGACTGGGTACTCAGCACCGCTTGCCGGGACGCTAAGCACCTTAACGCCATCGGCGTTGGCCCGATCACCATGGCGGTCAATGTCTCCCCGATGCAGTTTCAGCGGCCGGGTTTTCTCGCCTCCATTGAGCAGGCCCTGGTCGATAGTGGTCTTACCCCCGTGCTGTTAGAGCTCGAGATTACCGAGGGCGTGCTGATGGATAGCGCCGAGCAGGCGATTAAAGCATTGCAGGAGTTACGTGCGCTGGGTGTCCATGTGGCGCTCGATGACTTTGGTACGGGGTTCTCTAGCTTGAGCTATCTCAAGCGCCTACCGATTAATAAAATCAAAATCGACCGTTCGTTTGTCCGTGATGTGATTACCGACCACAACGATGCTGCCATCATTAATGGCGTGGTTGCCATGGCGGAGAAAATGGGCCTAGAAGTGTTGGTAGAAGGCGTAGAAACAAGCGAGCAGTTTAGCTACCTGACACAGTGTCACTGCGACTACTTCCAAGGCTACTACTTTGCACGCCCGATGCCCTTAGAAGCCCTGTGTGCATTTTTGGCCTCCCCCCCTGCGTTTACTGCTCGCTGACCGGTGACTCTGGTACACTTTCCGCAACGACTTTCACTTTCCGTAACGACTTTTACGTTTTGTCAGCAGGATATACTTTCGATGAGCCAAGCTACGAATCAATCTTGGGGCGGTCGCTTTAGCGAGCCCACCGATGCCTTTGTTGCACGCTTTACTGCGTCTGTGAATTTCGACCAGCGCCTGGCGCGCCAGGATATTCAGGGCTCCATCGCCCACGCCACCATGTTAGCCCGAGTAGGCGTGCTGACCGATGATGAGCGCGATGCCATCACTAACGGCCTGAATGAAATTCAGGGGGAAATCGAGCGGGGCGAGTTTAACTGGTCCGTGCCGTTAGAAGACGTGCATATGAACATCGAGGCGCGGCTGACCGAAAAGATCGGCATTACCGGTAAAAAGCTGCACACCGGGCGTTCGCGTAACGATCAGGTGGCCACCGATATTCGCCTGTTTATGCGCGACGAGATCGACGTGATCGAAGTGGAGCTAACACGCCTGCGTGAAGGCATGATCGAACTGGCTGATCGCGAAGCCGAGACCATCATGCCGGGCTTTACTCATCTGCAAACCGCCCAGCCGGTTACTTTCGGCCATCACCTGCTGGCGTGGCAAGAGATGTTGGCGCGGGATCATGAGCGCCTGTTGGACTGCCGCAAGCGCGTCAACGTGATGCCACTGGGTGCCGCTGCCCTAGCGGGCACGACGTACCCGATCGACCGCCACGTCACTGCAGAGCTGCTGGGCTTTGATCGCCCGTCAGAAAACTCGCTAGATGCGGTGTCAGATCGCGACTTTGCGATTGAATTTACCAGCTTTGCCAGCATCCTGTTGATGCACCTATCGCGCATGAGTGAGGAGTTGGTGTTGTGGACCAGCGCCCAATTCAACTTTATCGATCTACCTGATCGCTTCTGCACGGGCTCGTCGATCATGCCGCAGAAGAAGAATCCCGATGTGCCGGAGCTGGTGCGCGGTAAAACCGGCCGCGTGTACGGCCACTTAATGGCCCTGCTGACGCTCATGAAATCCCAACCGTTGGCTTACAACAAAGATAACCAGGAAGATAAAGAGCCGCTATTCGATGCGGTGGATACCGTGCGTGACTGCCTAAAAGCGTTCGCCGACATGGTGCCTGCGATTGAACCCAAAAAGGCCAGCATGCATGAAGCAGCGCGGCGTGGATTCTCCACCGCGACCGACTTGGCTGACTATCTGGTGCGCAAAGGTGTTGCCTTCCGTGATGCGCATGAAATCGTTGGCCAATCCGTGGCTTACGGCCTAAAAACTGAAAAAGACCTGGCCGAAATGAGCCTGGATGAGCTCAAGCAGTTCTCCGCTACCATCGAGCAAGATGTGTTCGAGGTGCTCACTCTGGAAGGTTCAGTCGCTGCGCGTAACCATATCGGTGGCACCGCGCCGAACCAAGTGCGGGCTGCCGCCCAGCGCGCGCGTGAAGCACTCAGTGCGCTCAAGGTGAGCGCATGAAAGCATTGGCAATCGTCACCCTTAGCGCACTGCTGTTGACCGGTTTGGCAGGCTGCGGGCAAAAAGGGCCGCTTTATCTGCCGGACGATGCACCGGCAGATGAGCAGGCTAGCCAGGCGACTGAATAGGCCGCTGCAGGCCCAGAAGAAGGGAAGATCACTATGGATCATTTTAACTACCGTGATGGCGTGCTGTTCGCCGAAGACGTACCGCTGTCGCGGATTGCCGATGAGCACGGTACGCCCTGCTACGTCTACTCGAAAGCTACCTTTGAGCGTCACTTTCGCGCCTATACCGAAGCGCTGGGTAGCCATCCGCACCTGATTTGTTACGCCGTAAAAGCTAATTCAAACCTGGCGGTGCTGGGCCTGTTGGCCAAGCTGGGCGCGGGGTTCGATATTGTTTCCCTTGGTGAGCTCGAACGTGTACTTCAGGCGGGGGGGGACCCGGCCAAGGTAGTGTTTTCCGGCGTTGCCAAGCAGGCCCACGAAATGGCTCGGGCGCTGGAAGTTGGCATCAAATGTTGTAACGTTGAGTCGCGCCCAGAGCTTGAGCGCTTGAACCGCGTGGCGGGCGAGCTGGGTAAAATTGCCCCGGTCTCACTGCGGGTCAATCCCGATGTCGATGCAGGCACCCATCCGTATATCTCCACCGGTTTGAAAGACAACAAGTTCGGTATTCCGGTAGATGAAGCGCTGGCGGTCTATGAACTGGCGGCAAGCCTGCCCAATCTGCAGGTGAAAGGGCTCGATTGCCATATTGGTTCTCAGCTCACCGAAACCGCGCCCTTTCTGGACGCCCTTGATCGCTTGCTGATGCTCATGGAGCGCCTGCGTGAACGCGGCATCGAAATCGAACATCTCGATTTAGGCGGCGGTTTGGGTGTGCCTTACCGTGACGAAAAGCCACCCCAGCCATTCGATTACGCTAGCCAATTGCTGGCGCGGTTATCGCGCTGGGAAGGCGGCGAGGCACTCACGCTGCTGTTTGAACCCGGTCGCTCTATCGCCGCCAACGCCGGTGTCATGCTGACCCGGGTAGAGTTTCTCAAGCCTGGTGAAACCAAGAATTTCGCCATTGTCGATGCGGCCATGAACGACCTGATTCGTCCGGCGCTGTATCAGGCGTGGCAGGCCATTGTGCCCGTCGATACCCGCGGCATGCGTGAAAGCGCCCTTTACGATGTGGTTGGCCCGGTTTGTGAAACCGGTGACTTCCTGGGCAAGGAGCGCGAGCTGGCCATTGCCGAAGGGGACTTGCTGGCGGTGCGCTCGGCAGGCGCCTACGGCTTTGTCATGGCCTCGAACTACAATAGCCGCCCGCGCGCCGCCGAGTTAATGGTCGATGGCGACCATTGCCACGTGGTGCGTGCGCGGGAAACGGTGGCCAGCCTCTGGGCAGGCGAAGCGCTGCTGCCCGAAGGGGAGCGCTGATGCTTTTACACTTCACTAAAATGCACGGCCTGGGTAATGACTTTGTCATGGTCGATCTGGTCACTCAGCGCGCCCGGCTGGAGGAGGCGCAAATTCGCGCGCTGGCCGATCGTCGTTTTGGCATTGGCTTCGACCAACTGCTCGTGGTGGAGCCGCCCCGGGATCCCGAGATGGATTTTCGCTACCGCATTTACAATGCCGATGGCAGTGAAGTGGAAAACTGCGGCAATGGGGCGCGCTGTTTTGCCCGCTTCGTGCGGGATCAGCGGCTAACCCATAAGCATGAAATTCATGTGGAGACAGCGGGTGGCCCACTGGTGCTCACCGTGCAGCACGACGGCATGGTGCGGGTGGATATGGGCCGCCCACGGTTTAGTCCTTTGGCACTGCCTTTCGACGCCCCCGGCGACCAGCCTCTGCATTCGCTCGAAGTAGGCGGTGAAACGCTGCAGATCGGTGTGGTCTCCATGGGCAACCCTCACGCGGTGCTACAGGTTGAGAGCGTTGATAGCGCCCCGGTAGAGCGCCTGGGACCGTTGGTAGAAGCGCATCCCCGTTTTCCCAAGCGTGTTAACGTGGGTTTCATGCAGGTACTCTCGCCCAGTGAAATACGTCTGCGCGTTTATGAACGTGGTAGCGGCGAAACACTGGCGTGCGGCACCGGGGCCTGCGCTGCCGTGGCCAGTGGGATTCGGCAGGGGCTTTTGAAAAGCCCGGTGAAGGTGCACTTGCCCGGTGGAGAGCTCAGCATTGAGTGGCCCGATCCTGAAGGGGCGCTGACAATGGTGGGGCCCGCTACACGCGTCTTCGATGGCCGCGTAGCACTTAATTAATTCGAGGAGAACGGCGATGTCACAAGCCCCCGAACCCCGCAAAACGCTCGATCCTGATCAAGTGGCGTTCTGGCTGGCGCGTCATCCCGATTTTTTCGTCGGTCGCGAAGGGCTGCTGCAACAGCTGCAGGTGCCTCACCCGCATATCGACGGTTCGGTATCCTTGCTGGAGCGTCTGGTATTCGATTTGCGCAAACGCGCGGAAACCGCTGAAGGCCGCCTCGAGCACTTATTGGAAACCGCCCGCCATAACGAATCCCAGTACCGCCGGTTGCGCGAAACGCTGATCGCACTGGTGGAAGCCCAGGATCGCGATGCGCTGGCCCAAGCGCTGGCCATCCAGCTCAGTGAGCGCTTTGAAACCCCTGCCATGGCGCTGTGGTGCCCGGCCACGTTAAGTGATACTGAACCTACGCCCCCTCAGCCGCCACGCCACGTGTTAGACCAGCACGCCAGTGCAAGGCTGTCGGCTTTACTGGATGGCCGCACTAGCCGCTGCGTTAAGCTCAGCGTTAGTGACTGGAAATGCCTGTTGCCGCATGTCAAGGCGCCCCGTAAGGCGGGCTCTTGCGCTATTTCGCGCCTGTCGGCGGGCGACCCGCTAGGTTATCTGCTGCTGGCAAGCCCCAGCCCGGACGCCTATCGCGCCAGTATGGACACGCTCTTTACCGAGTACCTGGGCGACATCGTGGCGCGTTTGCTGGTGCGCCTGGGCGACCATGGCTGAGACTGCCTCTAATGCATCGATCGCCCAGCACATTGAGGGCTTTTTAGCGCTGCTGGCCTCGCATGCCAGCCCGGCAACGGTGGAGGCCTATCGGCATGATCTGGCCGCGTTATGTGCCTTTACCGAGCGCCGCGACGTAACGACCCCAGCAGCGTTAGATACGACATTACTACGCACCTTTCTAGGCGCTGAGCGTAGCCGCGGCCTGGCGCCGCGAAGCCTTGCCCGGCGGCGCGCGGCGTTATCACGCTTTGCCGACTATTTGGTCAAGCAGGGCGCGTTGGCCGATAATCCGGTGGGGTTGCTGCGCACGCCCAAGCAGCCGAGTCACCTGCCTCGCCCGGTCGATGTCGATGCGCTGGCGCGCTTTCTCGATACGCCCCACGACGGCACACCGCTGGGTGTACGGGATCAGGCGATTCTTGAGCTGTTTTACTCCAGCGGCCTGCGGTTAGCAGAACTGGCCGCCTTGGACCTGGGCGATTTGCAAAACAGCCGGGTAAGAGTGATCGGTAAAGGCAGTAAACCGCGCCAGGTACCGGTTGGGCGTCGTGCTCAGCAAGCGCTGGCCGAGTGGTTAGGCTGTCGTGCAGCGCTTGCACCGGCTGATGAGCTGGCGCTGTTTGTGGGCCAGCGTGGCGCCCGGTTAGGCCATCGGGCCATTCAAAAACGCTTAGCGCAGCTGTCGTTAGCCCGCGGTTTGCCGGAGCATTTGCATCCACACCGATTGCGCCACTCCTTTGCTAGTCATCTGCTGGAGTCGAGCCAGGATCTTCGTGCGGTGCAGGAGCTTTTGGGCCACGCCAACCTCTCGACCACACAAATCTATACCCGGCTTGACTGGCAGCACCTAGCCACGAGTTACGATGCGGCCCATCCGCGTGCAAAGCGCAGCCCAGGGAGTAAACCATGACCCTACTGAAGGCGATTACCTTCGATTTGGATGACACGCTGTGGGATAACCACGGCGTGATGGCGCGTACCGAAGCGGGCCACTACCGCTGGCTGCTGGAAGCGCTCGAGGCGTGGTGCGCGGCACGTCAGGCGCCTGCGCTGGCGTTAACCGAAGAGGCGGGCGGGCTTGACTACCTTCAGCGTCGCCAGGCGTTAGCCAAGCAGGTGCCCGAGCGGCGCGGAGATTTTACCTGGCTGCGCTTGCGCGCCCTGGAAGCCCAGTTAGAGGCTGTCGGGCTGCCCCGCAGCGCCGCGTTGATGTGGGCGGCCGCGGCCATGAATGAGTTTCATCGTCTGCGTGTGCAGGTCACGCCACACCCGGAGGCGGCCGGTTTGCTGGCAGTACTGACCGAGCGTTATCAGTTGGCAGCCATCACCAATGGCAATATTCACTTAGCGCGCCAGCCGCTGGCCGCCTATTTTCCGGTAGCGATAGCTGCAGGCGAGCTATTGGCGCCCAAGCCCGACCCCACGCCCTTTCTGGAGGCGCTTTCACGCTTAAATGTGGCCCCGGAACATGCCATGCACGTCGGCGATTCGTGGCAGGAGGACATACTGCCCGCCCAGCAGTTGGGCATGCACGCGGTGTGGATCTCTGAAGCGCAAGCGCAGCCACTCCCCCCGCGCGTTCACCGGATTGCCCATATCAAAGAGCTACCCGGTGTGCTCGAAACGTTGGAGCAGCATTATTCAGGCGGCGTATACAGCCACTGATTGAGCTTTTGGGATAGCGTATCGACGCCGTCACGCTTGAGGGATGAAAACAGCTGAACCGACACCAAGTCTTCCCACTCTTTTAAACGCGAGCGCACTTTTTGCAGCGCCGCGCTGGCAGGCCCTTTTTTGAGCTTGTCGGCTTTGGTCAGCAGGATGTGTACGGGCATTCCGCGCTGGTCGGCGTAGTCGAGCATCATCTGGTCGAATTCGGTGAGCGGGTGGCGTACGTCCATTAGCAGTACCAAACCACGTAGGCTAAAACGGTTACGCAGGTATTCAGCTAGGTGCTTCTGCCACTCTAACTTGACCGCCTCAGGCACCTTGGCGTAGCCGTAACCGGGTAGGTCGACCAAGCGCCGCGACTCATCGTTCATCACGCTGAAGAAGTTGATCAATTGGGTACGGCCTGGCGTGCGTGACGTGCGCGCCAACGCATTTTGTTGCGTTAAGGCGTTGATAGCACTTGATTTGCCCGCGTTAGAACGCCCGGCAAAGGCGACTTCAGCGCCGGTATCATCGGGGCATAAAGCCAAGGTAGGCGCGCTGATGATAAAGCTTGCCGTCGGGTAGTTCAGCCGAGGGACTGGACTATCGGGGGAGGTAGTCATGGACTTAATCCTGAAAAACGAACATAAAAGCGACCTGCTCAACGCGCTCTATCAACGTGCTATCAACTCATGATGGCTGCGGCAGCGCGTACAGTAGAACCTTTGATAGCGATGCATAATAGAGAAGAGAGAGCCGCAGTGCGACGAATTACCCCTAAAGCAGACCAGGACTTGCATTCCCGCCGCTGGGGTGATTCGTTATAATGCAAGTGGTTTATATCTGCGACCTGGGGCGCTAGTGTACCATCGCCCTTTAGCCGACAGCGACCAGCACGACATGTTGTTCGTTTTGGCGGAGCTAACACTGGTAATTTGTGGAGCCTGGGAAGCGCCCAGGGTGCGTACCAGTCAAACATAAAACGGCATAGTGGAATAGCAATGAGAAAGTTACTGGCAAGCCTAGCAATTACCATGGGCACCGTTGGCATCGCCCACGCTCAAACGGACTATCAGGCCAATGCGGACGCATCGGCTGGCCAAGAAATGTCCCAAGTCTGCGCCGCCTGTCATGGGGCGCAGGGGATTAGTCCTTCGGGTGCTTTTCCTAATCTGGCGGGGCAGCAAATGTCCTACTTGGCTAAACAGATTATGGACATCCGTGACGGTAACCGCGTCGTTCCGCAAATGGCGGGGATCGTAGACGACTACTCCGACCAGGATGCCTGGGATGCCGCGGCTCATTTTGCAGGCCAAGACGCTAATTTGGGGCAAGCCAGCGACGAAAACGCTGAACTGTTGGCGCGTGGCGAAACGCTTTATCGTGCCGGTGACATAGCCAAGGGCATCCCCGCTTGCTCCGCTTGCCATACGCCTACCGGGTCAGGTATTGGAAGTGCTGTTTATCCTGCGCTTTCCGGCCAGCATCCTCAATATACCGTGTCTACGTTGCAGGCTTTTGCGTCCGGCAATCGAACCAACAGCCCTAACAATGTAATGGGCGATATCGCTTCAAAAATGAGCGACAACGATATGGAAGCGGTAGCGAACTACGTGTTGGGCCTACACTAAAACCGCAAAACGTAGTAATGCCTGGTGCCGTTTGATTCCCTCATTGGGTGATGTGTCTCAATGAGGGAACCCGCTCACATAACCACGGTCTTAATCCTCGCTTACCCATGGAGAAATTTTACGATGTTTAAAACGCTAATGGTCGCGATGGCCGGTCTTGGTTTTTCTGCGCTAGTGAGCGCCCAGGAAGTGGTCGAAGGCCAAGACTACGAAGTGCTTGAGTCACCGGTAGAAACCCACGCTGAAGACGACCAAATTGGCGTCACGGAAGTATTCTGGTTTGGCTGCCCGCACTGCTATCGGCTCCAGACACCCGTCAGTGAGTGGTACGAGACGTTAGAAGACGACGTTAGCGTAGAGCATATGCCGGCCACCATGGGCGGTGATTGGAATACGCACGCCACTGCTTTTTATGCGGCTGAGTCATTGGGCATCGAAGACGAGCTGCACGCTGACTTCTTTAACGCTATCCATCAGGAAAAGCAGTCACTCACACAGCCCGATGAGATCGCTGCATTCTTCGCCAATTACGGTGTGAGTGAAGAAGAGGCCAAGCAGGCGCTGACAGCCTTTAGTGTGCGCAGTGAGGTCAATGAAGCCAATAACCGCATGCGTGAAATGAAATTGATGGGCGTGCCTGCGTTAGTAGTTGATGGCCGTTACGTGGTAACGCCAAGCTCAGCCGGTAGCTTGGAAAACATGCCCAAAATCGCTGAGGCATTGGTTGAGCAGGTGCGTGCAGAGCGCGCAGAATAACCGTGTTGCGTGAAGCGACGGAGCGTGATGAGTCGGTTTCCAGTAACCAGCGCACAGCGCTGCTGGAAGATGGTCATCTGCGGCTGCTAACGTTCAATCTGCAGGTGGGCATTCAGACGTCGGCGTACCATCACTACTTCACCCGCAGTTGGCAGCACTTGCTGCCTCATCCGCGCCGGCAGCAGCGGCTCGATATGATGGGTGACGTGCTGAGTAAGTTCGACGTTGTCGGGCTGCAAGAAGTGGATGGTGGCAGTTTTCGCTCTAGCCGCGTCAACCAAGTGGAGTACCTCGCGACCAAAGGGGGATTTCCTCATCACGTCCAACAGTTAAATCGTAACCTGGGGCGGATTGCCCAGCACAGCAACGGTTTACTGTCGCGCTTGGTGCCAAGCCAAATTGAAGAGCACCGTTTACCAGGCGCCATGCCTGGCCGCGGTGCCATCCACGCTCGTTTTGGTGAAGGTGAGGATGCGCTGCACGTTTTCGTTGCTCACTTGGCGCTTAGCCATCGTGGCCGTGTGCGTCAGCTTAACTATTTAAGCGAGATCATCCAGCCATTGCGCCACGTGGTGGTGATGGGCGATCTCAACTGTACTCCTGATCAACTGCATGCCCACGAGCGTTTCAGCACCTCGCTGCCGCTACATCCGGTGAAGCCGCTGCTTAGCTACCCATCTTGGCAGCCACGCCGCGCGCTGGATCATATTCTTTTGTCGCAATCGCTTGAAGCCGCTGAAGTGCGCGTGCTGGATCATCTCTTCTCGGATCACCTGCCCATTGCTGTCGATTTACCGCTGCCAGAGGGCTGTTTAGCGGCTATTCGCGCCAGCGCTTAGCCTAAGTGTTTAGTGCCACAGGCATGCCTTATGGCCTGTGGGCGCTGCATTGTGCGCGTATATGCGCTATTGTCTGGGGCGCTGACCCTCCTTAGCCGTTTTACGCGAGACACTTCCATGTCGGACACAACACAACTACCTGCGTTTATCGGTGCGCTGGACCGCGCTTCAGAGTGGTTCGGGCGTACCCTTGCGTGGCTGATCATCATGATGATGTTGATTCAGTTCGCGATTGTACTGCTTCGCTATATGTTCAGTATCAACAGCATCTTTATGCAAGAACTAGTGATGTACATGCACGCTAGTGTCTTCATGCTTGCCGCTGCCTATACCTTTCGCCACGACGGCCATGTGCGGGTTGATATCTTCTATCGAGGAATGACGCCACGCCGCCAGGCACTCATCAATGTGGTGGGTATTATTACGCTGTTGATACCGGTGATGATCTTCATCATCGCTTCCAGCCTGGGTTACGTCGCCAACTCGTGGCGCATTTTGGAAACGTCCTCCGACTACGGTGGCATTCCGGCTGTGTATGCACTGAAAACCTTAATCCCCCTGTTTGCCGTACTGATGATTGTGCAGGGCGTGATTGAGGTTGTGCGCAACGGCTATGTCATGGCGGGGCGGATCGTGCCTTCTGCCTCGGGCGGGAACCATCTTGAGGAGCGAGTTTGATGCTGGAATTTATGCCGCTTATTTTGTTTGCTGTCATTTGTATTGTTTTGATGTTCGGCTTTCCCGTGGCCCTCTCGCTGGCGGGCACGGCGCTGGCGTTTGCGGGCATGGGGCTGGGGCTGGAAGCGATGGGTATCGATGCCAATTTTGACAGCGGCTATCTGGCCGCGTTACCCAATCGGCTCTACGGCATCATGACCAACCAAACGCTGCTGGCGGTGCCACTGTTCGTGTTAATGGGCGTGTTGTTGGAAAAATCCAAAGTGGCGGAAACGCTGCTGGACGCCATGGCCCTGCTGTTTGGCTCACTGCGTGGCGGTTTGGGGATTTCGGTGACCCTGGTAGGCATGCTGATGGCTGCCTCTACCGGCATTGTAGGTGCCACGGTCGTCACCATGGGGCTGATGTCGCTGCCGACGATGCTCAAGCGTGGCTACAGCACCTCTTTGGCGACGGGGACCATTTGCGCCACCGGTACCTTGGGCCAGATTATTCCGCCTTCCATCGCTCTGGTGTTGCTGGGTGATGTGCTCTCCTCGGCGTATCAACAAGCCCAGCTGGAAATGGGAATTTTCAGCCCTAAGACGGTGTCAGTCGGTGACCTGTTTATGGGCGCGCTGGTGCCAGGGTTATTGCTGGTCGTCATGTATATGATTTACGTGGCTATGGTGGCGTGGTTGCGACCCCATATGGCGCCTGCGGCCGACCGCGAAGAGTTGATGGCTGAGTTGGGGCACACCTCGGGTATCGGCATGCTGCTGCTGAAAGGCTTGGTGCCACCCGTCGTGCTCATCGTGGCAGTGCTGGGGTCGATCCTTAGCGGTTTTGCAACGCCGACGGAAGCCTCGGCAGTCGGTGCCTTCGGTGCCTTGGTGTTGGCGCTGGCTTATCGTCAGCTCGACTGGGCGACCCTGAAAGACGTGCTGCGCTCGACCACGCACGTTACTACCATGGTGTTTCTGATCCTGATCGGTGCCGCGCTGTTTTCGCTGGTCTTCCGCGCTTATGGCGGCGAACACATGGTGACAGAGCTATTTGAGGGAATGCCCGGTGGGGTAGTGGGCGCGACGATTATTGTCATGCTGGTGATCTTCTTGCTCGGCTTTATCCTCGACTTTATCGAAATCACTTTTGTGGTGGTGCCGATTGTGGGGCCGATTCTACTCGCCATGGGGCTTGACCCGATCTGGCTGGGCATCATGATCGCGATCAACCTGCAGACATCGTTCTTAACGCCGCCATTCGGCTTCGCGCTATTTTACCTGCGTGGTGTGGCGCCGCCGTCAGTATCCACCTCGGCCATCTACCGCGGCGTTATTCCGTTTATCTTGATGCAGTTGGGTATGTTGCTGCTGTTGACCTTCTTCCCCCAGTTGGCAACGTGGTTACCCGATCAGTTTTAATGAACCGGCGATGAGTTGAATAACATCGCTGCTATCAACGCAAGGAAGTGGCAACCTCACTAAAAGCAATTAAGCTACTTAACAACGGCCTGTAACAAGCCGTCTAGTGCCTTGCACTAGGCGGTGTTTTCCCTACCCATAATAGTAATAATAGAAAGTAAGAGGGTTATCGTATGAAAGCCAAAGCACTACCTGTCGCCATTGCCATGACGACCGCGCTGTCTGCCAGCTTGCTGGTGGTATCGAGTTTTGATAATCACGCTCAGGCTCAGGAAGACGAGTTCCGTTGGAAAATGGTGACGTCCTGGCCGAAGAATTTCCCTGGCGTTGGCCAAGGCCCTGAGCGGCTGTCGCAGTTGGTCGATGAAATGTCGGATGGCCGACTGACCATCGAAGTGTTTGGTGCGGGTCAATTAGTACCGGGCTTTGAAGTGTTCGACGCGGTCTCCGACGGCACCGCTGAACTCGGCCACTCCGCCTCTTACTATTGGAAAGGTAAAGCCCCGGCGGCTCAGTTCTTTGCCGCCGTGCCCTTTGGCATGAACGCACAGGAAATGAACGCCTGGTTGAGCTTCGGTGGCGGTATGGAGCTGTGGAACGAGCTTTATGATGAGTTCGGCGTCGACGTACTGGTAGCCGGGGCATCGGGTGTCCAGATGGCTGGTTGGTACAACAAAGAGATCAATTCTGTCGATGATCTCGATGGTTTGAAAATGCGTATGCCCGGCCTGGGTGGCGAAGTAATGAGCCGCATGGGCGTGGCGATCGTCAACATGCCGGGTGGTGAAATCTTTACCTCGCTACAGTCGGGGGCGATTGATGCCACCGAGTGGATCGGTCCTTATAACGATCTGGCGTTTGGCTTGCACCAAGCCGCTGATTATTACTATTACCCAGGCTGGCACGAGCCGACGGTCATGTTCGAAGCCATCGTTAATGAAGAGGCCTGGGCCGAACTGCCAGCGGATCTGCAGGCGATCCTGCGCACCGCCATCAGCGACGTCAACCAAAGCGTACTGGATGAGTACACCGCCCGAAACAACGATGCGCTGGAAACACTGGTGAATGAGCACGAAGTTGAGCTGCGTCGTATTCCTGACGATGTGCTTGAACAAGCCCGCGAGTATTCCGACGAGGTGGTCGGTGAGCTGGCGGCGTCGAGCGAACTCGCCACGCGGATCTACGACTCTTACCGCGCTTTCCAGGATAAGGTCGAGGATTACCACGCCATCTCCGAACAAGCGTATTACAACGCCCGTAACCCAGAAGGCGACACGGCCCAATAATTTGTAGCCGCAAGGCAGATAGTGGTCACCAAGCATGTCAAGGCCGCCTTCGGGCGGCTTTTGTGTGTCTGGAGCGAACGTTTTCGGCAGCACAATACACGCAGCTTGGGTATCCTAGGTATCGAGTGACCGTTTAGCCGCTGATTTTGCCGTAAGGAGCCCCATGTCTAACCATCCCCGTCTTCGCAATGTGCTTACTATCGCTGGTTCGGACCCCTCCGGCGGTGCGGGCCTACAGGGCGATTTGAAGACCTTTTCTGCGCTGGGCGTGTATGGCACGAACGTCATTACCGCGGTCATTGCCCAAAACACCTGCGGCGTGGCGTCGGTGTACCCCGTTTCTCCCCAGGCCATTCGCGAGCAGTTGGAGCATCTGCTGGAGGATGTAACGCTGGATGCCGTTAAAATTGGCATGGTGGCCAGCCGTGAAGTCGCTGAGGTCATCGCCGACGTGCTGCGCCAACGTCGGCCGCGTTGGGTCGTGCTCGACCCTGTGATGGTCGCCAAGAGCGGTGATATTTTGGTCGATGACGCGGGTATTCGCGCCGTGCGCGATATTTTAGTGCCGCTTGCCGATGTGATTACCCCTAACCTACCGGAAGCCGCCGTGTTGCTCGACGCGCCATCGCCCACGAGCCTGGACGAAATGGAAGCGATGCTGCCAGGGCTCACGCAGTTAGGCGCGCCTTACGTCGTGTTGAAAGGCGGACATTTACGCGGGGCCACCTGCCCGGATCTATTGGCTACCCCAAACGGTCATGAGTGGCTGCCCGCTTCACGCATCGATACCGACAATTTACATGGCACTGGCTGCGCGCTCTCCTCAGCGATTGCCGCTTGCCTGGCGAAGCTACCAGAACACGCCGCGCCCGATGCGCCGGTGGCAGCGATTGGTGATGCCAAGCGTTGGTTGCATGCAGCGCTGGAGGCAAGCGTGCGCTTGAAGGTGGGCAAGGGGCGTGGGCCGGTTCATCATTTCCACGCTTGGTGGTAAGCCGGTACTGAGTGCTGCCAGCGAGGCGTAACGGGCAACTTGCGAGAACGCGCAATGCCCACCATGCTAAGGAGTGTTTGCTTAACGGCTTGTGAGGCTGGGCTGCCAGCCGAGGAGCGTTTCGTTATGCCACGCACCGTCTCAAATACTATCCTCTTTGCCACGGATCTTTCCGCTGAAAATCGCGCTGCTTTTGCGCGGGCGTTGCGTTTAGCCTATGCCCAGGGGATTCAGCTCGATGTGCTGCACGTGCTGGACCCCTATCTACCACGACGCGTCTTGCTTGACGTGGAGAGCGCGGTGGTGGAAGACATTACCCGCACGCTGACTGATTTACGCGAAGATTACGCCCTGGAAGCACCGAAGACGCTGATCCAAACCGTCACGGGATCAGCCTACGTCGAAATTGTGCGTGAAGCGCATGAGCGTAACGCTGAGCTGGTAGTGCTGGGCATGCATCGCAAACGCGGGCAAAAAGAGCTGCTGATGGGGACCACACTGATGCGCGTGCTGCGCAGTGCGCCTTGTCCCGTCGTCGTTGCGTCCTATCAACCTACCCAGCCCTGGCAGCACATTGTGTTGCCTATCGACTTTTCACTGACCGCACGCCACACCTTGAAAGAGGCGTTGATTCGCTTTCCCGACGCGACGCTGACGCTGTTGCACGCCTGGACGCTACCCGGCGAGCAAGAACTGGGGTCGCACGCCGATTATGCCCATTGGCGTGAAAATGAAGTTCAGCGTCTACGTGCTCAGCTAAATAACGAGGTCGAAAGTCTATTACGCGAGTTAGATGGCGTGCCTGATGTCAATCTCGTGCTAGAGCAAGGTGCGCCCAGCGATGTTCTGCAAGCGTATATGAAGCGCCACTCGCCTGATTTGGTGATGATTGGCAGCCGTGGACAGCCTCACCACATCAACCAGCTCACCGAAATGCTGCTCTGTGAACCACACTGCGATCTGATGCTGTGCCGCGCTTGGTAAGCAGCAACGAAGCGAAAGAAAATATTGTACGGAACCTTTATGTGGCGTATTGGTAAGTATAGCTATGCCGCCATAATGAGGTTCACGTCATGTTGATACACCACAAGCGCAAGGGGCAGTGCCTTCGGCCCGTGTTGCTGGTCACTGGTTTATGGCTGGTGCCTTTTGCGATGGCCAGCAGTGTGACAGAAAACGGCGAGTCGTTTGCGCGCAGCGTCGAAGAGGCGGGGCAGCGCTACACGCTGATCGGCAGTGGCGTGTTCCGTTACATGATCTGGACCGCGTATGCCGGGGCCTATTACCAGCTTGAAGGCGAAACCCAGCCGCAGCCGCTAAGCAATACGCCCCGGCGTCTTGAACTCGCCTACTTCCATGCCATAGAAGCCAGCGATTTTGCCGAGGCGACAGAGAAAACCCTTCAAGATACGCTCACGCTGTATGAATTTAACCAGATTGAAGCGCCCTTGGAGCGCCTCAATCAGCGCTATCGTGATGTGGTCCCTGGTGATCGTTATCTACTTAGCTGGAACGGCGAGCAGCTGCGCCTGTCGCTCAACGGGGAAGTGCTGATCGAAGAGCAGAGCGCCGACTTTGCCAGCGCAATGTTTAGTATTTGGCTGGGCGAGCAACCCTTGGACGACGACTTTCGCGATGCGCTTTTAGGGAGAAACTGATGTCCTAAAGGAAAAGCGATTGAGCGGCGGTTACAATAGCCGTTTGTTTGTCGTGGAGGGGCATTTTGAAAGCACTCATTCAGCGCGTGAAGCGCGCCAGCGTGGAAGTCGATGGGGAAATCATCGGCAGTATCGATCACGGGCTGCTGGCCCTGGTCGGGGTGGAGAAGCACGACGACGTCACTAGCGCAGAAAAGCTGCTGCACAAGCTCCTCCACTACCGGGTATTCAGCGACGCCGATGGCAAGATGAACCAAAACCTCCAACAGGTGAACGGTGGCCTGCTGCTCGTTTCCCAGTTCACTCTGGCGGCGGATACCCGCAAAGGGCTGCGGCCTAGCTTCTCCAGCGCCGCTCCTCCCGCCCAGGGTGAAGCGCTGTTTGATCTGCTGGTTGCCCAGGCCCGCGCTGCCTGTCCGCATATCGCTACCGGTGAGTTTGGCGCTGATATGCAGGTAGCGCTGGTCAACGATGGCCCGGTAACGTTTTTGCTCGAAAGCTAGCCCGGCTTGTTACTCGCTTGTCGTCTCTTCGCTGGCCAGCAGCTCGGCTTCCATGGTCTCCAACGCCTCTTCAGCGCTGAGCCACTGCTGCTCTGACTGATCCAGGCGTGCTTTGATCTCCGCTTGCTGACTAAGCGTCTTGGTCAGTTCGGCTTTGCGAGTGCTGTCGGTGTAAAGCGCAGGGTCTGCCAGCACTTGCTCGACTTCTTCCAGGGCTTGTTGGGCATTTTCCATGGCTTTTTCAGCCTGATCACGCTGTTTTTTCAGCGGGCGGAGCTTCTCGCGCAGCTCCGCGGCGGCCTTGCGGGATGCTTTGCGTGCCTCGCGGCTATCGCCGCTAGGTTGCTGGTTTTGGCGCTCGGCCTTTTCGCCACGAGAGTCGCGGCGGCTCTCTTCCAGGCGCGCTTTGAGCCAAACGCGGTAATCTTCCAAGTCTCCATCGAAAGGCTCGACGCGGTGATCCGCCACGCGCCAAAACTCATCCACCGTTGCCCGCAGCAGGTGACGGTCGTGAGATACCAGAATCACCGTGCCTTCAAAGCTTGCCAGCGCCTGGGTCAGCGCCTCGCGCATCTCAAGATCCAGGTGGTTAGTGGGCTCATCGAGCAGCAGCAGGTTGGGTTTTTGCCAGGCGACGAGGGCTAGTGCCAAGCGGGCTTTTTCCCCGCCGGAGTAGTTGGCGACGGTGCCAAAGGCGTCATCGCCCTTAAACCCGAAGCCGCCCAGGAAGTTGCGAATCTCCTGGTCGCTGGCAGTAGGAGAAAGGCGCTGCACATGGACAAAAGGCGTCGAGGTAACGTCCAACCCTTCGAGCTGATGCTGAGCGAAGTAGCCAATGGCCAAGTGTTCACCGGGAACGCGCTTGCCATTAAGCAGTTCCAGCTCACCGGTAAGCGACTTAATGAGCGTCGATTTACCTGCGCCGTTGGGACCCAACAGGCCAATGCGGCTGCCGGGTAGCAGGGTGACGTTGACCTTGTCCAGCTGGATATTGTCGTCGCTTCCATCGCCCGTTTTACCGCGATAGCCCAGCTGCGCCTGATCCAGCACCAGCAGTGGGTGCGAAGTTTTGTCGGCGGCGGGCAGCGTGAAGTGGAAGGGGGAGTCCACGTGGGCGATGGCGATATCTTCCATGCGCTCGAGCATTTTGACCCGGCTCTGGGCCTGCTTGGCCTTGGTCGCCTTGGCTTTAAAGCGGGCGATAAAGCGCTCGATCTCTTCCCGGCGCGCTTGCTGTTTGGCCGCTTCGGCCTGCTGCAGGGCAAGTTTTTCGGCGCGGGTGCGCTCGAACTGTGAGTAATTGCCGCGGTAAAGCTCAAGCGTTTGGTGGTGCATATGCACGATGTGATCGCACACTGCGTCCAAAAAGTCACGGTCGTGGGAAATCAGTAGCAGCGTGCCGGGGTAACGGGTTAGCCACTGTTCCAGCCACAGCAGGGCGTCCAGGTCCAGGTGATTGGTGGGCTCGTCCAGCAGTAGCAAGTCGGAGGGCATAAACAGGGTGCGGGCCAAATTGACGCGCATTCGCCAGCCACCGGAAAACGCGGAAAGTGGCCGGCTGAGGTCGGTCTGCACAAAGCCTAGCCCCACCAGCAACTGCGCGGCGCGGGATTCCGCGCGGTAGCCATCCAGGGTTTCGATCAACCCGTGCAACTCGGCTTCGCGGTGGGCTTCACCGGCTTCACGAGCGGCCAATAAATCGGCTTCTGCCTGACGTAGCGCCACGTCGCCATCAAGTACATACTCGATAATCGGGCGGTCGAGGGCGTCGACTTCCTGCGCCATATGCGCAATGCGCTGACCGCCACTCATCTCGACATCACCTTGATCGGGTGCAAGCTCGCCCAGCAGGAGTTTGAACAGGCTCGATTTGCCGGCGCCGTTTGCCCCGATAATGCCCGCCTTGACGCCGTTGTTCAGGGTCACGTCGGCATTGTCGAGTAGCGTTTGCGTGCCGCGTTGCAGGGCGACTTGGCGCAGTGCGATCATGCTTTCTCCGGAAATAAGTGGGTCATACGATGCTTGAGTCTACTGCGCTTGATTCTACCCGATTGCAGCGCCTACAGCAGACACCGTTATGGGATTTTGCGCTGGCGCTCTACGCCAGGCCCGGTGTGGAAGCTGCTTGCCTGACGCTGCAAGAGCAGGGCGGCCAGGATGTGTGTGAGGTACTGTTTCACTGCTGGCTCTATGCAAGCGGTTTAGAAGTGCTGCCTGATGCGGTCGCCCGCCAGCGCGAGCAGCGCCTGCAATGGCAAGGGCGTGTTACGGAAGTATTGCGGTCGCTGCGCCGACAGTTAAAAGCCTCGGCAGCGTCTAGTGAGTCAGTGAAAGCCCTGCGGGAAACTATTAAGCAGGCAGAGCTAATGGCCGAGCGTGAGAACCTTCAACGTTGGCAAATGTGGGTTTATGAGCCAAATGGCGATGAGCGGCGTGTGAGAAATATCGCCGAAAATCCACAAAGTTCGGCTATTTGGTTGCGAAATCAGCTGTCAACTTTAAAAAATGAAACGCAGTCCGGTCCTCACTTAAATGACCAGGCGGCCTTGCTTGAGGCGCTACAAACGCTTACTTGTCAGCTTGACCCTCGTCAAGGAGCGCGCTAGCCTGAATTTAAGCTGATTTTGAAATACCTAGCGTTATTGGCGGGCTAACACCATAAAAGTAACATCTTGTCTGTTAGTGAACGATCAATAGCGGATAACAGTGTCGTGTTGAGATACGCGTGGATTATCTAGGTTCTTGCGCACTTGTATAGCGCGCTTACCACTGAAAGGGGAACACCGTATGAAGGCAAGCAAACCCGTATTTAATCGTTCTGTCACCACTAAACTAGTGACTACGGCAAGCGTGGGTGCACTGTTGATGGGCATGACGGCTGTCGCGCAAGCGGATAACTGGCGTTATGCCCATGAAGAGTACGAAGGCGACGTACAGGATGTATTTGCCTATGCATTTAAAGAGCATATCGAAGAAAATTCTGATCACACGGTTCAAGTTTACCGCTTTGGTGAGCTGGGCGAGTCTGACGATATTATGGAGCAGACTCAAAACGGTATTCTGCAGTTTGTGAACCAGTCGCCAGGCTTTACCGGCGCGTTGATTCCTGAAGCGCAGATTTTCTTCATTCCTTACCTACTGCCTACCGACGAAGAAACCGTACTTGAGTTTTTCGACGAAAGTGAAGCCATCAACGAGATGTTCCCAGAGCTTTACGCCGAGCAAGGTCTAGAACTGCTGAAGATGTATCCAGAAGGCGAAATGGTTATTACCACCAATGAGCCTTTCTCAACGCCGGATGAGCTGGATAACAAAAAAATTCGCACCATGACCAACCCGCTATTGACGGAAACCTACGACGCTTTTGGTGCAACGCCTACGCCGTTGCCGTGGGGTGAAGTTTACGGTGGCCTGCAGACCGGCATCATCGATGGTCAAGAGAACCCGATTTTCTGGATCGAATCTGGTGGCTTGTACGAAGTCTCTCCGCACCTGACCTTTACCGGTCACGGCTGGTTCACGACGGCGATGATGGCCAACCAGGACTTCTACGAAGGTTTGTCTGAAGAAGACCAAACGTTGGTGAATGAAGCCTCTGAAGCTGCGTATGACCACACCATTGAGCACATCAAAGGTTTGGCTGAAGAGTCACTAGCGAAAATTCAGGAAGCCTCAGACGAGGTGACCGTCACGCGTCTGGACGAAGAGCAGATCCAAGCCTTCCGCGACCGTGCCCCGCAGGTCGAAGAAGCCTTCTTGGAGATGACCGGTGAAGATGGCAAAGAGCTACTTGAGCAGTTTAAAGCTGACCTTGAAGCCGTCACTAACGAGTAATCTGCCTAAGCCGTTTTGGCATAGGTGATGTATCAGGGGGCAGCAACGGCTGCCCCTTTTTTGTTGCGCTGGTTCGTGTTGGTAGTGGGCAAAGAGATTACCCAGGTTACCGTTAGTTACGTACATCTAGCGTTGAATCACCAGCGGCGCCATGCCGTTACGCTAGAGTGGAAGCCTGCTTAATAGTGCGAGAAAGCTTTGCAATCGATAGGTCTAAGAGAGCGCTGTGTTAATTGTGCTGGCGGCATTGAACGGATGCCGTTAAAGCCGTAAGGAAGGAGTCCGGCCATGACCGATGAAGAGATGGAAAAGAGTTACCGCTCCGGTTTGCCGGGGGTGTTAGGAGTGATCGACACTGCAATTAGCAAAATAGAAGCCGTGATTCTCGCGATGGGTGTTTTGCTAATGGCGCTGAATACGGTCATCAACGTGGTTGCCCGTTTTGTGTTTGGCAACAGCATCATGTTTTCCGGCGAATTAAACCGCATTCTGATCATCATGATCACCTTTGCCGGGATTGGTTACGCCGCCCGCCATGGTCGGCATATTCGTATGTCGGCCATTTATGATGCATTGCCGGTGGGGGGGCGCAAAGTGCTGATGATTGGTATTGCCCTGTTTACATCGCTAGTGATGTTTTTCCTGTGCTATTACTCGATCGTTTACATCCTGGACCTGTATAGCAAAGGCCGTGTGTTGCCATCGATGGGGTTACCGATTTGGATTATCTACCTTTGGGTGCCGTTGGGCTTTTTGATTACGGCTATTCAATACCTGCTGACCGCGGTTAAAAATTTCACGTCCCACGATGTCTACCTCTCGACGGGCGTGGTGGATGGTTACAAAGACACGGAAACTGAAGTCTAACGCGGGGCACTGCACCCTAGGGGAACAGCTATGACGACAATAATGGTTACTACCATGATTGCCCTGCTGCTGCTGGGCTTTCCAATGATGATTCCGCTGATTACCGCTGCGATCATCGGCTTCTACATGATGTTTAACGGCTTCGGCCAGATGGATACGCTAATCCAGCAGATGATGGCCGGTATACGCCCCGCCTCGCTGATTGCTGTGCCCATGTTTATTCTTGCCGCTGATATTATGACCCGTGGCCAGTCTGCTAACCGATTGATTGAAATGGTCATGTCGTTTATTGGTCATATTAAAGGTGGCTTAGCGGTGAGCACGGCGGCTTCGTGTACGCTATTTGGTGCCGTGTCGGGGTCAACACAGGCAACGGTGGTCGCCGTTGGTTCACCGCTGCGCCCGAAAATGCTTAAAGCGGGCTATTCTGACTCGTTTACGCTCGCGTTGATTATTAACGCCAGCGACATTGCCTTTTTGATCCCACCCAGTATCGGCATGATTATTTACGGGGTTATCTCGGGTACCTCCATCGGCGAACTGTTTATTGCCGGTATTGGGCCAGGGCTGATGATCCTGTTTATGTTTTCTGCTTACTGCATTATCTACGCCATCGTTAAAGATGTGCCCACTGAGCCTAAATCGAGCTGGAAAGAGCGCGCCAAAGCCGTTCAACAAGCGCTATGGCCGCTCGGCTTTCCGGTGATTATTGTCGGCGGCATCTATGGCGGTATTTTTAGCCCGACCGAAGCCGCCGCTGCCTGTGTGCTGTACGCCATCCTGCTTGAGTTTGTGGTGTTCCGCTCACTCAAAATGAATGATATTTACGCCATTGCAAAATCCACCGGTTTAATCACTGCCGTGGTGTTTATTCTGGTGGCCGTCGGCAACGGCTTCTCGTGGATTATCTCCTTTGCCCAGATCCCGCAAATGATTCTGGAAGCAGTGGGCATCAATGAAGCTGGGCCAACGGGCGTTCTGATCGCTATTTGTATCGCTTTTTTCGTTGCCTGCATGTTCGTCGACCCCATCGTGGTCATCCTGGTATTGACGCCGATCTTTACCCCGGCGATTGAGGCCACCGGACTCGACCCTGTGCTGGTGGGCATATTGATTACGCTACAGGTGGCGATCGGCTCGGCAACGCCCCCTTTCGGGTGCGATATCTTTACCGCGATTGCGATTTTCAAACGCCCCTACTGGGATGTCATCAAAGGGACACCGCCGTTTATTTTCATGCTGATTTTAGCGGCCGCCCTATTGATTATGTTCCCGCAAATTGCGCTGTTCCTGCGTGATGTTGCCTTCCGCTAAACAGCCACAAGGAGTACGCGAATGTTTAATCGCATATTGGTCCCGGTGGATGGCTCGAAAGGCGCCTTGAGGGCGCTGGAGAAGGCGGTAGGCTTGCATATGCTAACGGGCGCCGAGCTTTATCTACTGTGTGTGTTTAAGCACCACAGCCTGTTGGAAGCGTCGCTCTCTATGGTGCGGCCTAATCAATTGGATATTCCTGACGATGCTTTAAAGGAGTACGCCACTGAGATCGCTGTGCACGCAAAATCACACGCTATCGAGCTAGGCGCCGATGACGCCCGTGTTCGCGCCTTTGTGAAAGGCGGTCGCCCGTCGCGCATTATTGTGCGCTTTGCCCGTAAGCGAGAGTGCGACCTGATTGTGATTGGCGCCCAAGGCACCAACGGTGAAAAGAACCCTCTCTTGGGTAGCGTTTCCCAGCGGGTGGCGGGCGCGGCACACTGTCCCACCTTGGTGGTTTAAATCCGCTAAACCTCTCTTCTATTTTATGGTCTTATGAACACCCACCGCGCCAGGGATGCAGCCTGGCGCGGTGGGTGTTAGTCTTCAAGCGATACTGATTGGCGTTCGGCGCCGCGATAAAAAGGATGTTTTATGAAACAACTGCTATCTACAACGGCTCTGACGAGTTTGCTATTGGTTGCCCCTTTTGCAGCAGCAGCCCCCGAAACGGATGAACAGCGTTTAGCGTACAGCCTGGGTGTTACTCTGGGCGAAAGCATGCAGGCCGACATCGAAGACCTCGACTTAGACGCGTTTAACGACGGTATGAGCGATGTATTCGAGGGTAATGAGTTAGCGCTTACGGAAGAAGAAATGACTGAAGCGTTGATGGCGTTCCAAGAGCAGTCCATGCAGGCGCGGGAAGCAGAAGCGGAAGAGATGGCGCAAAACAACCTCGAAGAAGGTGAAGCTTTCCTGGCCGAGAACGCTGAGCGTGAAGAAGTTAGCGTGACGGGTTCTGGCCTGCAGTATGAAGTGCTCGAATCGGGTGATGGCGCGACGCCTGGCCCGGAAGATACCGTCGAAGTGAACTACGAAGGCATGCTGTTAGATGGCACAGTGTTCGATAGCTCCTTTGAGCGTGGCGAATCCGTCAGTTTCCAGACTAACCAAGTGATCGAAGGTTGGCAGGAAGCGCTACAAATGATGAGCGTAGGCGACAGCTGGATGCTGTATATCCCCGCTGATATTGCCTACGGCGAAAATGGCCAAGGCCCGATTGGACCCAACGAAGTACTGACGTTCCGCGTTGATCTGCTAGGCGTCGAATAAGCGATGCTCTCAGCGCCTTCCTTCACGGCGCGCCCGCTTGCCTATGCGCTGATGTGCATAAGCTTGGGGGCGCCGCTGTTAGCGCTAAGTGACCCCGCTCAGGCCGAAACGGACAGTGAGCCCGATGAGCTACCCGCGTTGGCGGCTGCCCGTGAGCAAGCCAGCGTGGTGGGAGTATCGTCAGGCGGCTATATGGCCACCCAGCTTGCGGTCGCTTGGCCCGAACGGTTTAGCGGCCTGGGCGTGTTGGCCGCCGGGCCTTGGAGCTGTGCCCAGGGATCGCTGAGTCTGGCTCTAAATCAATGCATGATGACGCGCCGCGGTGAGCCCTCGTTAGACGAACTGGAAAGTCGCCGCCAGCGTTACTTGGCACTTGAACAGGTCGGTAGCGCTGAAGACCTTCGCCAGCTGCGGGCTTATTTATGGCACGGTGAAGCCGATGAGGTGGTTAAGCCTGTGCTGGGTGACCTGCTAGCCGAGCAGTGGGCACAGTGGTTAGCTTCTCCCGATCAGTTGCGTGTCGTACGCAGTGAGAATGTTGGCCATGGCTGGCCGGTGCGCTTGCCAAATGACATCTCGGTTTCGCCTGATACGTGGGGAGATTGCGGTCAGGGCGGCGGCAGCTTTTTATTGGCCTGCGATGAAGATATCGCTGGTGATATGTTGAGCTGGCTCTATCCCGAGCGCGAAAGCGCTGAAGCGAACGGCGAGCGGGCGGGGGAGGTAGTCGCGTTTGATCAGTCAGAATTTGCGGTAAAAGGGCTAGCCGACACGGGCTATGTGTTGATACCGCAAGGCTGTGAAGCGGGCGGCTGCCCAGTCACACTGGCACTGCACGGTTGCCAAATGAATGAAGCGGCTATTGGCGATACGTTCGTGCGTTACACCGGGCTAAATGCGTGGGCGGCCACGCATCAGCAAATCGTGCTTTACCCCCAAGCGGAAAGCAGCATGGCGAACCCGCAAGGCTGCTGGGACTGGTGGGGATTTGCCGAAAGCACGTGGCAGCTCAGTCCTCAGCACGATACGCGTAGCGGTACGCAAATCGGTGCATTAATGGCGATGTTGGATCGTTTACAAGCGGCTCCAGAGTCAGTTTCCTCGGAACAAGCCTCATCAGAGTGACCCCCTTCACTGCCTGCGCTTAGCTACTCAGCGCTTTCTCTAGCGCTGACACTAATCCATGAGGCGTCGGGGAGTAGAGCACGCGTTGCAGAATATCGCCCTCGCGGTTGACTAAAAAAAGCGAGGCGCTGTGATCGATGGTGTACGCCATGGCTGAATCCGGTGCCTCGACTTTTCTCCATATAACGCCATAGCGCGACGCGACATCCTCAAGCTGCTCTTGGCTGCCCACTGCGCCGATGAATTTCTCGCCAAAAAAGTTCATGTATTCCTGCATGCGCTCAATCGTATCGCGCTCAGGATCCACGGTGATCATGATCGGCACCACGCGCTCACGCTGTTGTTCAGAGAGCTGAGCCAACGCCTGACGCTTGACCGACTGCGTCATTGGGCAGATATCGGGGCAATAGGTATAGCCAAACGAAAGAATCGCAATTTGATCCTCCTCCAGCTGGGTCAATGAAAACTCCCCCTGGGTAGAGGGCATTTCCACAGGGCCGCCCACAGGCTCATCACTGCTGGCGGAGAATGCGTAGTGATAAAGGCCGATGCCACTCACCAGAAGCAGTACAGCGATGATCCCTGCGCCCAGCCATAACGGTTTACGTGCCATGTGCGTTAACTCCGAATCACGTCAAAATCGAACCAACTGCCTACTTTGCCTTCTGCGGTCTCGAGTATGACACGCGCGCGCCAAGGCATAACGGTTTGGGTGCAAATCCCTACTTGTCCCTGGCCCTTAAACTGGCCGGGTGTGGTGGCGCTGAGCGCAAAGCGGTGCAGCCCTAGATCCATATCGCGACCCACAAAATCAACATCCACCTGCGTGGCCGTCACGCCATCAACCTCGACTTCCAGTGGTAGTATCTCTAATGCATCAATGTTTCCGCTGGCTTGCACGCTCAACGTGATGCGCCCCCTATCACCCAACGTGGCTGAACAAGGAGCAGCATGCAAGTTGCAGCTGGAAGCAGGCGGAAACCAAGTCACATCGCTATCGCGGTGCAGCCAATGGGCAAAGGCATACCATGCACAGGCCGCCAGCGCTAAACCAGTCACGAGTATCAGTACCCTTAAGGCAGGAAAGCCTGCCGGGGGTGCAGGTTTTGGTATTATCTTCATGGCAGAATAATCACTACGCAAGCCGTGAGGCGGGGTGTTGACGCCATGGTAACAGCAATTGTGCCGATATCGCTGTGCTGGGATGTCGCAGGCAAAAGGGAACCTTATGGAGAGCATTACAGGCGCTTTAGGCCCCCTGTTTTTATTGATTTTATTGGGCGCCGTACTTGGCTATTGGCGTTGGCCTAGCGATACCTTTTGGCCCCAAATGGAGCGGATGATCTATTTTGTGCTGTTCCCTGCCATGCTGGTAGGCACCTTGGCGACGGCCGATGTCAGCCAAGTCCCGGTCGGTCGTTTGGCCTTTGTCTTACTGAGTGCGATGGCGTTGTTTGGCTTACTGCTTTGGTGTTTCCGCGGTTGGCTTCAGCTAACGCCCGCTGGCTTTACCTCTGTGTTTCAAGGAGCGGTGCGCTTTAATACCTATGTGGGGGTGGCGGGTGCTGCAGCCCTGCACGGCAGCCTGGGGGCGACGACGGCAGCGGTTGCTGTGGCGCTGATGGTGCCGGTCGTCAATGTGATGTGTGTGGCCAGTTTTGTTGTCGCCGGCACACTGGGCGGCGCCAGCGTCGGTAAAAGCGTGATGGCATTGATTAAAAACCCGCTGATTCTGGCCTGCCTGGCGGGTATTGGCCTGAATCTTTCCGGTATCGGCTTGCCGGGCTGGAGCCAAGCTACGGTCGAACTACTGGGGCGCGCAGCGTTGCCGCTGGGACTGGTAGCGGTAGGCGTGGCGCTGCGCCCCATGGCGCTATTACGCATTGACCGCGGTGTGCTGGCTACCAATAGCGTTAAGCTGTTGCTGATGCCTGCGTTAGTATTAACGCTGGCCTGGGGGCTACAGCTGGATCCGGTCAGCCGCGATGTGGCACTGCTTTTTGCCGCGCTGCCCACCGCCACTTCCGCTTATATTTTAGCCCGCCAATTGGGGGGCGATGCTGAACTGATGGCCGCCATTATTACCGGCCAAACCCTATTAGCCATGCTGACGCTGCCCTTCTGGCTGCGATTGGTAAGCTGACCAACGCTTAGAACGGCAGTAAATAAAAAATATTCGTATTTGTATTGACGAGGTAAATGAGAATGATTATAGTGTGATTGTCAGCGTTTGATGAGACGCTGGCAACCACGACAGCTGCTGATTTCAGCATCAGCGCCAGTTTGCTGTCATGGTTTCTCCCTCTCATTGCTAGTCACGGTCTTTTTTGCCGCTCCCTTGGAGCGGCTTTCTTTTTTCCTTTCTTTTTTTCTTTTCTTTTTCTCAAATACGCCCTTTTATGGATCCCTGCCTCCTACTGCCAGCGGCGTAGAATAAGCGTTACCCTTCTCGACGATAAATCAGATCCCAGACGCCGTGGCCGAGCTTTTCGCCGCGGGCTTCAAACTTTGTCAGCGGGCGGAAAGCGGGGCGCGGCACGTAAGGCGCGGTCTCAGCGGTGGCGGTGTTGGCGTAGCCGGGGGCGGCCTCCATCACTTCCGCCATCCACTCGGCGTAGGCTTCCCAGTCGGTAGCCATGTGGAACGTGCCGCCGGGCTTGAGGCGTGTGCGAATCAGCTCCACGAACGCAGGCTGGACGATGCGCCGTTTATGGTGCTTCTTCTTCGGCCACGGGTCGGGGAAGAACAACTGCAGGGTGGTCAGCGAGCCTTCGGGCAGGCACTGCTCCAGCACCGCCAGGGCGTCTTCACGATAAACGCGCAGGTTGGTCAGGCCGCGTTTGTCCACTTCATCGAGCAGTTTGCCAACGCCGGGGGCGTGCACTTCAATACCGATAAAGTCGGTATCCGGGTGAGTTTCGGCCTGCTCGATCAGCGAGTTGCCCATGCCAAAGCCAATTTCCACCACGCGGGGAGCCTGGCGGCCGAACAGGGTGTCTAAATCCTGGCGACCATCGGCGATGGTCAGCCCAAGCCGCGGCCATACGTCTTCCAGGCCGCGGTTCTGGGCTTGGGTCATGCGCCCGGCGCGAATCACATAGCTTTTAATGCCGCGGCGGTGTAGCGGCGCCTCGGCACTTTCGGGGCCAGTGGTGTTGCTCTCGGGCGCGGTGTCGTTCGTATCGGTCATGGTGTCTCTGTATCAGCCGTTGATTCGGCCTGCAAAAGGCGAAGAGGGGTCGGCGCTTTGGCGGCGCGGCATGCGGCCTGCCAAGAACGCATCGCGGCCAGCCTCGACGGCGAGCTTCATGGCGTTGGCCATACGCAGCGGGTCGCGGGCGTGGGCAATGGCGCTGTTGAGCAGTACCCCGTCGCAGCCTAGCTCCATGGCCATGGCCGCATCAGAGGCCGTGCCGATGCCAGCATCCACTAGCACCGGCACGTTGCTCTGTTCCACGATCAAACGAACGTTGTGCGGGTTTTGAATGCCGTGACCTGAACCAATCAATGAGCCCAGCGGCATGATGGCGCAGCAGCCCATGGCTTCCAGCTCGCGTGCCACAATCGGGTCATCGCTGGTGTACACCATCACGTCGAAACCGTCGGACAGCAGGGTTTCTGCGGCTTTGAGCGTCTCGACCACGTTGGGGTAGAGCGTATGATCGTCGCCGAGCACTTCCAGCTTTACCAGATTGTGGCCATCCAGCAGCTCGCGGGCTAAGCGGCAGGTGCGCACGGCATCTTTCGCGTTGTAGCAGCCAGCGGTATTGGGCAGCAGGGTGTACTGCTTGGGCGAGATCGCATCGAGCAGGTTCGGCGCATCGGCATCTTGGCCAAGATTGGTGCGGCGCACGGCAAACGTGACGATTTCGGCACCGCTCTGGGCAATGGCAGCACCGGTTTCGATAAAGTCTTTGTACTTGCCGGTACCCACTAACAGGCGCGAGCTAAAATCACGTCCGGCAATGGTGAACGGTGTATCAGTCAGTTGCGTCATAGCGATTCCTTGAAAATGCATCGGCAGCGGCTATCCGCCGCCAATAGCGTGGACCACTTCGATCTGGTCGCCTGCGGCCAGCGGTGTCGCGGCCAGCTGGCTTTTAGGCACAATCTGTTCGTTGATTTCGACAGCGATACGACGCCCACCCAGCCCAAGCTGTTCGACTAAGTCAGCAGCGGTAAGGCCTGCGGTCATGGCGTAAGGTTCGCCGTTGAGCGTAAGCTGTATCGACTCATTGGGGGTAGACATAAACAGTAAGCTTCCCTGTGGATGAGGCAAAACGGCCTCTATTGTAGCGGTTTCGACCCGTGCAAGGTATGCAACGGGGTGAATATCTCAATGATTAACAGCGCGGCGATTCGCCGCCAACATAGGTGAAAAGGAGTAGGGCGTGCAGCGAATCGACAAGCTCTGGTGGTGTGTGGTGGCGCTTTCGGGGGCAACCATGGTGATGCTGGGAGCTTACGCCGCCCACGGGTTAGCGGCACGCACCAGCGCTGCGATGGTAGATATCGTGGAAACCGGCGTGCGCTACCAGGCGTGGCATACGCTGGCCATGCTGGCGGTGCTTGTTTGGCGCAGCCACCGCCCGCTCCCCGGTCAGCAGAGTGTGCTGGCACTGTGGGCGCTAGGCATGCTGGCCTTTGCCGGTTCGCTCTACCTGATGGCGCTGGCCGGGCTGAGTGTGGGCATCGTGACGCCGATTGGCGGGCTTCTATTGATGGCCGGTTGGCTGGCCCTGGGCGTCACGGCGCTGCTAAGCCGCTCCTAATCGACGTTATCCCAGCAGCATGCGCAGCGGCATCCACAGGCCCATGCCGATCATCACCAGATTTTCAGTGAGCGACACAAAGCCGAGCGGTACGTTGCTGTTACCGCCTACACAGGCGCACTTGAGTTCGCGCTTATCGATGTAAACCGCTTTGAAGACCGATACCGCGCCCACCGTGCCGACGAACAGCGCCAGCGGTGCCGCCACCCAAATCAGCGTGCCGGCCAGCATCAACAGCCCGGCGGCGGTTTCGGCGTAGGGGTAAACGTAGCTATAGGGCACGTAGCGCTGGGCGAGCAGGTCGTAGTTGAGAAACATGGTGCTGAAGCTTTCGATGTCCTGCAGCTTCTGTAGGCCCAGTAGCACCATCGCGGTCGCCACGGCGTACTCTGGCATACGCGCCGTGAACAGCGTGCCCTGGGCTGCCCAGCTCACCGCCACGCCAATTAGCAGCGCGACGGCAAAAATGGCCAGCACCGGGCGGTAGGTGGTCTCTTTGGCATTGGGAACGCTCAGTCCCAGGTGTTCGCGCAATTCTTCGTAGCCGCCGATCCGCTCCCCATCGATATACACCTGTGGCGTGGTATCGACGTCCTCCTGCTCCTTGAACGCGTCGATCTCCTCCCGGGAAGTAAGGGTATGGTCGTCCACCGCGTAGCCTTTGCGTTTGAGCAAGCTAACGGTTTTCAAACCAAACGGACACATGTGCTCGGCGGTTTTCATCCGATACACCTGTGCGGTGTGAGAGGTCGTTGCTGCCATGATCAGCCTCCTTGTCGTCTCATTACTAACATTCGCCTTTAGCATAGAACCCGGTGCCGCCCATAGGTCAAACAACAGCGCTGATGGTGTCGTGGTGGGCTTGACCTGCGGGCAACCCCTAGGTGATAAGCTCGGGTGAGTGAACGCTTTGATGAAGGTAAACGTTGTTGGAGGTCAATATGAAACGTAACGCTACGGCACTGCTGGCAGCTGGTGCACTAATGTTAGGCGCCGCAACGGCCCAAGCGGCGCTACCGGATGAGGCGATGCTGTATAAAAATCCTCAGTGCGGCTGCTGCGATGAGTACGCTCGTCATCTTGAAGCGCTGGGCGTAGATGTCACCATTATTGATGACGTCAAGCTGGGTGATATCAAACAGCAGGCGGGCGTGCCTTACGGCATGGGCGCCTGCCACACCATCGAGATCGGTAACTATTGGATTGAAGGGCACGTGCCGATGGAAGCGCTTGAGGCACTTTTCGAACAGCAGCCGGATGTGGATGGCATTGGCTTAGCCGGAATGCCGATCGGTACGCCGGGCATGCCAGGACCTCAGAGCGAGCCCTACCACGTCTATACGTTCAGTGACCAAGACGCCCAGCCGTTTATGACGCTGTAAACGAGTAGGCCCTGTTAAGTGACGGGCTTCCTGTCGGCGCGTCACTTCTTGTGACTACCTACCTTGATGCGCTATGTCCTCAGGCGCGTCGATATCTATCAGCGTGCCTGCATCCTGCACGTCATGCGTGCGGTAATGTGCAGCGTGGCGTTGAATCAATGCTTTGGCGCCCACGCTGCCACTCAAGGCTGCAAGCTCGGGCCAAAACGCTCGGCCAAAAATGACCGGATGGCCGGGCTGTCCGGCATGGCTGGGTCGCCAGATCGTATCGTGGGTAGCCTGCTGCTTAAGTGTTCGTAAAGTCTCGTGCTGTAGGCAGGGCATATCACCCAATAAAATTGCGACGGCAATGGCGCTCTCAAGCAGGGGATCACGGGCCACTACCGCCATCGCCTCCGCTAAGCTGGTGCCCAGGCCGCGGTGTGCTTGATGAACCCGAATGAGCGGCATGTCATCCGTCAGGCCTAGCGAAGCGGGGTCGTCCTCATCACGAATCACTACCCTCAGTTTGGGGAACACCAGCTGCGCCTGGGTAACCGAGGCGGTGAGTAAGGGTCGCCCATCGGCGAGTAGGGCACGGCGTTTGTCTTGCTCGCCGAAGCGTCGCGAATAGCCTGCGGCCATCACTAGAGCCACAACGTGGTTAACGGTCATTAAGCGCTATCACCCTGGTTAACAAACGGCATCAGTGCCTGTCTTGGCTGAATCAGTCATCACAAACGTTGTTCTGGAGCTTATCAAGGTTGAGGAATCGATGTTTTTTAAGCCGTTGATGGCCAAGCGTCACGTAAGGTACGTCAATTATGGCTATGCTGAAGTCGTTAGGACATTCATTAAGTGACGCAATGAGCATGGAAGGCACCTATTTATGACCCCACCTAATCATTTTGAACCCCGGCGTGACGCTGTGCGTAGTGGCGATTTAGGCGCTGAGGCGCGATCAGCGAACAGTGAGCATTCGACGGTCACTTTCATGGTCAATGGGCAACAGCATCAGATTGAACTGGATAACCGCACAACGTTGCTGGATACCCTGCGCGAACACTTGGCATTAACCGGCTCTAAAAAGGGCTGTGACCATGGCCAGTGTGGCGCCTGCACGGTGTTTGTGAACGGCACGCGCATCAATGCCTGCCTGACGCTGGCGGTGATGCATGAAGGGGATGAGATTACCACCATCGAAGGGGTGGGCCATGAGGCGCACCTTGATCCCATGCAGGCGGCCTTTGTCGAGCAGGATGCCTTTCAGTGTGGCTACTGCACGCCGGGCCAAATTTGCTCAGCCAAGGCGGTGCTGGAGGAAATTCGGGCGGGTCTACCCAGCCATGTCACCCAGGACCTAGACGCGCCTATTGAGCTCACTGACGCTGAGATTCGTGAGCGGATGTCAGGCAATATCTGCCGCTGCGGCGCCTACGCCAACATTCTCAAGGCCATTAATCAGGTGGCGGAGGCGCGCTCATGAAAGCTTTTTCCTATGAACGCGTGACGGATCCCGTTCAGGCGGCAGCGCGTGCGGCGGAAGTGCCTGGCGCCAAGTTTATTGCGGGCGGCACTAACCTGCTCGATTTAATGAAACACGAGATCGAAATCCCCGCGCACTTGATTGATGTATCGGGAACCGGCCTTGATCAAATTACCCCGACCGATGAGGGAGGGCTGCGCATTGGCGCGCTGGTCAGCAACGCCGCACTCTCGGCAGATGCCCGGGTGCGCAAGGATTATGCGGTATTGAGCCGAGCGCTGGTATCGGGTGCCTCTGGACAACTGCGTAATAAGGCAACCACTGGCGGCAACCTGCTTCAGCGCACGCGCTGCGCCTATTTCTACGATACCGCCATGCCTTGCAACAAGCGCTCCCCAGGGGCGGGCTGTGGGGCGTTAAGCGAAGGCGCTACTACGCGGCAACTGGGCATTATCGGCACCTCCGATGCGTGTATCGCCACGCACCCGTCTGACATGGCCGTTGCCCTGCGCGTGCTGGATGCCGAAGTGGAAACCATGACATCAAATGGTGAAACACGCCGCCTGACGCTGGATGAGTTCTATCAACTGCCCGGCGATACGCCGGAGGTGGAGAGCGCGCTGCAAGCAGGCGAGATGATTACCGCCGTGTTGCTGCCGCCCCCTGTCGAGGGCCGCCACGCCTACTATAAGGTGCGCGACCGAGCCTCTTACGCCTTCGCCTTGGTATCCGTTGCACTGATTCAAGCCCCGGATGGAACGGGTCGGGTCGCGTTGGGCGGTGTGGCGCCCAAGCCCTGGCGCCGCGATGACGCCGACGCGGCGTTGCCCCAGGGCGCAGCCGCGGTGATGGCGCGCTTACTGGACGGCGCCCGCCCAACTCAAGAGAACGCCTACAAGCTTACCCTGGCAGAGCGAACGCTCGCCGCGCTGCTGGCTCAGGAGTGACCCATGGATTTTAATCAATCAGCGGAAGATAACCTGTTCGACCGTGCCCGCATTATCGGCAAGCCCCACGTGCGCATCGACGGCTTGCTCAAGGTGACCGGCCGCGCGCCCTACGCCTACGAGCGCCACGACGTAGTGGCCAACCAACTGGTGGGCTACCCCGTGGGGGCGGCCATTGCGCGAGGTAAGATTGTCCATATGGATGCCTCGGCGGCTCGTGCTGCCCCAGGCGTGGCGGCAGTGATCACGACCGTCGAGTATGAGCCGTTGGCGCGTGCCGACAGCAACGTGGCCCATCTGTTTGGCGGCGCCACCGTTGAGCACTATCACCAAGCCATTGCCGTGGTGGTCGCCGATACGCTGGAGCAAGCGCGTGGTGCGGCGTCATTGATCCAGGTTCGCTACGAAAAGGCGCCGGGGGTGTTCGATCTTGAAGATGCCTGGAGCCGCCTGCAGAACACCGGCGAGCCGATCGCCAATGTCGGCGATGTGGATGCAGCATTTGATGCCGCGCCGGTCACGCTGGATGAAACTTACCGTACGGCGTCGCAAAGCCACGCCATGATGGAGCCCCACGCCTCTATCGTTGACTGGTCGGACGGCGGGCAGATGACGGTATGGACCTCGAACCAGATGATCGAGTGGACGCGCCAGGCGCTCGCCACCACCTTTGCTATCGACGCCGACAGGATACGTCTGGAAAGCCCCTACGTGGGCGGTGGTTTTGGCGGCAAGCTGTGGCTGCGCGCCGATGCAGTGCTGGCAGCACTTGGCTCGCGCGAGACCGGGCGTCCCGTGAAAGTGGCTCTGCCGCGCCCAATGATTTTCAACAACGCTACGCACCGCTCCGGCACTATTCAGCGGTTGCGTATCGCGGCTGGGTCAGACGGCAAAATCACTGTTTTCGATCATGCCGCTGTTTCCCATACCCTGCCCGGTGGCAGCGGTGAGGATGCGGTCAACCAGACCCTCTGCTTCTACGCGGGCGAAAATCGCCGCGTGGCGCACCAGCCTATCGATATGGGCCTGCCCGAATCGGCAGATATGCGTGCCCCTGGCGAAGCCTCGGGGCTGGCGGTGCTGGAGATTGCCATGGACGAGATGGCGGAGAAGCTCGGCATGGATCCGGTGGAGTTTCGAATTCTCAACGACACCCAGGTCAATCCTGAGGATCTATCGAAGCCCTTCAGTGATCGCCACTTTGTGGAGTGTCTGCGTCAGGGCGCCGACACCTTCGGTTGGGCCGAGCGTAACGTTCAGCCAGGCGGCCGGCGTGAAGGCCAATGGCTGATTGGCCACGGTATGGCCGGCGCCTATCGCGGCGCGCCCACTTTGACGTCAGGCGCGCGGGTACGCTTGCAGAATGGGCGCCTGATCGTGGAAACCGACATGACCGATATCGGCACCGGCTCCTACACCATTCTGACCCAGACAGCGGCAGAAACCATGGGCATGGAGATGGAAGACGTAGAGGTGCGTCTTGGCAATAGCGCCTACCCGACATCATCCGGCTCCGGCGGCCAATTTGGCGCCACAAGCGCAACTGCTGGCGTTTACGCCGCCTGTGTGGCGCTTCAGGCGCACATCGCCAAGCACCTGAATGTTGACGATGCGCGCTTTGAAAATGGCCGCGTTGTGGCTGGGCAGACAGACATGGCGCTGGCCGAGGTGGCCGGTGGCGAAGAAATTGTGGCTGAAGATTCGATTAACTTTGGTGACTTCAAGGACAAGCTGGAGCTGGGAACCTTCGCGGCGCACTTTGTCGAAGTGGCCGTCCACGCTTATACCGGCGAAACCCGCGTGCGGCGCATGCTGGCCGTGTGCGATGCAGGGCGCATTCTCAATCCCATCACGGCGCGCAGTCAGGTGCTTGGGGGCATGACCATGGGCATTGGTGCCGCGTTGACGGAGGGCATGAGCGTGGATACCGGGCGTGGCTTCTTCGTCAACCACGACTTGGCCGGCTACGAAGTGGCGGTGCATGCGGATATACCCGAGCAGGAGGTGATCTTTTTAGATACCACTGATGCGGCTTCATCGCCCTTGAAAGCAAAAGGGGTGGGTGAGCTGGGTATCTGCGGCGTAGCGGCCGCGATTGCCAACGCGATCTACAATGCCACCGGTGTTCGGGTGCGTGAGTACCCGATGACACTTGATCGGCTCATTGACCAGCTTCCTGAGGCTACGCCTGTTGTTTGACGCCAGGAACAGAAACTGACGCCTTAGTGACGCACGCGTCGTGAAGCTGGTCGCTGAGCGATGTTAAGTGCCGATTAAGGCGTCAATCGACGGAGATGCTATCAGCATGGGCTTCTCCCGGCGAGGCGAAGGGGGCGGAAGTGTGAAGCCGCTAACGGCGTTCATCATCTCATCAGCGGTCATTGATAGCTGTTCTGCCATGCTGTGTGAATCTTCTACCGCCGTACGTGAAAGCTCAAGGGCATTGTAAATTTCGTTAACGCTCTGCTCGAGTTCTTCAACCCCTTGATGTTGCTGGCTGTTTGCGCTTTCCGAATTATTCAAACGCATTGCGACCTGCTCGAAACTTTGGATGAGTGATCGGGTAGTTTCAGCAATGGTTGAGGTTTGTTTTACACCCAGAAAAACCTGATCGGTGGTGGCTTCAATAGTTTGGCGGATCTGAGCGGCGGTTGTTTGGGTACTTTTTGACAGATTACGCACTTCGTTAGCAACGACGGCGAAACCTCTGCCGTGTTCACCGGCTCTCGCCGCTTCAACGGACGCATTCAGGGCGAGAAGGTTGGTTTGAAAGGTGATGTTATCAATTTCGCCAAGCATCTGATGGATTGATTTGGCGTGCTTATCAAGCAGGTGCATCAATTTGCCCATCTCCTCGACCTGCTCACCGTTTTCTCGAGCAATTTTCTCAGCATCGTTGGCCAGTTGACGGATGTATTGAGACTCTCTGGCGGTTTCCCTCGTCGTGGCAGCGAGCTCCGTTGTGCTAGTGGATATGCGCTCGGTTTGGCTGCTGTTACGGGCCGTTTGTGTGCGCAGTTGCTCCTGAGCAGCAAAGAGTTGTTGACTGTAATCCATAACATGGTTTGCTGCTTTTTGTGTTTTACGCAAGCTATCAGAGACCTGGTCGCGCATGTGTACGATGGCTGACACTGCAGGCAACTGCTGCTCTTTTTTGCTGAAGAGGGTGGCTAGGTTACCGTCACCAGCAGCAATGGCAAAGCGAGTAACATGCAGGCCCTCTTGCACCATGCTTTCCAACACTTTGGCTAAGTAACCAAGAATAACCACTTGAACAACGACGGCTCCGCCGTGCATGAGTAGGCAATAGAGTAAATCTACAGGGCCATGGGTGACTGCCCCCTCTTCCATTGCATTAATATCGCCCATACTCACATATAGCTGAACGAGCCCCTGATACTGGAGCCAGGTAAAGAGTGCATGGTGAAGAGCGATGATCAAGCCACCAAACGCAATAACCCGCCAATCGCTATAAAGGAGAAGAACAGATAATAAAATAAAAATGCTGAAGTGCGCTTCGATCATGCCGCCGCTCTGTTCGATCAATACGGCGGACCAAATCATCATCACCGCCGCTTTGAGGAACCCGTTAGCAATGTGGCCGGGGAGTTTATGCTGAAGGATATAAGTCAAAGGCAGAGTAACAACGGCCGCCATGGTTACCAACAGAAGCGTTTGACTGAAAATACTTATGACCAAGCAAAAAATAGCGATAAACCCTAGCGGCCACCACATGAGTCTGTCGGTACGCGCAATATGGTTCGAGAATGAGGCGTCTGGCATTCTTATATTTTCCTTGCTTTGCATCAGGAAGCATTGAGGGGGGAGACCACAATCTTATCGGCATCATTTAAAATAACTTTATGGCGTTTTGCTAACTAAAAAAGTTGTTTATAGTTAGCAATTCCTCTGTAAGGTTAATGGTATTATCATTTATTAAGTAGTTAGTTAACAATTTTTCACTATTCGTTTTTGCTTATATACTGATATAAAAAAATTACTAATCAGTGATCCTCGTTTAGTTGGCTATTTATAAGTTGATGAGCAGATACCCTGAAGGCTTAACCTTTCACCGGTAGGGCATAGCTGGCGGTGACATGCACCACGGGGCGTAGGTCATCGCTGGCTGAGAAGATCTGAACCTCGCCTACGGCTAAGCGGCGGCCGAGTTTGATCAGCTTGGCGTGGGCGATAATGTCGTGGTCGCCGGAGGCGGCACGCAGGAAGTGGCAGTTTAAGTCGCTGGTGACGGCCATCGCTTCTGGGCCGATCTGGGCCAAAATAGCGACGTACAAAGCGACGTCTGCAAACCCCATCATGGTAGGGCCGGAAACCCGCGGGCCGGGGCGTAGGTGCTCATGGCCAATCGTTAGGCGCATGGTGGCGCTCATCTCCCCCACGTGTTCAACTTTACCCATCCGCTGGGGAAAGACCTCATCCAAAAATTGCTCAATCTGCTCGGCAGTCATGACGGTCATTGTTGTTATTCCTCGCTGTTTTTCTTCTAGGCATAGGGCCTGATGCTACGGGCAGGTCGTGGAGAGGGTCTTATGCCATGGATGGCATAAGTAGCGCCCAGGGAGGGGTTTACAGCGCCCTCTCCTAGACCTGCCCGCAGCGCCACTTTGCCTTAATGTAAACTAACATAAATAAAAAAGCCCCAAGGCGCGAGCCTTGGGGCTGGGGACCAGTTAGCAGGTGAGCTTACTTCGCCTTATGCACCTGACGCCACTCGTGCAGTAGCGGCTCGGTGTAGCCAGAAGGCTGTACGCGACCTTTGAATACCAGGTCTGAGGCGGCTTTAAAGGCGGTAGAGCCTTCAAAGTCGGCACTCATGGCGGTGTAAGTCGGGTCGCCTGCGTTCTGCTCATCGACCACTTTGGCCATCCGCTTGAGGGTCTCTTCCACCCGTGCTGCGTCGACAATGCCGTGGTGTAGCCAGTTAGCAATGTGCTGGCTGGAGATACGCAGTGTGGCACGGTCTTCCATCAGGCCGACGTTGTGGATGTCTGGCACTTTCGAGCAACCTACACCGTGCTCTACCCAGCGCACGACGTAACCCAGAATACCCTGGCAGTTGTTGTCCAGTTCCTGCTGTTTCTCTTCATCGGACCAGTTGGCGTTTTCTGCCACTGGCACGGTGAGCAGGTCATCCAAGTAGTCGGGCTCACCCAACTCTTCCAGCTCGCGCTGAACGTCGGTGACGTTAACCTGGTGATAGTGCAGCGCGTGAAGCGCGGCCGCCGTCGGCGAGGGCACCCACGCCGTATTGGCACCGGCTTTCGGGTGGCCGATTTTTTGCTCCAGCATGTTATGCATCAGGTCAGGCATGGCCCACATGCCTTTACCGATCTGAGCGCGTCCGCGTAGGCCGCAAGCAAGGCCCACTTGCACGTTGCTCTTCTCATACGCCTGGATCCACGCTGCGCTCTTCATGTCGCCCTTGCGTACCATGGGGCCTGCTTCCATGGCGGTATGCATTTCGTCGCCAGTGCGGTCCAGGAAGCCGGTGTTGATAAACGCAACGCGGGAAGCGGCTTCGGCAATACACGCCTTGAGGTTAACGGTGGTGCGACGCTCCTCATCCATGATGCCCATTTTCAGGGTGTCACGATCCATGCCCAGAAGGTCTTCGACACGGCCAAACAGTTCGTTGGCAAAGGCGACTTCTTTGGGACCGTGCATCTTCGGCTTGACGATATAAACCGAGCCGGTGCGCGAGTTGCGCGGCTGGCTGTCATCTTTCTTCAGGTCATGCAGCGCGAGTAGCGAGGTCACCACCGCATCCAGAATGCCTTCCGGCAGCTCATTGCCGTTTTCATCCAGAATCGCTGGCGTGGTCATCAGATGGCCCACGTTACGCACGAACATCAGCGAACGGCCGGGCAGCGTGACACTGCCACCATCGCTGGTCTGCCAGGTGCGATCAGCGTTGAGTTTACGCGTAAAGGTTTTGTCGCCTTTCTCGATCTTCTCTTCCAGATCGCCCTTCATCAGGCCGAGCCAGTTGCTGTAAACACCAACCTTATCTTCTGAATCAACCGCGGCAACGGAGTCTTCACAGTCCATAATGGCGGTTAGCGCGGCTTCTACCACCACGTCTTTAACACCTGCCGGGTCGGTTTTGCCAATGGAATCGCTGGGGTCGATCTGGATTTCCAGGTGCAGTCCGTTGTTACCGAGCAAAATGGCGTCGGGTTTGGCTGCTTCACCGTTAAAGCCAATCAGCTTGCCGGAATCCTTCAGGCCAGTCTCACGGCCGCCTTCCAGGGTAACGACCAAGTGCTCATCGCGAATAGCGTATTTCACCGCATCACGGTGTGAGCCGGTCGCCAGCGGGGCAGCGCGGTCAAGCACGCCGCGGGCGTAAGCGATGACCTTGGCGCCGCGTTTCGGGTTGAAACTGGTGCCTTTCTCCGCGCCATCCTCTTCTGAAATCGCGTCGGTACCGTAAAGGGCATCGTACAGGCTGCCCCAACGTGCGTTGGCAGCGTTCAGGGCATAGCGCGCATTACTCACTGGGACGACCAACTGCGGGCCTGCTTGAACGGCCACTTCGCGATCCACGTTAGCGGTCGTCGCTTTAACATCGGCTGGCGCTTTTGCCAGGTAGCCTGTCTCGGTCAGGAAGCGACGATAGGCAGGCATATCGGTGACCGGGCCGGGGTTTTCCCGGTGCCATGCGTCAAGCTTCTCCTGCAGCGTATCGCGCTCTTCCAACAATTGACGGTTTTTAGGGGTCAAATCGTGAAACAGAGCATCCACGCCGGCCCAAAAAGCATTTTCATCGACGCCCGTTCCCGGTAGCGCCTGCTCATTTATAAAACGATCTAAATCGGCTGCCACCTGTAAACGGTGGCGCGTGATACGCTCACTCATGGGGAATCTCCTGTGGGGGTGCCCATGGGCCCTCTGTTACTTAGAACATGTTTCTTAGCTCATGTCTTTTAGAACAGGGTTTGCCGCGGGCAGGGTAAAATGTATTTATGGAAAATAATTCCACATCTACTCAGGCATGTAAACAGCGTAGACCCTAAAGCGGTAAAATGCTCGACCAAATGATTAGGAATGCGGTTTTTGAGAGCGCGACCCCTCTGTCGTGTTTAGGCCAACGGAACATGGCGTTATGGAGAAACAACGATGCGTGATTTCCAACATCTGGAAGGCTTGTTTCGCCATGCCTCGGGCGAGGCTGCCCTTAGCCGCCTGCTGCCTGGGGAAATATTGACCGACGCCATGCAGGACTACTTTCAGCATTACGGGTTGGAAGCACTGCTACTCGATACCAGTGAAGTCCATGCAGGCTTTATTGATACGGGTCGCTTTGCGCTGTGGTGCCAAGTGTGGAGCCCGCCTCAGCCGGTCGGCACTGCTTTCGTGGTGCACGGTTATTTCGATCATATGGGCCTTTATCGCCATTTGCTCAAGCGCTTACTGGCCAAAGGCTGGCGTGTGGTGTTGTGGGACCTGCCAGGCCACGGCCTTTCCAGCGGCGCGCGGGCGGAAATCGAAGATTTCGATGATTACCAGCACTGCCTGACCCATCTGCAGACCATTCTGAAAAGCCAAGGGATGGCGCCTGCGCCGTGGTTAGGGGTAGGGCAAAGCACAGGGGCGGCCATACTGGCCACTGATGCACTCACCCGCCATGAAGAAGCCGGTTGGGCGGGGTTGGTGCTGCTGGCACCTTTGGTGCGCCCCTGGCGGTGGAGCCAAGCCAGTTGGCTGCACTTGATCGCCAGCCCGTTCGTTAAAGAGCTGCCGCGTAAATACCGGCCCAATTCTACCGACGAGCAGTTCACTGAATTCCTACGCGAGCGCGACCCGCTCCAGCCCGAGCGGCTAAGCGTTGCCTGGATTTCTGCTATGCGCCGCTGGATGCCCCGCCTGTTGGCGCAGCCGCCCAGCCAACTGCCTGCGTTGATTTTGCAAGGCGAGCAGGATTTGACGGTGGATTGGGAGTGGAACTTAGCGATTCTAGCGGAGAAGTTTCCCAACGCCGACATCCAACGCCACCCAGAAGCACGCCATCATCTAGTCAATGAAGCCGACCCTATAAGAGAAGTGCTGTTTGAGGCGCTGGATGGGTTTGTGGATGGTATCGGTACCTAAACATTGGCGTAATGACCGCTTAAATGTCATAAACACGGCATATTTTCAGCTAAACCTTTATTTAAAAGACGAAAAGTGGCTTGGCAGTTTGGATTAGCCAGTAGAATGGTTTTTCCAAGGTGGCGAGCGCATTCGATAGGCTTAGGATATAGAATGTCCAGCCTCAGTGTGATGGCAGAAAAGTGTTTTGTTTCAAAACGTGACTACAGTGCACGAAAAACTAGTTAAAAAGCATGAGAATCATAGCTGGATTGATAAGCGAACGATTTGTTAGGTCAATTTTTTAAGCCAATAAAAAATTTTAAGACATTATTTTTCATATGTTTTTTATAAAAACTAAGCGTTTTTAAGGTTGGGTGCGTCCAGGCGGACAAATGTTACGCATTGTATCTTTGGTGAGTATGAATTAGACTTTTGATACTCAAGGTGTCTGTACAAATGCTCCAGGATTCAGCGAAATGCAGCATCGCAAAGGGAAGAAGCAAGCCAGGGTTGGGGTAAGACCAAAGTTAATGACGTGCTGGCAGGTTGCAAGTGAGTTCAATACAGGGAAATCACTATGATGTTTGTCATCAAAACGTTGTTTGGCCTCACAAGACGCCGTAAGCAACTGATCCAGCTTGTTGCTGACTCCTTTCTAATCGTTGCCAGCTTTCTGCTGGCAATGCTATTACGGTTGGATTCCTTAGATTTTTTAGCTGATGAATCGGTTTGGCTGGCACTGCCTGTCATGGTGCCCGTTAGCCTGTTTATCTTTATAAGATTAGGTTTCTACCACTCAATTGTGCGTTTTATGAATGTTAAAGCATTGCAGGCGCTTTCGGCAGGCGTCCTAGCATCTGCGCTAACACTTTATATTGTCAGCACGTTGCTTAATTTACCTGTCCCTCGCTCTGTACCCTTCATTTATACGATGTTGGCATTTATAACCATCGGCGGCATCCGGCTAGCTTTACGGTTGATGTACCAGCGTGGGCAGCAGCTCCAGAAAACCCGTGTACTGATATATGGCGCCGGTGCGGCGGGGCGTCAGTTGGTAGTGTCGCTTCGGCATGGGCGCGATTATGAGCCCGTTGGTTTTGTTGATTATGCGCCGCTATTACAAGGTACCCATGTTCAAGGTTTAAGGGTTTATAGCCCGGAATCTACGCCGCAGTTAATTGAGAATTTTGGGGTAGAGAAATTTTTATTGGCTATACCAGAGGCGACAAGAGCAAGACGCCAAGAAATCATTGAGTCTATTGAGCCATTATCTATTCCGGTGCAAACCATACCGGACATGGCCGATATTGTTTCGGGCAAAGCCAAGTTCAATGAACTGCGTGACGTGCGCGTTGAAGATTTATTAGGCCGTGACCCTGTTCCACCCGACCCAAAATTAATGGGTGCGAATATTACGCATAAATCTGTCATGGTGACGGGCGCTGGGGGGTCGATTGGTAGCGAGCTATGTCGTCAAATCGTAAGATTGCTTCCAGAACGGTTAATAATCGTCGATTCGTCTGAATATTCTTTATATAAAATTGACCAGGATTTGGCGCATTTAATAGAGAGCGACAACCTGAGTGTAGACGTCAAGCCAGCGCTCGCTTCCGTTCGTAATGGTGATGTGATTTCACGCCTGATCCGCACCTTTGAAGTCGACACGATTTATCATGCAGCCGCTTATAAGCATGTACCCCTCGTCGAATTCAACCCCTCCGAAGGTGTTTTAAATAACGTTTTTGGGACAATGGAAGTTGCCAAGGCGGCTATCAAAGAGGGTGTCGAGTCATTTGTTTTAGTTTCAACAGATAAAGCGGTACGCCCAACAAACGTGATGGGCGCCAGTAAGCGAATGGCTGAACTGGTTTGTCAGGCTTACGCCGATGAACAAACGGATACGCGCTTTTCAATGGTGCGTTTCGGCAACGTGCTCGGCTCATCGGGTTCTGTTGTTCCGCTATTTCGCCGACAGATCGAGAAGGGTGGGCCAATCACCGTTACGCACCCCGATATTACGCGTTACTTTATGACGATTCCTGAAGCTGCTCAGCTTGTCATTCAAGCAAGCGGTATGGCAACTGGCGGCGATGTGTTCGTCTTGGACATGGGCAAGCCAGTCAAAATCGTTGAGCTTGCCACCCGCATGGTGAAATTATCGGGGTTAAGTTATCGCTTCATCTCGGTGCCTTCTGATGCAAAAGCCGCCACAGGCATCCAAGAAAAAGACACCCAGAATGATAAAAAAGCGGAAATAGCTATTCGTTTTACAGGCTTGCGCCCAGGCGAAAAACTGTATGAGGAACTTCTAGCAACGGACAGTGCGGAAAAGACGCGTCATCCTCGAATAATGACGGCATCAGAAGATTTTTTACCTTGGGTAAAGCTTGAGCCCGTTTTAGCTCAGCTTGAAGCTGCTTGTAAGAACCAAGATGCGGCCACTATACGCGAACTGCTTATCGCGGCGCCGACTGCCTATCAGCCGTTATCAGATATTGTCGATCACTTCTGGCTCTCCAACTTGAATCAGCCGGTGGAGAAGAAAGCCTCTAGCAATACGTCAGCTGTTTCCGCCGCTTCAGATCACACCTACGCGCATCATTCAGGCATTCCAATGGCAGAATAAATGTCGATGGAAGGGGTAGCTTCCATTTCAAGTGCGAGGCTTGTCATAGATACAATTGATGTCAGAAAGACATAAGAAGTAAGAAATTATTTTTAATAACAAATGCTTGCAGTAGCCAGTATTCATGGCAGTAAAGCGGTTAAAGTCGGTTTTGCTGTTTTTGAACGTTAATTTAGATTCGATTGGTACATAAAATATAGAGCATGAGATTATCAGGCCTCGAGGATGCGTCAAAAAACCTCGGGGCGGTAGCGTGTCTAATTTTAAGTACATTACATTGAATCTGCTTAGTATGTGCGAAGGTATATGTGAAATCGCCGGTAAGAAATCCAAGTTAAGAAAACAGCCACAGGTAATGCCTGTCACGCAAGATAAGACATTAGCCATTTTGCTCCACCCACGCTCAGGTAGACGTTCTCATGAGAAAACAAATTAATTTTTTCCGCATGCTGATAGTGGCCTCAATAGCTTTGCTAATAACAGGGTGTGCTTTATCGCCAGGTGGGGATATTGATTACGACGCACCTGAGCCGCCCGATTTAACACGGCTGGTCGATATTCTGCCGATCACTCCAGAGTTGATTTGGTCGCAAGAGGCGCAGGAAAGAAAAGTCCACCCGGTGACGGAGGAGCTGCGTCAGGAAATAACAGACTATGAGTACACCGTAGGCGTGGGTGATGTCCTCAGCATTGTTGTTTATGACCACCCTGAGTTGACTATTCCGACAGGGGGTGAGCGCAGCGCGGTGGAAGCGGGCAATATAGTGCGATCAGACGGCACTATCTTTTATCCCTTTGTTGGGCGTGTCCAGGTGGAAGGAAAAACCACGGAAGAGATACGCGTTCTACTAACCCGGCAGCTAGCGAATTTCCTGACAGAGCCCCAAATAGACGTCTTTATTGCGGCTTATAATTCCAAACGGTTTCATGTTACCGGCGCTGTAGCCTCACCTGGCTCTGTGCCCGTCACTAACGTACCGTTAACCATCTTAGATGCCATTAATGAAGTGGGTGGCCCCACACAGAACGCTTTTTGGCATGAAATGTTTTTATTTCGCAATGGAACCGAAGAAGAGCTGTCGCTTTTTTCTCTGTTAAGTGAAGGGGATCAGCGCCAGAATCGATTGCTCAGAGATGGCGACTTACTGCATATACCAAGTGCCGATAATCAGGGTGTGGCTATGTTAGGGCAGGTACGCTCACCCGGTAACTTACCGATGAATCGTGAGCGCTTATCGCTTACCGATGCGCTATCGCGCGCGGGCGGTATCAATGAGCAAACGGCTGAACCGTCGGGCATCTTTGTGCTGCGCCGTAATGAGCCTGGCGCTGAAAAAATGGCCACGGTTTATCAATTAGATGTGAGCAACGCCATTGCTTTCGTGATGGCGAGCAATTTCCAGCTTGAGCCTAAGGATGTGGTGTATGTCACCACTGCACCGGTAGCACGCTGGAACCGTGTGATCAGCCTTCTTTTACCCTCATTGACACTGCCGGGTAATATACGTAGCGGCAATGATGGTCTAAACGATCTTCTTTGATATGACTAAGCGTATTCTCATCGTATGCACTGGCAATATCTGTAGAAGCCCTGTTGCGGCGGCGATGTTGCAAAATGGTCTTACCGACATCGAAGTGATGTCGGCAGGGTTGGCGGCGGGTCAAGGCGGCGCAGATCCGCGTATCGTGGCGCTTGCACATTCAGATGGGTACGACATCAGTCAACACCAAGCACAGCCAGTAGATCGTAATCTACTGGCTAACGCAGACCTCGTGTTAGTGATGAGTGCTAAACAAAGGCAGTTAATCGCGCGTACATGGCCGGATATGTTGAGTAAAACCCTTCTCTTTGGCATGTGGCGAACCGATAAGCCTATGAACGAAAGAGATATACCTGATCCCTACCAACGTAGTGATGAGGTTTGTCAGCTTGTTTACGATACGATTAAAACGGCAAGTTTCGCTTGGCGGGAAAAGCTTAAAAGCAGCGACGGTAAAAGTGTGTGGTAAGTATTTTAAGGCTTTTTAATCATCCATTTTCATACGCCCATAAAGCGTGTGACTGAGAGTGTAGCGATAGAACCAATGTCAGACTCATCACAGAAAAGTCCCCCAGAAGATACAATAGACTTAAGCCGCTTATTTGGAGCGCTTTTTCGTAAAAAGTGGCTAATCATAGGTGTCACCTTATTGTTTGCTTTTATCGGTATTGTGCAAGGTATGGTGGCTACGCCTATTTACCGTGCAGATGCTCTTGTACAAGTCGAAAGGCGCAACACAGTGAGCCCTTTTGGCAGTGTGGAAAGCGTTGCTAGTTCAGGCCTTGGCGAGTTCAATACGTCAGCGGAGCTGCAGATTCTTCAGTCACGCATGGTGCTTGGCCAAGTCGTTGAACGAGTAGGGAGTGATTACATCATTTCCGCCGTTGAACTGCCACTCATCGGCGATTTTGTACTGCGCAGAGGCATCCCTCGTCCTGATTTTATGGCGGGCTATCCCCATGTTTGGGGCAATGAAAGTATTAATGTAGCGCGCTTCAATACCGCTGATAATCGGCGCGGGCAAAGCTTTACCGTGGAGCGTGGCCCTGATGATACCTACTTTGTTATGCAGGGTGATAACCGTGGGGCAACAGGAACGTTAGGTCGACCCGAAGTCTTTTATGACGGTGAGCTCGAGCTTACCATTGAAAGTTTCAATGCCGCTGAAGGCGCACAATATGTGCTAACACGACAGCAGAAGACTGCAGCTATAAGAAGTATTGGAAGCCGGTTACAAGTGTCAGAGGTCGGTGGGGCAGGTACCACCACAGGTATGATTCGCCTAATGATGTACGGCGAAAATCCGAGTGAAATTACCCGCAGTTTGGATGCCGTTGCGCAAACATTCCTAACTCAGAATATCGAGCGTCAGTCTGAACAAGCGCAACAAAGTTTAGAGTTCCTGAAAGAACAAGCCCCAGAGTTACGCGAGCAGCTTAATCTAGCCGAGCAAAACCTGAACGACTATCGCTCCAACTTGGACAGTGTTGATCTCAGCAGTGAAGCCCAGGCGGCTATTCAGCGTTATATTGAACTGGATACGCGGCTCGATGAGCTTGAATTTCAAGAAGCCGAGCTTGCGCAACGATTTACGCCCAGTCACCCCAACTACCAAGCGTTGCTTCGCCAACGACGTCAGATCCAGCAAGACCTTGAAGAACTAAATGCCAGGGTCAATGAGTTACCCGCTGCGCAGCAAGAGGTTCTTAGACGCACGCGTGAGGTAGAGGTCACTCAAGCGATATACGTTAATATCTTGAATAAAGTACAAGAGCTTGAAGTCGCCCGTGCCGGTACTATTGGTAATATCCGCATTATCGATAGCGCCGTTCTTAATGGCCAAGTTGCTCCTAACGTAGCGCGTATTTTCCTTCTCTATACAGTGTTAGGCATGCTGTTAGTGATTGGTTACGTCGTACTTAAAGAGCTCATGAAACGGGGTATTGAATCACCCGAACAAGTCGAAAGTGCGGGCTTAACCGTTTATGCCTCTGTGCCACAATCGTCAGCTCAGCGGAAACTCAACCGAGCTTTAAAACGTCGTGGTCAAAAAACATCGAAAAACGTAGTCGGGGGTGTGCTGGCTCAACGCGACCCTATGGATCTATCCCTTGAATCATTAAGGGGGCTAAGGACTAGCCTTCACTTCACCATGATGGATGGTCGCAATAACCGCATTATGCTTACGGGGCCTAGCCCAGGAGTAGGTAAAAGCTTCGTCAGTATTAATCTAGGCGCCATCTCCGCCATGGCGGGTAAGAAAGTACTGATTATCGATGCCGATCTTCGCAAAGGTAATTTGCATCATGCGTTCGGCCAATCCAGCTCGGGCGGGTTGGTAGAGTTTCTGAGTGGCGAGCTTTCCTTACAAGATATCATTAAGCCCACGGGTATCCCCCACTACGATGTGATTACGCGCGGTGTGCCTGCGAACAATCCTTCTGAACTACTGATGCGGCCTGGCTTTGAGCAAGCCTTAGAAGATCTGAGTGAAATGTATGACATGGTCATTGTCGATACACCACCTGTACTAGCTGTGACAGACGCGTGTGTGGCAGGTAAGCACTGTGGCACCACGCTATTAGTGACACGGTTCGACAAGAACTCCGTACGTGAAATTAAGCTGGCTAAGAAGCGGTTAGAAGGAAGTGGCCTGGAGATACAGGGGGCGATATTGAATGGCGTGAAAATTTCGTCCAGAGGCGCGTCAGGTTATTACGGATACGGTACCTACAAATACCAGTAGGTCACAGACAGGCATTTAAAGGGAGTAAGCATGAAGATTCTTCTAACCGGCGCGGCAGGCTTTATTGGCTTTCACACGGCTACTCGTTTGCTTGAAAGGGGCGATGAGGTCGTTGGTTTCGATAGCGTGAATGATTACTACGATGTTCAAATTAAAGAGCGTCGTCTTGAACAGCTACATGATCTCTCACAAAAAACAGGAACACCGTTTCATTTCATTCGCGCTAATTTAGCGGATCAAGCGGCAGTGACAGAGTGTTTCGAGCAGCACCAATTCGATCGCGTCATTCATTTGGCAGCGCAAGCGGGTGTACGCTACTCGATTGAAAACCCACACAGTTACGTGGAAAGTAACATCATCGCGTTTACCAACGTGCTTGAAGCTTGCCGTTATGCTAAAACGCCTCACCTAACCTACGCCAGCACAAGTTCTGTTTATGGTGCGAATACACGTATGCCGTTTTCAGAGCACGATGGTGCCAATCATCCCCTTCAATTTTATGCGGCCACGAAAAAAGCCAATGAAATGATGGCGCATAGCTATAGTCACCTGTTTGGATTACCCACCACGGGGCTTCGCTTCTTTACTGTCTATGGCCCTTGGGGCCGCCCAGACATGGCGCTGTTTAAGTTTACGAAAAGTATTTTGGCTGATGAACCGATCACCGTATTTAACCACGGCAACCATACCCGCGACTTCACCTATGTGGCCGATATTGTCGAAGGCGTGATCCGAGCGAGCGACCAAATCGCGACGCCTAATGCGGATTGGAACAGTGACGACCCGGATCCAGCCACCAGTAATGCCCCCTACCGCCTATTCAATATTGGCAACAATAATCCTGTAAAATTAAGTGCTTACATTGAAGCGCTCGAAAAAGCGCTCAATAAAACAGCAAAGCAAGATTTACTGCCATTACAGCCAGGCGATGTTCCGGATACCTATGCCGATAGTAGCGAGCTGAAAAAGGCCGTCGATTATCAACCTGCCACGCCAGTTGACGAGGGTGTCGCTAACTTCGTGGCTTGGTATCGCGATTACTATCAGATTTAATATTGATTAGTACTGTTGATAGAAGCCACCAGTGGACGAGCTGGTCGCACGGCTAAGCATTCAAACGTAGGGGCGATAATGAAGGTTACTGTATTTGGCACGGGCTATGTGGGGTTGGTACAAGGTGCCATTCTGGCAGATGTAGGCCACCAAGTGGTCTGTGTTGATGTTGATGCTGAAAAGATTGAACGCTTAAAGCAAGGACACATACCGATATTTGAGCCAGGTTTGGACACGCTGGTGAAAGAGAAATTTGCGGCTGGGCGCCTGAGTTTCACCACCGATGCTGCCGAAGCGATAAAGCACGGCGATATGCACTTTATTGCCGTGGGCACGCCACCCGACGAAGATGGTTCTGCCGACCTGCGCTATGTACTTGCCGTTGCCTCGACAATTGCTGAGCACATGGAAAGCGATAAAATCATCATCAACAAATCGACAGTGCCGGTGGGTACGGCTGATAAGGTTCGCGCTTGCGTAGCCGAGAAGCTAGCCGAACGTGGGCGGAACGATTTAAAGTTTGATGTGGTGTCTAATCCTGAATTCCTGAAAGAAGGGAGCGCCGTTGCGGATTGCCAAAAGCCAGATCGTATTATTATTGGCACAGAATCGGCGGCTACCGTTGAGCTGATGCGCGAGCTGTATGCACCCTTTAACCGTAACCATGACAAAGTCATCGTCATGGATGTGCGCAGTGCCGAGCTTACTAAGTACGCGGCAAACTGCATGCTGGCGACCAAGATTAGTTTTATGAATGAAATCGCCAACCTGTCTGAGCGTCTGGGGGCAGATATTGAAATGGTGCGCCAAGGGATCGGTTCCGACCCGCGTATTGGTTACCACTTCATTTACCCTGGGGTAGGTTATGGCGGCTCTTGCTTCCCTAAAGATGTCCAGGCGCTCATTCGTACCTCAGACGCCATTGGTTTTGATGCCAAGGTGCTTAAAGCCGTTGAAGCACGTAACTACGCACAGAAAACGACACTTTTCGAGAAAGTAGCCAAGCACTACGACAACGATTTAGCGGGTAAAACCTTTGCTGTGTGGGGGCTTTCGTTTAAACCCAATACTGACGACATGCGTGAAGCACCCAGCCGCGTTCTAATGGAAGCCCTGTGGGCCGCGGGAGCAAGCGTCAAGGCCTACGATCCTGAGGCCATGGAAGAGACCCAGCGCATTTACGGTACGCGTGATGATTTAGCGTTGTGTGGTACGAAAGAGACCACACTTAAAGAAGCTGATGCGCTTATTATCGTTACTGAATGGCAAAGCTTCCGTGCACCGGATTTTGATCTTATCAAACAGCAGCTAACGCACCCTGTTGTTTTTGATGGCCGTAATCTTTACGAACCGGAACGGATGGAGCGAAAAGGCTTTACCTATTATTCGGTGGGTAGGCCCGTTGTTTAAGTGTAATAACACATTTAAGCAGTAGTTTTTAAGGGGATCCCCAAGTGGATCCCCTTCATTCGCTTGCTAAGCAGTGCAATAAAAATGGGAAAGGGTGCATCTAAAGATCAGTCTATCTCGTAGGCTTTTTAACGCACCCTTGTTAATATTTATTTTTTAACTGTTGTATTTTAGAAGTTTTTTTGCGCTCTTTGCCGTGGTTATTGACTTAATCGTTATGGTAATCATCTTTTTATTACCAATATTAACTATTCAAATACTGCTTTAGTAAAAAAACTTAATTTTCTGTTGATTGAAAAATGAGCCTTTTAACTGCTGCTGTTTTTAGGTCAATAAAATCAGTCTGATCTTCTTTTAAAAAAAGCCAAGGCAAATAATGTTAAGTCCAAAAGACAAGTTTTTCTCTGCAGATCATTTAAAATCTGGATTAAAAGAGCGAGCAGTTAAAAGTGTAGGAATTACATTAGCTGCGCAAGCTGTTAAGTTATTATTGCAATTAGGTTCAATTGTTATATTAGCTCGTTTACTCGAACCTTCTGATTTTGGTCTTATTGCTATGGTGACTGTGTTTACAGGTCTGGCACTTCAGTTCATGGAGGGTGGCCTATCAATGGCAACGATTCAAAGAGATCAAATAACTCACGGCCAAGTATCAAACTTATTTTGGATAAACGCTGCTCTAGGAGCTGCTATGTTTGTTTTGGGGGTGCTTGCTGCACCCCTGGTGGCAAACCTTTATGAAGAACCACGCTTAACATTAATAATGGCAGCGATGAGCCTAACTTTTTTAATCGGTGGGCTCTCAGTCCAACATGATGCTATCTTAAGAAGACAAATGCGTTTCAGAGCTATATCGATTATCGATATAACATCAATGGCCTTAGGCATTGTTGCTGGAATAGTAGCCGCCTTTATTGGGTTTGGATACTGGGCATTGGTTATTAGCACAGTGACCACTTTTTTATCGAAAACTATCCTTCGATGGCTCAGTACTGCTTGGCTACCTTCTTTAATGCGAAGAGGAACTGGTGTTAGGCCTTTATTAAATTTTGGTGTAAATCTTTTGGGAGCAAATTTTGTAGGTTATTTTGCAAATAATATTACACCTTTTGCTGTAGCTTATATCGGTGGTGCCCAATCAATGGGGCTTTACAATCGCGCTAATACGTTGACCTCTATACCGTCAAAACAGTTGCTGCCTCCATTAATGAACGTGATGCAGCCAACTCTTGCAAGAGTCGCTCAAAACCCTGAACGCTTAAGGGATACAATCATTTCATTGATGGGAAAAATTGTTTTTTTCACAATGTTTTTGACGATTACTATGGCAGCTTTAGCGGACTGGATCGTAGAGCTTTTCTTGGGTGCGGGGTGGAGTGGAGTCGTACCTATCTTTAGATTACTTGCTCTATTTTCACTTGTAGAGCCAATTGCAGGATTCTTAGCTGTTTCTCTTGTTGCAGTCGGTAATGCTAAAGCATTGCTGCGTTGGAAAATGATCACATTAGGTATATTGGTCATATCTGTAGCAATAGGTGCTTTCTGGGGCGCTTTAGGTATAGTTACAGCTTATGCACTTTCTGGTGTTTTTATTCGATTACCTTTTTTCCTTTATTATGCTAGCAAATTCTTGCCTGTAAGTTTTGCTGATTTTACAAAAGCACTACTTCCTGCAATTGTATGTGCTGCAGGCACACTCCTCTTGCTGTATACATTTCGCCAATTCTATGTATTTGAAAACCCAATTATTGGACTACTTTATACACTGCCTATTGCTGCAGCCTCGTACATTGCTTTAGGTTTATCTTTAAAATCAACACGTATTGAAATATTGGATACAATCAAATTATTTAAGCTATTGAACTTAAAGCGTCGGGGGGGTTAAATGAATTTAAACAAGAGCCATCAAGCACTAAACGATACTGTTATAGCTAATGGTTACTGTGTAGGTTGTGGCGCATGTGCAGTGCCACAAGAAAGCCCATTTCAAATGGTTATGGACGACTATGGGCAGTATCAGTCCATACTTAAAGACGTTAATGTATTTGCATCAACACAAAACGACTATGAGAAAATTTGCCCATTCGGCGCAGGCGCTTCGAATGAAGATGAAATTGCCAGCAAGCATTTCTCTAATACCTGTGAATACAACAATCAAGTAGGCTACTATAATGGGGTATATGCAGGCCACGTTAGTGAGGGGGAGTTTCGGAAGCAGGGCAGTTCGGGAGGGATGGGCACATGGGTGCTCAATGAGCTTCTTTCAAAAGGACTTGTGGATTACGTTGTACACGTTAAATCCGAAACCTCTGAACAAGATTTGAATAATATACCCTTTAAGTACCAGATTAGTGAAACTTTGGAAGCAACTCAACAGGGTAGAAAGTCGCATTATTATCCAATTGAGTTGTCTGAAGTACTTAGAACAGTTCGAAGCACACCCGGTAGATATGCTGTGGTTGGCTTACCTTGTTTTATAAAGAGCATCAGGCTGCTCCAGGCCCAAGATGCTGTCTTAAACGACCGCATTCAATACTGTGTCGGCCTGGTGTGAGGTCAACTTATACACAAGGCCTAGCTTGGCAAATGGACATAGTCCCCGAAGAGCTCCAAGGAATAGATTTCCGTATTAAGGATCCTACCCAACCTGCGAATCGTTATAGCACCTATGCCAAAGGCATTTCAAGTGAAAAGGTGCTGCCAGCTAACTAGCTTTTTGGTGCGGACTGGGGCGCCGGAGCGTTCAAGTATAAGGCTTGTGATTTCTATGATGATGTTTTTGCAGAAGCTGCAGATGTCGTACTTGGCGATGCTAGGTTTCCGGAGTATATACAGGACAGCGATGGCACCAACGTTGTGGTAACCAGAAATCAAGATATCCGACAATTGATCCTTAATGCTTGTGCTGATGGGCGTTTGGTTATGGACGATTTAGAGGCCGGAAGAGCTATAAAGTCTCAGGATGCGTGGTTGCAACATAGGAAGGTTGCAATTGGTTATAGGCTTTATCGTGAAAAAAATATTGGATTCCAAGCAAAAGTATAAAGCCAACGAAAAAATTGAACCCACGCTATGAAATGGAGCGTCAGCAGCTAAGAACTAAGATGAGGATTTTATCGCATAATTCTTTTCTGGATGCAAAAAAACGAAAAATCTGTCAAATTATATTGGAATTCTAAGTTCAGTTTATTCGTGGATTTCTCGAAAAAACGATCTTTCTAGTTAAAGCACTTTCTTTTTTGAAACGAAAAATTAAGACAATAGCAAGTCTTAGTTAGGTTATTATTTTTTTAAATTATTTAATTAATAGGCAAATAGATATAATGATGAAATTATCAATCTTAACGCAACCTCTAGGACGAAATTACGGAGGGTTGCTACAAGCATATGCGCTACAATCCTCTCTTAAAAAACTGGGTTGTAACGTTGAAACTTTAAATAGATATAGATCTTTGTCGCGTAGGGAAAAAGCAAAATCGGTAATAAAAGCTAATATAAAAAAAGCATTAGGCTGCCTAGGCGTTACTAGGTTTAAAAACAAAAAAAATAATACATATGTAAATCTTGAACATTTTAAATACAAGTTTATAAATGTTTCTCCATTAATAGACTCAGATTTAAAATTGCTTTCTTATTACTCAGAAAATCATTTTGACGCAATAGTAGTTGGCAGCGATCAAGTATGGCGACCAAAGTACTCACCTAAGCTGTCTAACTTCTTCCTTGATTTTTGTGATGAGTTAAATTTAAAAGCTAAACGGATAGCTTATGCAGCCTCATTTGGAGTTGATGAGAAAGAGTTTACCAAAGAAGAGGAAGCATTATGTAATCCTCTTGTACAAAAATTTGATGCCATTTCAGTACGAGAAATTTCGGGTTCTGATTTGCTAAAAGATTATTTTAATGTGTCATCAGAGTTGGTTTTTGATCCTACATTGCTGCTCGATCCTAAGGACTATGAAGATATCATAGAGAGTGATGCTACAAATACTGAAAGTTCGAAGGGGGTTATGGCATATATTCTGGATATGGATGCAAAAAAAAATAATTTAGTTAATAATATTTCTAAAACTATTGGTGAAACAGCTACATATTTGATGAATGAACCGATTTCATCGCTAGAAAAAAATTCATTGCATGGCCAAGTTCATCCTAGCGTAGGTGACTGGCTTAACCATTTTCGGTTAGCCAAATTTATTGTTACAGATTCCTTTCATGGTTGCGTGTTCTCAATTATTTTTAATAAACCTTTTCTTGTAGTAGGAAATAAGGAGCGGGGCTTGGCTAGATTTACGTCTCTCCTAAATACTTTTGGGCTAGAGGATAGACTTATTATTAATGTTGAAGATTTAGATTTATCTTTAGTCGTTAAGCCCATTGATTGGGAGCGAGTTAATAAAATAAGAGAAATTGGGAAAAATAAAAGTATAGCTTTTATTACGCAATCTTTATCTATAACAGATTCATCAACAACTCGCTGAGTTTAAGGCTATATTATGGCTAAACTAGTTCCTTGGGGAAAATTATACTTTGAAGATGATGATATTCCGGTAGCAATAATTTCTCTGGAAGAAGCTCAGAGTCGTAGGTCAACTCTTATCGAAAGAGGATTTCCAACTGATTTAGTAAATGGTTTTTGGCCAGCGTGTGATATGAGGGGGTTACCTGATTCGGCGTTACATTCTTATAAAGAGTACTTCGACATCAAAAGAATATACGGACGCCCTCCAGTTTCGGCTGAGTTAGGATGTTTATTCTCACATACAGCGATTATTAAATGGTTGGCTGAACAAGATGTTGTTTCCTCGGTAATCATTTTTGAAGATGATGTAGTGCTAGATGAATCAAATGGGTTTGAAGGTCTTACACAACTTGCTGAGGGGTTATCTGGCTTTGCTAAATCAGGAAAGCCCTATATATGTCATCTTGGTCTTAAAAAAGAGCAGTGGAAGTTTGCTCTCACGCGCAAAATTTTGACAGAATTTTCTTTGCGGCATGAACAGGATTTATTTAATTTAGTTGATAGTAAGTCCAAAATTTGGAGAGCTCATGCTTATATTATAAGCAAAAGGGCAGCGAAACAGTATCTGGAAATGGTTGATAAAACTGGTTTTTTAGCAGATGATTGGAAGTTTATCATAAGTCAAACAAGTGCCAAGTTCATATTTGTTACACCTCCTATGTTTACACAAGATGAAGAGGTAGTAAGCACTATAGATCCGAATAAAGAGCGTGAGTTAGTTAATAGCCAGCAAGCGCATAATGGTAATAATGTGTCAAAGTCGACAGATTTTAGAAAAAATGTAAACAATGCACTTAAAGCGATAAAGCGTAGTTTGAAAACTTTTGCTTTTAGATGCTTTAGAACACTACCTGGTAAAAAACTTTACTGATTGACTTAAAGCTTAAGGGATAAATTGTGCTAACTGTAAATCTCACAACCACCTTCCAAAGACTAAGTTTGTGTCGCATTGCAATAACTTCCTTATTGCTTCAGTCTAAACTTCCTGATCAGATCAATCTGTGGGTTTCAAAAGAACCCTATCTAAGAGACAAGGGAATAGGCTCAAGCGATGTTATAGAGCAATTTATTTATTCCTTGCCTGAGTCCACCAGACAGCGTTTAAGTATCCGCTGGGCTGAGAATACTGGTCCTTATCGCAAACTTATTCCTATGCTTAGAGTGGCTGCTCCTGAAGATATCATCGTTACTGCAGATGATGATATTTTTTACGGTGAGAACTGGTTGAAAAAACTAGTTGAAGCTTACGAAGCAACACCTAACATGTTAGTTGCTGCTAGAGTACGTAAGATAAAAGCTAATGTTTTTGGAGTTAATCAGTCCTATCTCTATTGGAAAATAATTACTAAACCAGCTACGGTCAGTGATGATTTTGTCGTCACATTTGGTGGTGGTGTTGTTCTTAATCGACATATGTTTTGTGAGAAAGATATTCATAACGAGGAATACCTACAATTAGCTCCAACAGCAGATGACCTTTGGTTTTCAAAATTAGTTAGGCGCAATAATTTAAATGTAAAAGTGTTGCCTAGTGCTCTTCAAGAGATTTATTTTATTGAACATAACGATGGCCTTAATAATCACAACATTCCTAGTGTAACATCATTTTTACATAGATTAAGACGTAAGCTGTGGGATCGTCCACTAGGTCGCTTAGGCGTGCATGTGTGTGGAAACGACCGTGCTTTTAGCCGCATCGAGTCTTATTTTAAAGATCAAGGCGATAAAAAATAGCAAAGATACTAGTTCGAATGACTATTAAATACCCTGGGATGATATGGAATGGAAAATACCGATAAGGTTAATGTTATTCATTTTGGTTTAAGCGGGAATCCAGGGGGGATCGAAACATATTTATTAAAAGTAGCTTCTCGTATTGATAAAGCTAGATTTTCGTTCTCTTTTATTGATACAACTGCTTCTAACTCAGGCCCTTGCTTTCATGAAGAGTTTACTGAATTAGGATGTCATTTTTATACCATTTGTCCAAGAAGGAAAAGTGTTTTAAAGAACAAGAGAGACTTAAATAACCTGTTTAAAAATAATAATTTTAATGTGCTTCATTTTCATGTTAATACATTGAGTTATATAGAGCCTGTCTTAATTGCCTTGAAGTACGGTGTTAAAGTGGTGATACATAGTAGAAATGCAGGTACTCAAGGTTCGTTTATAACTAATGCGTTGCATTTTTTTAATAAGAAGAGAGTTGAGGCACTTGGTCAGAAGGTTACCCGTGTCGCGGTAAGCGAGCTTGCTGGTAAATGGCTTTTTGGCGACAAGCAAAAATTTACCATTTTAAATAATGGTGTTAATACTAAAAAATTTTATTTTGATAAAAACTCTAGAGATAAAGTTAGAAAAGCTTTAAAAATTAGTGAAGATACAATTGCTTTGGGTTCGATTGCTGCATTTACTCCCGCCAAGAACCAACAGTACATTCTTGACGTACTTTTTAACATGAATAAAAGTGATATTAAATTTAAGGTTTTTTTTGTTGGCGATGGTCATCTAAAAACTGGTATCGAAGCGCTGGCCAAAAAATATTCACTAGAAAATTGTGTCGAGTTTTTAGGTAAAAAATCAAATATACCTGAATTAATGTCTGCTTTTGATATCTTACTGCTTCCCAGTTTCTATGAAGGCTTCCCTAACGTTGTATTAGAAGCTCAAAGTTGTGGCCTACCTTGTATCATTTCCAATTGCATAACTGAAGAAGTAGTTATTGATAAGTCCTTAGTATACAGGCTTCCCATTCGTGACGATTCTCGCCAGGAGTGGGCGGTCGAAATTAATAGTGTAGCCAAAATGATTCTTAATAGTGATGCTGAATTGCGGGAAACGGCATTTAAGACTATTGATCAAAGAGGTTTTTCTACCAAGAATGAAATTGAAAAGCTTGAAAACCTCTACTCATCTGTTGTTGCTTAAACTTAATTCTCTACTGGTTATTTTAATGAAAATTATGCACGTCATTTCTTCCGCGGCGGCTGGTGGAGCGGAAATATACGTAAAAGATTTATCCAAGTCGATGTCTGAAAAAGGCCACTCTCTGTTTGTGGTGCTGCTTGATCGTGCCTCTGAATCTGGCCGCGATCCTGAGTTTGAAGCCTCATTTCTAGCCGAGCTGGAACAAAGCGGTGTTGAGTATGGTTTTCTCGGTGATGCGTGCAGGAGAAACCCACTCAAAGGTATCCTAGCGCTTTCAAGCTTTTGTCGTCGTTTCAAACCCGATATTGTTCATTCCCATCTGTATTATGGCGCAGTATTTTCTTTATTTCAGTTCGGTGTTCCTCACGTATATACCCATCACAATATAAAGCTAAAGGCTAAGCCTCTTTTTTACCGACTACTTGATTTTCGTACCACAGCGTATATTGGTATTTGTCGGGCTTGTGAAAAGCTTTTGAAAGGTGTTACTTCAAGAGAGGTCGTCCATATCGATAATGGCGTCGATAGCGACAGAATCATTGTTAAGAAAGCGTACGCGACCGCTAGCCCGCTTAACGTCGTATCAGTGGGTACCTTGTCCGTTCAGAAAAACCATCAATTACTCTTTCAAGCGATTGCTAGATTAGCTCATCTGGATTTTATCCTAACGGTTGCGGGGGAAGGGTCTCAGGCTGAAAAATTAAAGCAGTTAGTTAACGAACTTGGAATAAATAATAAGGTTAACTTCATCGGTAATAGTAATAACGTCAAGCAGCTTCTTCATGACTCGGACCTGTTTATTATGTCATCTGCCTGGGAGGGGTTGCCGATTGTTCAGATCGAAGCCTCACTGACGGGGCTCCCTGTACTCGTAACCGATGTGGGCGGGTGCTCGGAAATTGTCGAGCGGGTTGGAAATGGGCTTATCGCCAATGTGGAGCTCGAAGATTACACCGCAAAACTAAAACAGCTCATCGAAGATGAATCATTGCGCCTACGTTTTCACACAAATGCCTTGGTAAATTCGCAACACTATAAGGTTGATAACGCAGTCGAGCGCCACCTCGAACTCTATAACCGCTTGAAGCGTCGGCTGCCTTCACATGCCTGAAGTCTCTTTTATATTAATCCTGTTTGTACTTACCGCGGTCTATTGCCTTTGTATGGGCCTACGCCATCGTTGGTTACTCTGGCCGTTAGTTTTTGCATACGCCTTTCGCGTTTTTTTATTCATACTCGATTATACGCGTATTTTCCGACCGCCAGGGGCGACAGCGGACTCTTCTAGGTTTATTAGTGAGGCCCGTTATTTTGCTAACCTAGAATGGCATGAAATTTTCGGTCGTATTCCTTTTTTTGACTCTAGCTTCTATGGTTGGTTGGGCGGCGTTCTCCAGAAAATCATTGGTGAGTCACCATTCTTTTTGATGATGACTAATTTTTTTTTCGGTCACGTTGTCGTCGCAGTGACAGCGATTATTTGTTGCCAACTTTGGGGTAAGCGTGTTGCCATTTGGGCTGCTATGATCATGGCGCTCTACCCATTCGGGGCTTTTAACTCAATACTGGCAATGCGTGAAGAAATAGCCATCATGTTTTTCTTAATGGGGCTGTATTGTTATATTCGTTGGGTAGCAGGGAAATCTGCACTTGGGCTTTTATGGGGTGGAATGCTTTTCGGAGTGGCGGTTCTCTTTCACCCGGGTTGGGTAGCTGCCTTCATAGGAGTTGCAGCTTACCTTGTTTTTTTCCTTTATCGTAGTCTGGTTAAGGATCGCCAGCGGTTTGTGTCAAAACTTCATGCTAGCAAGCTGCTACTGGCTGTGGGTATGTTGTTGTTTTCGGTAGGCATGGTCACTCTAAGTGGTGGAATCTCGTTAGGTAAAGGTGTTGAAATCGGAGGCGATTCAGAAGGCGGCATCGCTGGAACCATTGAGGAAAAGTTTACAGGCGAGGCGTCGGGTGGCTCGGCTTACCCAAGTTTCGTTGCGCAAGGCAACCCTTACACTCAACCATGGTTGATCCCGGCACGTATTATTTATTTCCACTTCTCTCCATTCCCCTGGGATATCCGAAGCCCTCTTCAAGTAACAGGGTTGATCTCTTCTGTTCTTTATTGGTTCTTGGCTTGGCGCGTCTACCGCGGTTGGGGGGAGCTCAAACATCGGGACGAGTGTGTGGCGATGTTATTTATCTTCGGGGCGATTACTTTCGTGTTTGCCTTAGGTGTCAACAATATCGGTACGGCGATTCGGCATAAAACCAAATTACTGGGTTTGTTCGTCATCCTCGCAGCTTCGTCTTTTAACAGTGTGCGAATTCTTTTTACAAGGAAATGATTTCTTGGACGTCTTGATACTTGCTGGCAATGCGCGCTCATTGATCGCCAATCGCGGCGATCTTATCCACGATATGCGTAACGCTGGGTTAGAGGTGGCGGCCGCCGTGCCGACTGCGGATTATCTGCCTGAAGTGGAAGCGTTAGGTATCACTATTTATCCCATAGAGATGGGGCGCACCGGTATTAACCCTCTGCACGACCTTAAAACGCTTTGGTCTTTTTACCGTCTTATTCGTAAAGTAAAACCTAAGGTTGTCTTCGGCTATACCATCAAGCCAGTGGTGTACGGTAGCCTCGCTGCCAAAGCCGCAGGCGTGCCTCGTATTTATTCGATGATTACTGGGCTAGGGCATGTATTTACGACTGAGAGCGCTAAAAACCGTCGGCTACAGAAGGTGGTTTCATTGCTCTACCGTGTTGGGCTGGCCTGTAACCGGAAGGTGTTTTTCCAGAATCCCGATGATCTTCAAGAGTTCACTGAACGGGGAATTCTTCGTGATAAGTCGAAAGCCGTACGGACCTATGGCTCAGGTGTGGATATTCAGCGCTTTAATGCTACTGCGTTGCCAGAGGGCGGCTTAACATTTTTATTTATTGGCCGTTTGTTAACGGAAAAAGGTGTTGAAGAGTTTTGTGAGGCAGCGGCTCAGTTGCACATTGATCATCCGGCGGTGCGGTTTATCGCCGTCGGTCCGCACGATCCAAATCTACCTCACTCGTGTGCGCTTGAAGATTTAGAGCGCTGGAAGCGCCAGGGTATTGTCGAGTTCATTGGCGGCGTCTCTGATGTGCGTCCCTGGATTGCCGAATGTTCGGTGTTTGTGTTGCCGTCTTATCGTGAGGGGACGCCACGCTCGGTTCTTGAAGCGATGAGTATGCGGCGCCCCATCATTACGAGCGATGCCCCGGGCTGTCGGGAAACGGTCGAGGAGGGTGTAAACGGGTTTTTAGTGGCTCCCCGTCGCAGTGCCCCCTTGCTAGAGGCGATGCGCAAGTTTGCTGAACAGCCAGCGCTCGTGCCGCAAATGGCTGAGGCGTCCAGGGCATTAGTCGAGCTGCATTACGACGTACGTAAGGTTAATAAAGTGATTCTGAAAGCAATGGAGTTAGTATGAGGCAGGGAGTCAAACGAATTTTTGATATGGTCGCAAGCGGTCTCGGCTTAATCGTCCTATTCCCCTTGCTATTACTAGTGGCGGTGTGGATCAAGTTAGACAGTAAGGGGCCCGTTTTTTTTATGCAGCAGCGTGCCGGCCAGCAGGCGCAGCCGTTTAAAATTTATAAGTTTCGTACCATGCTGCACCGGCCTCCGGAGGCTATTAATCAACATCAAGAGCAGGTGGTCAGTGCTGGGCACGACCCTCGTATCACTCGAGCGGGCCGTTTCATTCGCGCTACCAGCCTTGATGAATTACCCCAATTGATCAATATCTTCAAAGGCGACATGAGTGTAGTGGGCCCTCGCCCTGTGCTGATAGAGCAAACCGAAGTAGTCCCTCCCAGTTATAAAAAACGTTTCAGTGTTCGTCCTGGTTTGACGGGGCTTGCTCAGGTAAAAGGGCGGCGTAGTCTTGGCTGGCTACAACAATTGGCCTATGACGCTGAGTACGTCGATAAATATAGCCTGGCGTTGGACCTCAAAATTCTATTGTTGACCGTTAAGGTCGTGCTGACCGGTGGCGGGATTTACGGCGATCCGGGACTGAACTGGCGTACCTATCGAGATCGTTTGAATGGCCAGCCTCCCCAAGATAGCGATGTCGAGGAAGCGATGCGATGAGCCAGCTCAAATTTATGATGATCACCGCAAGCCCAGATATTGCAGCCTTTATAGAGCAGCATGGGGTGGTGCGAATATTCATGGATCAAGAAGTGATGGGGAAAGCCGAACGCCAAGGCCATCTTGATACCCATAAAGCTGCCCACTCGGTTGAGCAGGTCGAAGCGGTGGCTAGCGTACTTAAACGTGCTGAGCTAATGGTTCGGCTCAATCCACTGCATGATTTGACGCGAAGAGAAGTCGATGCGGCTATCGCTCATGGGGCTCAGCGGCTGATGTTGCCTATGTTTTCTACGCGTAGCGACGTGGGAAAGTTCCTCGATATGGTGAATAACCGTGTGCCTGTTACTTTTCTTGCAGAGACGGCCGCATCGCTTGCTCGACTGCCCGATTGGTTAGGTTTGCTTACGCCTGGGCGGGATGAAGTGCATATAGGCCTTAACGATCTTTCCTTGAGTATGGGCCTTAATTTCTTATTTGAACCTATGGCGGCGCGTTTATTAGATCCTGCAGCAGCGGTGCTCAATCAGTCCGGTGTCACTTGGGGGGTCGGCGGTGTCGCACGTATCGGCCAAGGGGAATTGCCCGCCGAAACGGTGATCGGCGAGCATGTCCGTTTGGGATCCCAATGGATTATCTTATCGCGTGCTTTTCACTCAGGCGCCTCTACCCCAGAAGAACTGCTTAAAATTCTGGATTTTCCTGCCGAGATTAATAAGCTGCGCGACGCCGAGTCGCATTGGCTTTGTGCTGATGAGTCGTCACTCCTTAAAAATCAGCAGCAATTAGCCGAATGTGCCTACCGTCTAGGCAGTAGAGGAGAGGCATAATGTCGTTATCGCCTGAGCCAATTCGGCGTGTGCTTTATCTCCAGAAGTCCGATGTGCTCGCCCAGCAGCAAGCGTCTATCGTTCATACCTTACAATCAGCGATGCCAGGCGTGGAGCTTGTTTTTGCCGATAGTGCAGAGGCCGTGCCTCGGCATGCACACTTTGATGTAGTGATTACCCCAACGTTGCCGTGGCTACCTGATGCGTTGGCGCAGCTTGCCGATTATCGCTGGATCCACTTTTTATCAGCCGGTGTCGAAAAAATTTGGGAGATGGATTTCGACAAGTCTACGGTCGTGATGACTAAAAGTAGTGGTGTGCATGGTGCGCCGATGAGCGAGTATGCCATCGGTGCCATGCTTCACTTCACTAAGCAGTTTGGACGCTTTCATGACCAAGCCAAGCAAGCGGTGTGGCAACGCGCTTGGCTTGATGAGCTGACGGGTAAGCAATTGACTGTCCTGGGTTTGGGGCATATTGGTCAGAGCTTAGCGCAACGTGCCAAGGCGTTTGAAATGACGGTGGTCGGTACGCTGAAAAATATGCGCGAGGTGGCGCAGGTAGATCGAGTCGTTTCTCTCAAGGATATTGGTGCTGAGCTGGGCCGCACGGATTTTTTAGTGTGCTGCTTGCCATTGACAGAGGACACTCGCGCCTTGGTCGACGATGCGTTATTGGGCCAGTTAAAGCCAGGTGCTGTATTAATCGATATCTCTCGTGGTGGCGTAGTGAAAGGAGAATCGGTGCTCAAGGCACTCGAGGCTGGGCTGCTTAAGGGCGCTGCCCTGGATGTGTTCGAACAACAGCCGTTACCGGCTGAATCACCTTTGTGGAAACGCGGCGATATTTTAATCACGCCCCACGTATCGGGAACCACTCCGCATTATCTCGAACGGGCGCTCTCAGTGTTCCTCGATAATTACAATGCCTTTGTAAAAGGGCAAGGCATGGTTACCTTGGTAGACCAAGCGGCGGGATATTAATGAACATGGGGGGTGAAATGACTGGCGGCAGTTTAACGATAACCGAAGAGTTACTATTTGCTCGTGGCTTTGCTTTATATCCTAGTCATGCAAGCCTTTCACATAACGTTTGGGATGAGCTTTCCAGCTGGAAAAAGCAAGATATCAATGGGTATATAGTGCGGTCCCATCCTAATGCAACGGTTTTTATCAGTGCTTGCCAAACTGATGCGGCTATTCTTGTAGGTAATGCTGTTAACCCTTTTACGGGCGAGGTCGAGCAAGAAATAGTAGACCACTTTCTTGAACAGGAAGGTGGAGTATTAGAAAGCGGAAAATTAAGAACCGAGATAATTGATTACGTAGACCAGCTTACAGGCCGTTTTCAACTCTTCTTAATTGAAAATGGTGCCATTTGCGCGCTTTGTGATGCGACGGCGTTGGCACCCCTCTATTACTATCAGCAAGATGAGCATTACTGTTTTGCTTCACACGCTCAGCTGTTAGCAGAGTTAGTGGGCAGTGAACGAGATGAAAACCTTCAAGAAATTATTGATGCTGCCTTTTATACCGTAGGTCGAAGGCATCTACCCGGCTATAAAAGTCCATTTAAAGGGTTAGAGCTCGTTGGAGCCAACGTATATTTCAGTTCACTGCTCAAAAAACGCATCCGGATCTTCCCGCGTGAACCTCTCGATAGAGACAGCAGAACCTTTTCAGAAGTCGTTGATGATTCTGCCACTATTCTCAAAAAAACGGCAGATCTCTACTTTTCTAGCCGATCGGTGTTGGTCAGCCTTTCGTTGGGTCAGGATAGCCGTATTAGTTTGTCGGCATTCCATGAATGGCGTCAGAAGGTGGAAGCGTACTCTTATTGCGGCAACCCGGTGGAAACCGCTGAAGCAAAGCAGGTGCATGAATTTGCGCAGAAACTCGGCGTTCAACACCATATTATTGATATTGAAAGCGTAAGCACGGACGAAGCTAGCGAGCTGGCGGCAGTGTTAGACAGAACAACGGCTTTTTTACGTAAACACAAAACGTCCGAGCTTAAAAAGCTGGTGGCAATGAAGCGCTGGTTTCCTCAAGGTGCCCTGGAAATAAAGGGTGAGGCGTCAGAAGTGGGTAGGGCCACGTACTCCAAACGCTCAGGAATAACGAATTTTCCTAAGCTAGATGCACGTGCCATGAGCAATTTATACAAAAGAGTGCTTTATCCGAGGCACCTTCTTAAGCGTATAGATGGCTATTTTGAAGAGTTCAAGGCTAAAGGTGAATTTGGCTTTTCGTCTTTAGGGTATGACGATTATGACCTGTTTTTTTGGGAGCACCGCACGGGTTGCTGCGTTTCTTTAGGAATGCAAGATCATGATATCTACCATGACTCTACTGCCATAATGAATAATCGAATCCTGTTGAAAAACTTTCTGTTGCCGAGTTTTGAAGACCGGCTCAACGACAGGCTGCATCAAGCCGTATGTGAGAAGCTTTGGCCTGGTGTGCTTGATACGCCAACCTCTAAGCGCACTTCAATGAAAGGTAGGCTTAAAGTATTAGCCGAGCATGTCTTTTTTAGAGTTAACAGATTCTGAATATATTTGTAGGTATTGATGAAATCCACTCAAAAAGTCTTCGTCACAGGCGGTGCCGGTTATATCGGATCGCATACGGCTCTTGCATTGCTTGAAGCCGGATACGACGTTGTCGTACTGGATAATCTTTGCAACGCGTCTCAAGAGGCGCTTCGCCGGGTAGAACGGCTTGCTGGCCGTGCGCTAAGCTTTATCGAAGGCGATATTCGCGACCGCGCCTGTCTCGACAAGCTTTTTCACGAGCATGATATACATGCGGTAATTCATTTTGCAGGCCTGAAGGCTGTCGGCGAAAGCGTCTCTGAACCATTGGCTTATTACGATACCAATGTGAACGGTTCGATAACGCTTTGCCAAGCGATGCTTCAGGCGGGTGTATTCCGCTTGGTATTTAGTTCGTCGGCAACGGTTTATGGGCCTGAGGCGCCTATACCCTACATCGAGAGTATGCCGCGGGGTGGTACTTCCAATCCCTATGGCGCTTCAAAATCAATAGTGGAGCAAGTGCTAGACGACCTGGTTAGGAGCGACGAACGTTGGTCGATCGCAATGTTACGTTACTTCAACCCGATTGGAGCGCACCCCTCTGGCATGATCGGGGAGGATCCGCAGGGCACTCCTAATAACCTAATGCCCTATATTGCTCAAGTGGCGGTGGGGCGTCGTTCTGCGTTAACCGTTTTTGGCAATGACTACGCTACTGGAGATGGCACCTGTGTCAGGGATTATCTTCACGTAATGGATCTGGCTGAGGGGCATGTCAGTGCCCTCGACCGTTTAACGTTGCCCGGCTCACACATATATAACCTGGGTACTGGCCAAGGGCTGTCGGTGCTGCAAATGATAGAGGCTTTCGAGCGAGTCTCTGAGCGTCAGATACCTTATCAATTTGCCTCGCGCCGTGAGGGTGATCTAGCAGCTTTCTGGGCGGATCCAAGCAAAGCCGAAAAAGAGCTGGGGTGGCAGGCGCTGCGCGGCTTGGACGAAATGATTGCGGATACTTGGCGCTGGCAGCGCCAGAACCCGAACGGTTACCGCATCGAGATTAACACTACATCACAAGGGGCATCGTAATGGTCAATATGGATAACGTTCGGTTAGGCATCATCGGCTTGGGGTACGTGGGGCTTCCGCTTGCCGTAGAGTTCGGGAAGGTAATGCCAACCGTTGGTTTTGATATCAACGCTAAGCGTATCGCAGAACTAAATGATGGTATTGATCGCACGTTGGAAGTAGAGCCTTCTTTACTGGCTGAATCCACACAGCTAAGTTTTGCCAGTGACCTGGAGGCACTTCGTGATTGCACGGTTTACATCGTTACGGTACCCACGCCAATTGACGATAGTCGGCGTCCTGACTTAACCCCGCTAATAAAAGCCAGCGAAACGCTAGGCCAGGTCATCGCCAAGGGCGACGTGGTCATTTATGAATCCACTGTCTACCCAGGCGCGACAGAAGAAGATTGTATCCCTGTCATCGAACGCGTTTCAGGGTTGGTATTCAACCAGGATTTCTTCGCAGGCTACAGCCCTGAGCGGATCAACCCAGGTGATAAAGAGCACAGAGTGACTACGATCAAGAAAGTCACCTCTGGCTCAACGAAAGAGGCGGCAGAATTTGTCGATGCCCTTTATCGTCGGGTCATTACGGCAGGTACACATTTAGCTAGCAGCATTCGTGTTGCTGAAGCGGCTAAAGTCATCGAGAATACCCAGCGCGATGTGAATATTGCGCTTATTAACGAGTTAGCTGTTATTTTCAATCGGTTAAATATCGACACTGAAGAAGTATTGGCGGCGGCCGGTACTAAATGGAATTTTTTACCATTTCGGCCAGGCCTGGTCGGCGGGCATTGTATTGGTGTTGACCCCTATTACCTGACCCACAAGGCTCAGCAAGTTGGTTATCATCCAGAAGTGATTTTATCAGGGCGTCGCATCAACGATGGGATGGGAGCCTACGTTGCCAGCCAGTTGATTAAGCAAATGATTAAGAAGCGGATACATGTTGAGAAAGCACGGGTACTCGTGATGGGGCTGACATTTAAAGAAAACTGCCCCGACCTGCGTAACACAAGAGTCGTGGATATTCTTGCTGAGCTAGCGGAGTATGATATCCAAACGGATGTGTATGATCCGCATGTGAATAAACAGGAAGCCGAGCAGGCTTATGCGATTTCACCTATCGAGTCTCCTGAGCCTTCTGCCTATGATGCTATTATTTTAGCGGTCGCCCATAATGAGTTTAAAGAGCTTTCAGTGGATGCCATTCGTAGCTGGGGCAAGCCGTTGCATGTGTTGTATGACTTGAAATATGTGCTACCTAAAGCGCAAACCGACCTTCGGCTGTAAACGTTTCGCTAGTAGCCCGCTCTATTCATCGCAGCGCTCTCTGTTCATTAATTAAAGTGGTAGCGATTGTGCCGAGCCGACGGTTTGAATTTGCGGCTTGGCATATTCTTGTGTGATGAAATTTTTGGTGAATTTTCAAAGAATAAGGTCGTATATGAAAATAGTTTTTTTTGAAAATAGCAGTCAGAAAGGTGGATCTCTTCAGTCATTGAACCTTATTTGTAAACATTTGGCTGATGAGCACAGCATCACAAGAGTTTTTGCTAATTATGACAGGGATGAAATTGAAGAGCCCAAGAATCAAAAAAATATTTATGTTTCAAGGCAAACAAAGCTAAGTCATTATTTTTCGGCTATTTTTTTAAAAATTAATTCTTATTTAAATTTTTCAGTATTTGTAAAGTTGAGTCAGGTATTTGAGCGCAAACAAGTTGAGAAATTCCGCAAAGTAATTGAAGATGAAAATCCTGATTTGATTGTTTTTAACAATCCTCCGCACATAGATAGGCAAGCTATAAAAGCTGCTGAAATGTATCCTGCTAAAAAAATATGTCATTTAAGGTTGTCTATGTTTGATTCAATATACAAAGAGCCCTATTTTAAATCCCTGCTCGATAGAAATGTTCATAAGTATATAGCTAATTCTTATTATATTGCAGATAACTGGATTGAAAACTGGGGTTTGTCTGCAGATAAAATAGAGGTGGTGCATAATAGCATTGATATGGATAAAACTTGTGGACAGAGTTCCGCTATAGAAATTATTACCAAAGACAAGACAAAGACACATGTCTGCTGTGTAGGTCGAATAAATTATGCTAAGGGTCAAGAGTTTTTAATTAACACCTTCATGGAAGAGCAAGAGAGGTTATCTGATTTTACGTTAACAATTATCGGTGATGGTCGTGACGCAGAACGTCTAAAGAGCTTAGTGATAAATTCTGGTTTTGAAGAGCAAATAAAGTTGTTAGGAAAATTAGATAAAGCTAAGCAGTTTATGCACTATTTTGATGTAGCAGTTGTTCCCAGTGAATTTGAGGCTTTTGGGAATGTAGTGTTGGAGTGGATGAATTTTTCAGTACCTGTGATTGCCACTAATTCTGGAGGGCCTGCTGAGATCATAGCCAATGAAAGAGATGGGCTTCTTTTTGAATATGGGGATAAAAAGAGTCTGGTAGAGGCTTTGTTAAGACTAAAAAATGATCAGGAACTTTATAAAACTATTTCTATAAATGCGCTTAAAAAAATAGAAAGTGAATTTTCAGAAAGCACGTTTATCGATAAGTTGAAAGCTCATTATTTTACGTGATGCGAAGTCAGCCCATCCACCATAAAAATATTGCGAACTACTAGGGCTTGAGAATATCAAAGTCTTTATTCACTACTAATATACTAAAAATCTTGGAACGTATTACTTTTGAATTATTAGCTGTTGTTTATGGAAAGATGTTTTCAGTACTAGCAGAACAATAGGGGAAATAGATATCTATATAGTCAATAGTATTAAGGTTATAAGATAAAGGATTGCTATTGATCGGCGGCCTCAAGTTCCAAGTGCAACAATATTGAAGAGTGCTCGGGCTGGCGACGG
>OJIO01000039.1_pt1 | contig 103306 bp, 86 predicted proteins | sample 1595621 | NCBI WGS metagenome assembly OJIO01 (sample SAMN05416776, study PRJEB24817) | seawater metagenome | isolation source: Sea water | place: Canada:Atlantic | collected 2013-07 | reverse complement strand
GAGGGGTCGGGCGTTTGGGTTCATTTTTCAGCGTGCTCCAACCAAAACCATTCAGTCCTGTGCTGGATCGAAGAATATCGTTGATGCATTGGCGACTTTCAGACTCTAAAAAGCCACACAATTGATCGTAATACCGGGTGTTGACTTCAGATCTAGCGGTTTGGCAAATCCGCTCAAGCACGCTAAACGCCGGCAGCTCGTATCGCTCTTTGACCAAATATTCCAGAGTGACATTGATGATGTCCGGTAATGCCTCCTTGGTGGTCGCTGCTTCCAGTGCCCAAGTCTGCGCCAGTGCAGAGGTCTTGGCCGCATCGTAGGCTTTGATATTGAGATGGCGTCGAATCAGTTTTACATGGCGATCCTTCGCGCCCGATGTGTAATAAGTTTGGAGATCCTTCAGTGTCACCCGCGAACGACACTGGTTTTTGATGTGCGCGATGATCGGCTTGGGAACTTCGCCAAGACCAACGAATCGGCCCAAACGTTGTGTCGTCTTCAACTGAACCAGCAATCCCAAAAAAGAGGCACTTGACCGTCTACAGTGACGCAAAGCCCATTGCTGATCTTCCGTTGTGGGTGTGTAAATATCCCCCAACTCGTCTTCTGTGATATCTGATTTGATCCGTGGATAGGCTGTCTGATAGATGGCGACCATCGACTTAAATTTCCGCTGATAGTGGCATCAACGGATGACGCAGTCTGGCTAACAGGTTTTTAGCGGTCATTGGGATTCCTGGTGTTCAGTTTCGCCGACAATTTCTATAGCTCGTTTCTATTAGAATTTTCGATAAGCGCTAACCGCATGGCAGTCTTTTAGCAATTAGACGCTATTGTAATAACGAATGGACGATATTAAAATACCTAATAGACGTTTTTCAACCATCAATTAGGCGGAATCCCATTCATGTATCCTCGTTATTCTGAACACAATGTCAAAGAAGCGCTGAGTGATACGCCGGTGGTGTTCATCATGGGCCCTCGCCAAGCCGGTAAAACCACCCTGGTGAAAACACTGATCACGGAAACCGGTGCTGACAACTGGACCTTTATCACCCTGGATGATCAGGCCCAATTTGAGATCGCCCGGGCTGATCCCGTTGGATTTATCCGCAATCTGCCACCTACCAGGATTGCACTGGACGAAATACAACGTCTTCCCGAGCTGTTTGTCTCCATCAAGCAGGCCGTGGACGAACAGCGCACACCCGGCCGGTTTCTATTGACGGGCTCCGCCAATGCTTTGTTGTTGCCCCGGTTATCGGATTCCCTGGCAGGCCGGATGGAATCGATACGCCTGATGACGCTTTCGGAGTGCGAAATCCAGGGTCGGCAAGCGGGCTTTCTGGCCAAACTGCTGGATCAGAAGGCACCCACCACCCAGGACATCCGTGTGCGGGAGCATCTGCTCCATCGCTTGGTGACCGGTTGCTTTCCAGAGCCTTTACAACGGACCAGCGAGCGGCGTTGTCAAGCCTGGTATCAACAGTATCTGAGCACCTTGACCCAACGGGATATCCGCGATCTGACCCACATCGATCACCCGGATCTCATGGCCAAGTTGCTCAAGCTCACCGCCTTTTATGCGGGGAAACTGGTTAACCTGACCGAACTGGGCGCTAAACTTGGGCTGGATCGACTGACCATCAAAAAATACATGGCGTTGTTGGAGCAGTTGTTTTTGGTGGAACAGCTGCCGGCCTGGCATTCCAACGAATATAAGCGCCTGGTGAAAACACCCAAACTGCACTCGGTCGATACCGGCATGATGTGCGCCGTGCGGGGCCTCAATCGGGAGCGCCTGCTGAAACAGCCAGGTGATTTTGGGTTGGTGCTGGAATCCTTCGTCTACAACGAATTGCGCAAACAGGCGGTGTGGATCGAGGAGCCCTTGAACTTCTACCACTACCGTGACAAGGACAAGGTGGAGGTCGATGTGATCATTGAAAACGCCATGGGCGATTGTTTTGCCATTGAAGTCAAAGCGGCGGCAACCTTGAGCACGAAAGATTTTACCGGCTTGAAACGCTTTCAAAGTGTGGCCGGCAAGCGCTTTAAAATCGGTGTCCTGCTCTACGATGGCGATCATACGACGGCTTTTGGTGACAATCTCTTTGCTGTCCCGCTGGGAGCGCTCTGGTCATGAACGAAAACCACACCATTGGCCAGCTGGCCAAGACAGCAGGTGTCAACGTCGAAACCATCCGCTACTACGAACGCCGTGGTTTGATCCGTCAACCACCCAAACCCGCAGAGGGATACCGTACCTACCCAAACGCAACCTTGGCTCGGATTTTATTCATCAAACGCGCCCAGGAACTGGGTTTTACGCTGGAGGAGATCAACAACCTGCTGTCATTGGGCGAGTCGCATTGCTCGGAAATCCAGGAGCTGGCCGAAGCAAAGCTGGCCAGCGTGCGTGAAAAAATTAACGATCTACACCGCCTGGAACAGGTGTTGGAAGAACTCGTCACAAAGTGTCGGACCAATCCTGATAATGCGGCTTGTCCTATTGTTGAATCCCTCCAACCTGATCCTCGTCAATAAAAGGCATTGGGCTTGACTCCGTACTTTGGTACGGCATTTACACTGATTTCATCAGATCAATAAAGTGGAGTCGGCGATGCCGGGAAAAGAGAGATTCACCAACACAAGGCTGCCTATCATCGGTGGCATTACCGCTGCCATCGGCGCGAGCCTGTGTTGTATTGGGCCTTTCCTGCTCTTGTCACTAGGTATCAGCGGGGCCTGGATTGGTAATTTGACCCTGCTGGAGCCCTACCGTCCCGTATTCGTCATGCTGGTTATGCTGTTGTTCGGTTGGGCGGGCTGGCAGATACATCGACCGGTCGAGGCCTGTGAACCGGGAACCGCCTGCGCTGTGCCGCATACTCGGAAACGGCGGCAAATAGTTTTCTGGATCGCGGTAATCGTCGCGCTGGTTCTTGTTACCAGTACCCACTGGATTCCTCTGTTCGCATGAACACCCTGGAGCTAACCATGCAGAAAATCATTCTCGGTCTCGTATTCACCATCGCCAGCTTCTCGGCCTGGGCCAAGCCACAAACCATCACGCTGGATCTGCCAACCATGAACTGTGCCATGTGCCCGATCACGGCTAAAAAGGCGCTGACCAGGGTCCAAGGCGTGATAGAAGCCGAGGTCAGTTATGAGCATAAGCAAGCCGTAGTGACCTTTGAGGATTCTCTGACCAACGCTGACAGATTGGTCGAAGCGACCACCAATGCCGGTTATCCGTCAACTATTGTAAAAAAGGAAACACCATGATGTCAGAGGTGATTTTGCAGTCCGAGCTGACTTGTCCCGAATGCGGCCATAAAAAAACAGAATCCATGCCCACCGACGCGTGTCAGTGGTTCTACGAGTGTGAGCAGTGCCATGTTTTATTGAAGCCGAAGCTCGGTGACTGCTGTGTCTACTGTTCCTATGGCTCGGTACCATGCCCGCCGATACAGTTGTCACAGGGCAATAAAGACACAGGAACCTGTTGCGGCGGTTAAGTGGACCTCGCAAATCTGCATGTCACTCACCCGGTTAAGTCGATGATTTTCCAGTATCAATCCACCTTCAATGATCTCTGTAAGATAAAGGAGCGAGCCTTGGTAAGGCCTCTCTATCAAAACGGTTTCCAACCGACTGTAATTTTTACTTCTCTTGACTCTATAGCGGCTATAGGGTTTATAATTGCGAATCAATAATAATTAGCGATTCATGAATAAGAGAACACCGAGATGTTTGATTGCAGATTGCAACGCCTGAAACGAGCCACCCTTCATGCCATCATATTTCTGATGCTGCCACTTTCTCTATCTGCCGGGGCGAATGAAGCTGAGATCCCAGACAACGTTACTCAACTCCGGCAACTGGCACAGCTCGCTGAATACATAGGCGTTGATTATGCCGAAGCGGTGAAAAACGGTCAGGTAATTAATGACAATGAATTTCAGGAAATGGTGGAGTTCTCACAACTGATTGTTAGCAAGAGCTCACTGGCCGCCACTGCTGATGCAGAGTCACTCGCAGTGCAAGCAAAGGCCTTGCAGAGGGCCATTCATGATAAGAAAGGTGTTGATGAGATCCGTCAAATGAGTGCCAGCCTACGCGGCACATTGTTGGGATTGATGCCTCATTTATCCCTGCCGGAACGGATATTACCTCAAGAAAAAATCCGGCCGGTATTTGAGACTAACTGCGGATCGTGCCACGGCGTATCCGGTCAGGGTGACGGCGTACTGGCAGCACAACTCGATCCCGCACCCACAGACTTTACCAATAAAGAGCGGGCATTAAATCGATCAATCCTGGGTTTATACGACGCCATTACCAATGGCATTGACGACACCGCCATGCCCGCTTTTCAACAGCTAACGGAGCAAGAGCGCTGGTCACTGGCGTTCTATGTCGGTGGACTCGCTTTTCAATCCAGCGAGCCTACTCACAATGATTTGAATATTACCAAACAGCAGCTGATTAATTACAACCCACTGCAACTGGCAGCCGAACGCCCTGAAATAACCCTGCAGTCCATAGAGAGTTTACGCGCCAACCCCTCGACATTATTCAAGGCACCCCAAGACCCGTTGGCGATAACGTGGGATCGACTCCAAGCCGCCCAAAAAGCGCATCAGAAGGGAGATTTTTCAACGGCAAGTGAGCTCGCCGTCAGTGCCTATCTGGACGGTTTTGAACTGATTGAAAACAGTCTCGATGCGCATGATAAAACACTGCGCCAATCCATCGAGTCCAACATGATGGCACTACGACAATTGACCAGCCGCCCCGACGTAAACGGAGAATTGGGTGCGCTAATGGCGGAGACGCGGCATTTGTTGGATGACGCACAACGTTTGTTATCAGAGTCCACCTTGTCCGAAGGAACTTTATTCACTGCTAGTCTGGTCATATTGTTGCGCGAAGGCCTGGAGGCATTGCTGGTTATCATTGCCTTAACGACGGTTTTGATAAGAACCGGGCGTCGGGATGCGCTTAAATATGTCCACATAGGCTGGATTGCGGCATTACTTGCCGGTGGTGCCACCTGGATCGCCGCTCAATCGTTGATCACGATCAGTGGTGCCAATCGTGAAATCATGGAGGGAATTGCCGCTTTATTGGCCGCGTTGGTACTGCTCTATGTTGGGATCTGGATGCATAGCAAAACCCAGGCTGCACAATGGCAAGCCTACATTCAGCAACATGTCGATACCCAACTTAAGTCTGGCACCTTGTGGGGGCTGGTGGCGTTGGCATTTGTGGCGGTTTACCGGGAGGTGTTTGAAACCGTATTATTTTATCAATCGCTGTTAACGCAGGCGGTATCAACCCAATATTCTTCTGTTGGTGGTGGCTTTGCGCTCGGTTTGTTGCTGTTAGCCATATTGGCGTGGGTGTTGATTCGCTTTTCCGTCAAGCTGCCGATCGCCAAATTCTTTTCAGCCACCACCTACTTGCTGCTAGCGCTGGCATTTGTCCTGATGGGCAAAGCTGTGTCGGCATTACAGGAGGCGGCCATCATCGGTATGACGCCATTACCTGTGAGTTTTGAGATTGACTGGATTGGCGTCAAATCCACCTGGCAAGGCGTGCTTGCGCAACTTTCGGTACTTCTGGTTTACCTGGTATTTTTAATACTATCCAAATCAAAACGCGCAACATCACAGCCGATAACACAGGCGTCCGATTTCAAGCGCGTAAGTGTTACCGCTTCTGATGCTGATTAGTGGTTAACGCTTGCAAGATGCCGCACTGTTCGATCGTCCTTTCACTGGAGCAGCTGCGGCGAAGTACTTTCAAATGCTCGCGCAGCTGAACCAGCTCCTGAATGCGCGTTTCCACTTGTTGAATGTGCGTATCCATCATGCGATTGACTTGATCACATTGCGCACCCGGTGAGCGTTTTAATGTGAGTAGCTGGCGGATCTCGGACAAACTGAGATCCAGGTTACGGCAGAGCTTGATAAATAGCAGCTGTTCGACAGCAGCTTCATCGTAAAGTCGAAAATTGCCGTCACTACGCTGTGTCGTGGACAGCAACTGTTCTTTTTCATAGTAACGGATAGTTTGCACCGAGCAATCCGTCTTTTTTGCCAGCTCGCCAATCTTCATTTATTCAATCTCTGTGCTTGACTCTATATCAACTATAGAGTTTAAACTACCCACCTTGGATAGAACAAGGGTTTTTTATGACGACCACATGCGGTGGCAATTGCCAAAATAACGCGACGGAGAACACTCCCCAAATGCCGAAGTACACGACGCTTCTCATGGCGGCTTTGTTAGTGAGTATCATGTCCCCAAGATGGACTGTCCTTCAGAGGAAGGCATGATCCGTATGGCGTTGGACAGTGTGCAACCTAAAGTCACATTGGAATTCGATACCCCCAAGCGCAAGGTGAGTGTCTACCATGGTGATAACGCTGACCTTATTGAAAAAAGAATGCAATCAGTCGGTCTGGGCGCGAGACTTGTCAGTACAATGCCCGTCGCCAGCGAGTCCATCGCCCGTGCACAGGCGTCTGCAAAACAGGAGGCAGAAAGAGAAGCTGGCATTCTCAAGTGGCTACTGGCAATCAATGGCATCATGTTTGTCATTGAAATTACTGTCGGCTGGTGGGCGCAATCCACTGGTTTGATTGCGGACTCCCTGGATATGTTCGCTGATGCCGCCGTCTACGGCGTGGCGCTGTATGCCGTAGGGCACAGTGTGCGGATGAAGTTGCGTGCAGCCCATTTTTCCGGTTGGCTTCAGATCATTCTCGCCTTGGGCGCTTTGGGCGAGGTGGTAAGGCGATTAGTATTGGGTAGTGAACCGGTTTCCACTTTGATGATGAGCTTCGGGCTTGTTGCCTTGGCGGCCAATGTGACCTGTCTGCTGTTGATTGCCAAAAGCCGGGATAGCGGCGCCCATATGAAAGCCAGCTGGATTTTCTCCGCCAATGACGTGATTGCCAATCTAGGGGTGATCCTTGCCGGTGGATTGGTGGCCTGGACGGGCTCACGTTATCCAGACTTGGTGATTGGCCTTATCATCGGTTTGATTGTGTTGAATGGCGCGCGCCGCATCTTGCAACTTAAGTCCTGAGACACCGGGCACAATATGAACAACAAGCAATCGTCTTATGATACACCGCCAATAAAGATCCTCGACCTGGCTCGCTTTGACAGGCGGATAACAGGTAAACGAAAGGCGCCGGGACAATCGTTGATTGACTCCGCAATCAAAGGTGGTATGCTTCGCAGGCTATTCCATTTCATTGGGGTTATATTCGGTTTATGAGTCGAAAAGCACTGTCTTATCTGCTGTTAGTCTTGATTGCACTGCAATCAGTGACAGCTATGGCTGACGTTCATCCCCTTGATTATTCGGATACAGCCCCTTATTCCTCCGATGGCTCATCATCGGCAATGCTGGATAGCTCGACCGTTATTGATCCTGCAGATCAAAATACCGCGCCTGACGATCTGTTTTATTGCCATCACCATGGCTGCCATTGCCATGTCTATTTATCCGGTAACCTGACTCACTCAAACTTTTTGCATAAACATTCGTTGCATAACAACTATCAAGCCCTCATTCCCGAGGCCCCATCCTCGTCGCTGTACCGCCCTCCAATCGCCTGATTTTACCGATTAAGTTTTTTCTGTGTTGCCGTTATCGCTGCAACGCGCGGTTTGAATTATCTTAAATAAGTAGGATCTACCATATGCTATCAATACGTACTGCGCCGGGTTCTGGCGCTACGGGTCGGCGGAATATCAAAAGCCGCTGCATTCTGTTCAGTTTATTATTTTTTATTTCTTCGTCGGGGCTTAACGCCGCACCTGGGGACTCAACGATCACGCTGACCAATGCGGTGCAGCGCGCCTTGTCACAAAACCCTTCTTTAAAAGTTTTTCCCTACCGCTACGCAGCCCTTCAAGGGCAGGCCGAAACAGCCGGGTTAAGGCCGGCGTATGAGCTGGGATTTGACGCTGAAAATGTCGGGGGCACTGGGGACTTCAGCGGCGCAGGTGGTGCTGAACTCACCATTGCGCTGTCTTCGGTCATCGAAATGGGGGATAAGCGCGCGGCACGGCAAGGCGTAATCTCCCACAGTCGGTCGGTGCTCAATGCCAGCCGACAGGTGGAATCCTTGGCCTTATTGGGCGAAGTCACCCGCCGTTACGTCGATGTGCTAGCGGCACAGGAGCAGGTCACCCTGGCTGGCGAGGCCGCCCAGTTGGCGAGCGAGAGCTTACGCATTGTGAAAAAGCGGGCTACGGCGGGAGCGACACCCGAGGCGGAAGTCAAACGGGCACAGGCCGCTGCCGAGCAAGCGAAGCTCGCTTTGCTTTCGGAGCAGCAACGGCTTGCTTATTTGAAAGTGTCGTTGTCTGCCTTGTGGGGGGTAACCTCACCGGACTTTGACAAGGTGGAAGGTGATCTATTCCAGTTTGGCGAGGACGTGGCATTCGACCTGTTGTACGCCAAAGTTGAAAAAAATCCTGCGATAGAAGTATTCGCAGTAGAGTCCCGTCTCAAAGAAGCAGAAATACGCCTTGCTCAAACCCAATCCAGTGCCGATATCAGTTGGTCGGTGGGGGTTCGTCGCTTGCAGGAGACCGATGACACCGCATTGGTAGCGGGTTTCAGCATGCCGTTGTTTTCCGGCAAGCGAAATGTCGGCGCCGTTTCGACCGCGTTGGCCGAAAAGAATCAGGTGTTGGCAGAGCGCGATGTAATGCTGCTGGATCTACACACGCAACTGTTCCGGGCTTTTCACAACCGCAAACAAGCCATTGTCGCGGTCAAGGCGCTACGTACCGCGATCATTCCCGCCCTTGAGCAGGCCCTGGTAGAAACACAGGCGGCCTATCAACGCGGTCGCTACGGGTATCTCGACTATGTCAGCGCGCGGCAGGAATTATTGAGCGCCAGGCGCACCCAGATCGAAGCGGCGGCAGCCGCTTTAACCTATGGCGCAGAAATTGAGCAACTGACAGCAGAGCCCCTGGCCTTGACTCAGTATGGCGAAGACAACACATTTTCAGGATCATCACGATGAAATTAAAAACTCATTTTAACAAACCCATCACCCATCTTCTTGGCTGTTGCTTCCTTATCGCGCTGCTATCCGGGCAAGCGCTTGCCGAAACAGGTCGCGGAGAGGAAGCAGAGCACGGCGAAGAAGGCCACATTGAACTGACTCAGCAGCAGATACAACATTCGGGCATTTCGCTGGCAACCGTGACTTCTGGCACCATCCGCGATGTATTGCCGGTATACGGCGTCGTCGCCACCAACGCAGAGCGCGTACAATCAGTGACCGCACGCTTTGACGGTGTTATTCGGGAAGTTAAAAAAAGTGTTGGTGATCCGGTTCGTAAGGGCGAAACCCTGTTGACCGTAGAAGCCAACGAAAGCCTGAAAACCTATTCGATAGTTTCGGCACTCAATGGCGTTATTACACAGCGCAACGCTAATCCTGGCGAACAAACCAGCGATGCCCCGCTATTGGAGCTGAAGGATTTTTCCACGGTCTGGGTAGAGCTGTCGATTTTTCCAAAGGATGTTGCTCAGGTTCAATCAGGGCAGAAAGTTCGCATTCTCAGTCTCGATTCGACCCATATCGCAGAGGGAAAAATCATCTATATTGCGCCGCTTGGCCAAACTGGTAATCAGGCCATTATGGCGCGCGCTTTGATCGACAACCCGAATGGCATTTGGAAACCCGGTCTCTTTGTCAACGCGCAAATCACCCGCGCCGAAATAGCCGCTCCAATGGTGATCCGCAACGAAGCCTTGCAAATCGTCGAGGATAACCCCGTCGTTTTTGTCCAGGGTGAAGAGGGTTTTGAACCACGAGCGGTGACGCTGGGACGCAGCGATGGCGAGCTAAGCGAAGTCGTAGCTGGTCTGTCCGCCAATGAAGTGTATGTCAGCAAAAACAGCTTTGTTCTGAAATCGGAACTGGGCAAGGAGGATGCTGAACATGGAGACTAATCTATTGCTATTGGCACGCTTTACGACGCCGAACCACCTGCACGGTTTTAACCGGTCATACGAACCACAACTAGGAGTTCACAATGATCGATAAACTCATTCAGTTTTCCATCGCGCGCCGCTGGCTAGTGATGTTTCTGGTGCTGGTAACTGGCGCCCTGGGTGTCTGGAACTATCAGCACCTGCCCATCGACGCGGTACCCGATATCACCAATGTCCAGGTGCAGATCAACACGGAGGCCCCTGGCTACTCACCGCTGGAAGTGGAACAACGCATTACCTACCTGGTGGAGCTGGCCATCACAGGGCTGCCCTATGTGGAGAGTACCCGTTCGTTATCACGCTACGCCCTGTCTCAGGTGACCGTAGTATTTGAAAAAGGCACGGACATCTACTTTGCCCGCAACCTGATCAATGAGCGATTGCAGCAGGCGAAAAGCGATATGCCCGCGGGGATCGAGCCGGTGATGGGCCCCGTTGCTACCGGTCTCGGTGAAATCTTTCACTATGCGGTGCATGCGAAACCGGGTGCCTTGCAGGAAAATGGCGAGCCCTATGATGCGACGGCCTTACGTACCTTGCAGGATTGGGTGATCCGTCCCCAGTTGCGCCTGGTTCCAGGGGTCACCGAAGTCAATACCATTGGCGGTTTCGAGAAGCAGTTCCACATCACCCCTGAGCCTGCAAAGCTGCTGGCCTACCAGCTCAGCTTCGACGATCTGGTGGCGGCATTGGAGAAAAACAACGCCAACATCGGTGCCGGATATATTGAAAAAAATGGCGAGCAATATTTGATCCGCGCACCCGGACAGGTAGCTGACATCCCGGCGATCGAAAAAATCATCGTCGCCCGTCGTGACGGCTTACCTATTACCGTGGCTGACGTGGCCGAGGTTGGATTCGGCAAGGAATTGCGCACCGGTGCTGCGACACTCAACGGTGAGGAGACAGTATTGGGTACCGCCGTCATGCTGTTGGGCGGTAATAGCCGGACGGTTTCCCAGGCGGTGTCGGCCAAGTTGCTGGAGATCAATAAAACGCTGCCTGAAGGCGTGATTGCTGAGCCGGTTTATAACCGTACGGTACTGGTCGATAAAACCATTGCCACGGTACAGGCCAACCTGGCGGAAGGCGCGATATTGGTTGTTGTCGTGCTCCTGGTCATGCTGGGCAACGTGCGGGCGGCCTTGCTCACGGCGATGGTGATCCCTTTATCCATGTTGATGTTGATGACAGGCATGGTGCAGACCAAGGTCAGCGCCAATCTGATGAGTTTGGGTGCGCTCGATTTTGGCTTGATTGTGGATGGCGCGGTGATCATTGTCGAAAACTGCATTTTGCGCCTGGCCGGACGCCAGCACCACCTTGGGCGCACCTTAAAGCTGGACGAACGTTTTCAAACGGTGTTTGCGGCCACCCGCGAGGTATTTACACCGAGTTTGATCAGCGTATTGGTAGTGATTCTGGTGAACTTACCCATCCTGGCGCTAACCGGCGTGGAAGGAAAAATGTTTACGCCCATGGCCATGGCGGTAATCATGGCCTTGCTGTCTGCGCTGGTGCTGTCACTCACCTTCGTCCCTGCCGCCGTGGCGCTGTTTATGACAGGGCATATTGAGGAGAAGGACAATTTTATTGTTCGTCACTCCAAGCGCTTTTACGCACCGGTATTGGCATGGGCACTCAAGTTTCGCGTGCCCGTATTGTCTGCAGCGCTGATCTTTGTGGTGTTAGTCGGCGCACTGGCTTCGCGGATGGGGACGGAATTTATCCCCAATCTGGATGAGGGCGATATTGCCGTCCAGGCGCTGCGGATACCCGGTACCAGTCTCACGCAAACCTTGGATATGCAGTTTAAGCTCGAAAAGGCTGTGCTGGAGATACCGGAAGTGAAAACCTACTTTTCGCGCGTAGGTACTGCGGAGGTCGCCAGCGATCCTATGGGACCCAACATTTCCGATGGTTATGTCATGCTCAAGGATCACAGCGAATGGCCCGACCCCGACAAAACCAAAGCGCAACTGTTGGAAGAAATCGGTGAGAAGCTATCGTTGTTACCCGGGAATGCCTATGAGATCAGCCAACCGATCCAACTTCGCTTTAACGAGTTGATCTCGGGTGTGCGCTCAGACCTCGGGATCAAGGTATTCGGCGATGATCTGGCGCAACTGCTTCGGTCAGGCGGTGAAATTGCAGCGGTTTTGAACGGTATCGAAGGCGCAGAAGGGGTGAAAGTCGAGCAAGTGTCCGGTTTGCCTATTCTATCCATCGACGCAGATCGTTCTGCGATGTATCGCTATGGTTTGAATGTTGCCGATGTGCAGGACGTAGTAGCCGCCGCCACGGGTGGTGAGGAAGCCGGCCTGATTTTTGAGGGCGATCAACGTTTCTCGATAGTGGTGCGAGTGGCTGAGCGCGTAAGGGGCGATTTGAGCGCTTTGGAACGTTTGCCCATACCGTTGCCAGACGGTGGCTACGTACCGCTGCGAGAAGTCGCAAGCCTCACATTGGCGCCTGGACCTAATCAGATCTCTCGTGAAAACGGCAAGCGGCGATTGGTCGTCAGCGCGAATGTTCGCGGGCGTGATTTGGGTGGCTTTGTGGCCGAAGTACAGGGCAAAGTGGCGCAACAGGTGAAATTGCCACCCGGTTATTGGCTGGAGTACGGCGGCACGTTTGAACAATTGCAATCGGCCTCGCAGCGGTTGAGCCTGCTTGTCCCCGTCACTTTGGTGATGATTTTTGCATTGCTGATGATGACCTTTGGTTCGGCAAAAGATGCGGCATTGGTCTTTAGTGGCGTACCGCTGGCGCTGACCGGTGGCGTTATCGCCTTGTGGTTACGGGACATCCCCCTCTCGATTACCGCCGGTGTTGGGTTTATTACTTTATGCGGTGTATCGGTACTGACCGGGGTCATGATGGTGTCGGCCTTTCGGGATGAGCTCAATCGCGGTGAATCCGTCGAGCAGGCGATTCTGGGCGGCGCCATGTTGAGATTGCGACCGATTTTGATGGTCGCTTTAGTGGCTGCATTGGGCTTCTTGCCAATGGCGCTTAACACCAGTACCGGGGCCGAAGTCCAAAGACCGCTGGCCACGGTGGTCATCGGGGGCATTATCTCCTCCACGTTACTCACGCTTCTGGTGCTTCCTGGTCTCTATAGACTGGCTTGGCGAAAGCCAAAAGAGATTGATGACAATGGCGAACCGATCGCCCAATGACATCTTCAGGATCGCGGCGTCGAACGGCTTGTCGCGATCCCTCTGATAGCAATGACAACACTTTTTGGAGTATTCACATGAAACAAATTACCGCTTTTATTCACCACGTTCGAACCGCTGATGTCATCGATGCACTGCGCGATGCAGGTTACAAAAACATATCGTTACTCGACATCAAAGGGAGCTTGAAACCCTTGGGCGAAAGTGAGTTGGCCTATTCGTCCGAAGCCGGCGTGGTTATCTCAGAAGTTCAATTATCCCTGGTATGTGAAGACAATCAGGTGGACAAGGTGACCTCCGTCATTCGCAAAACCGGGAAAATCGGACCGAACATATCCGGTTGGGTCTACGTCAGTCCGGTTGAACAGGTACTGCCCATAGACGGCCATTAACACATCCGAGTTTGTGCGCGCTGGCCACGTTCACACCAGCGCGCACCAAACCCGAAACGCTTGGTGTAGGGACTATGCATAACCACGATCACTCCAGCAGTTCGAAACGTATTGGCTGGGCCTTTTTCCTCAATCTGGGATTTACGGTTATTGAATTTATTGGCGGCTGGCTGACAAACAGTACCGCCATCATGGCTGATGCCGTCCACGACCTCGGCGACAGTATTTCCATCGGCCTCGCCTGGATTCTTGGCAGGTTGAGCAACAAAGGTTCGAACGTGGAGTTCACCTACGGCTACCGTCGCCTGTCACTATTCGGCGCATTGATCAATGGCCTGGTATTGATCATTGGCTCCTTCTGGGTGCTGACCAAAGCTATACCCAAGTTGTTGCAACCAGAAATGCCTGTAATTGAGGGTATGTTAGGGTTGGCTGTTTTTGGCGTTCTGGTGAATGGTATCGCCGCCTATCAGCTTAGCCAGGGTAAAACGCTTAACGAGAAAGTCTTAAACTGGCATTTATTGGAAGACGTACTGGGCTGGGCTGCCGTCCTGATTGTTTCCATTGTGCTGTTTTTTGTGGATTGGCCGATTTTAGACCCCGCACTGTCTATCGTTTTTACCCTCTACATCTTGTTCAATGTCGGAAAAAACCTTTGGAGTACCACTCGATTATTTCTTCAGGCCGCACCCGACAAAGCACTGTCAGAGTCACTTCACCGCTGTCTATCCAAGCTTGATGAGGTCCGAAGCGTTCACCACCTCCACCTGTGGTCACTGGATGGCGAGCACCATGTGCTTACCGCGCACTTGGTATTACAACGCGCTTTATCCGTGGAGCAGCAAATTGATTTGAAAATGACAATTGCAGATCGTCTCAGCGAGTTCGATCTCGCGCACACGACCATTGAGTTGGAATTTGGGGAGGAAACCTGTCGAGACGCAAAGGTTTAGGAACTCCAGCATCGACGAGCCATCGATCTGAATTCTGTAGCACAGAATTTTGTTCAGGAAATTCGTATCGTCACACGAGTACATCGATATGTCGTCCCAATGGCTCGGCCGACACTGTGTTAATCTCACCTTTGGCTTGTGTCGCCATCACCATCGCTTGTTGAGAAGCGTTACGATCCTGAAGTGAGGGATCAGTGGGCGCCATGGACGCCATGCTTATTAGCTGGGCTTTTTCCAGCGTTGCTTTGGGATCGTTGGGCTCAGATGAAGTATCAAACGCCACATCACCTGAGACGACATAGCGTTGGCCATCGAGAGGCCTATACTGGTAATTGGGTGGTGAACTGTACTGTGTCGTAACGGCGAGGTGAGATTCTACATGCCGTTGAACAGATGTCTGAGAGAGCTCTAATTGTTTGCGCTCGGCCGAGTTGTCGCCAGATTTGGTCTCTGCTTCGCGTGCTGGATTGATAGATGAAGTGCTCAAAGGCGCTGTGGGTGAAGACAAAACTGCTGTCATCGTCCATCTCCACAAAAATCGACAATAGCCCCAGTATATCGAATTTTACAGCGATTGACTTATTACCAATGTTGTCTGCGATATTCGATTCAAGATTAACAGGAGGCTCCCATAGGCGAAATCAAGTAAGCCCGCTCATTTACTTTAATCGTACAGGCAAACCAGATAGCACCTGTAAATTGTTTTCCATGGGTCATTCAAGGGGTCGTCTCAGAAAACGGAAAATAAAGCACGCTAAGCCGGTGGCAGCGGTCGCAATGGCCTGAACTTCCCCGCACCGACCTTGGCACTGCTGCGCCATAGGTAATCGCCGGTCAGGTTGATATGCTCCCACCCCAGCGGGGACAGATATTGCAGCAACGTGTCGTCCAGCGCCATGCCGTGGGCACGCAAAGCACTGGTGGCACGCTCCAGATAGACCGTGTTCCACAACACGATGGCCGCCGTCACCAGATTGAGGCCGCTGGCCCGGTAGCGCTGCTGCTCAAAACTGCGGTCGCGGATTTCACCCAATCGGTAGAAGAAGACCGCCCTGGCCAGCGCGTTGCGCGCCTCGCCCTTATTCAGCCCCGCATGGACGCGGCGGCGCAGCTCCACGCTTTGCAGCCAATCCAGAATGAACAGCGTGCGCTCGATGCGCCCCAGCTCGCGCAGGGCGACGGCCAAGCCGTTTTGGCGCGGATAGCTGCCGAGCTTGCGCAGCATCAGCGAGGCCGTCACCGTGCCCTGCTTGATCGAAGTGGCCAGCCGTAGGATTTCATCCCAATGAGCGCGAATAGCCTTGATGTTCAGCCTGTCGCTGCTAATCATCGGCTTGAGTGCATCGTAGGCAGTATCGCCCTTGGGAATGAACAGCTTGGTGTCGCCCAGGTCGCGGATGCGCGGCGCGAACCGGAATCCCAGAAAGTGCATCAGGCCGAACACATGATCGGTGAAGCCCGCCGTGTCGGTGTAGTGTTCCTCGATACGCAAGTCAGACTCGTGGTACAGCAGGCCATCGAGCACATAAGTCGAGTCGCGCAAGCCGACGTTGACCACCTTGGCGCTGAAGGGCGCGTATTGGTCGGAGATATGGGTATAGAACGTCCGCCCAGGGCTACTTCCATACTTCGGATTGATATGCCCGGTGCTCTCTGCCTTGCTGCCGGTTCGGAAGTTCTGGCCGTCCGACGATGACGTGGTGCCGTCGCCCCAGTTTCCGGCGAAGGGTTGTCGATACTGTGCGTTCACCAGCTCGGCCAGCGCCGTCGAATAGGTTTCGTCGCGAACGTGCCAGGCTTGCAGCCAAGACAGCTTGGCGTAGGTGGTGCCAGGGCAGGACTCGGCCATCTTGGTGAGCCCAAGATTGATACCATCAGCCAGAATCGTCGTCATCAGCAAGGTTTTGTCCTTGGCCGTGTCGCCGGTCTTCAGGTGTGTGAAGTGGCGCGTGAAGCCCGTCCATTCATCGACCTCCATCAGCAACTCGGTGATCTTGAGGTGCGGCAGCAACATCGCCGACTGGTCAATCAAGGCTTGCGCGGCGTCTGGCACCGCTGCGTCCAGCGGCGTTATCTTCAGGCCCGATGCAGTGGTGATGATGGCGTCCGGTAAGTCGTTGGTCGCCGCCATGCGGTTGACTGTGGCGAGTTGCGCCTCCAATAATTCCAGTCGGTCATGCAGATATTGGTCGCAGTCGGTGGCCACGGCCAGTGGCAATTCGCTGGCCAGCTTCAAGGTGGCGAACTTCTCGATCGGCACCAGGTATTCGTCGAAGTCCTTGAACTGACGCGAACCCTGCACCCAAACATCACCAGAGCGCAGTGCGTTCTTCAGCTCCGACAGGGCGCATAATTCGTAGTAACGCCGGTCAATACCCTCGTCGGTCAGAACCAGCTTTGCCCAGCGCGGCTTGATGAATGCGGTTGGCGCATCGGCGGGCACCTTGCGCGCGCTGTCGCTGTTCATGCCGCGCAGCACGTCGATGGCATCGAGCACACCCTTGGCGGTGGGCGCGGCGCGCAGTTTGAGCACGTCCAGGAACTGCGGCGCATAGCGGCGCAGCGTGGCGTAACTCTCGCCGATATGGTGCAGGAAATCAAAATCTGCAGGCCGCGCCAGCGTTTGCGCCTCGGTGACGCTGGCGGCGAAGGTGTCCCACGGCATGACCGCTTCGATGGCGGCGAACGGATCGCCGCCGTTTTGTTTGGCTTCAATCAGCGCCTGACCGATGCGCCCATACATCCGCACCTTGTCGTTGATCGCCTTGCCGGAAGCCTGGAACTGCTGTTGATGCTTGTTCTTGGCCGCATTGAACAGCTTGCCGATGATGCGGTCGTGAAGGTCGATGATTTCATCAGTGACGGTGGCCATGCCTTCGATGGCCAGTGCTACCAAGGTGGCGTAACGCCGCTGCGACTCGAACTTGGCCAGGTCGGCGGGCGTCATCTGGCCGCCCTCGCGGGCGATCTTGAGCAAGCGGTTTTGGTGTACCTGCCGTTCGATGCCAGCAGGTAGGTCAAGCGCTTGCCAGGCTTTGAGGCGTTCGATGTGTTCAAGCATGTGGCGCGAGTTAGGCTTGGCGGGCGATTGGCGCAGCCACGCTAGCCACGTCATTTTGCTACCATCCTTGCGCTTGAGCAGTTCGTCCAGGCGCTGGCGATGGACAGGTATCAAGGAATCGGCCAATGCCGCATGGATGCTCCGGTTGGCACGGGTAATGGCCTCGGCGCTTGCGCGCTCGATGGCATTCATGGCGGGTAGGATGATGCTCTGCCGCCGCAGGTTTTCAACAAGGGTGCTGGCCAGCACAATGCCTTTGTCTGTTTGCAAGGCCAGTTCGGTCAATGTATGCACGGCTTGCCGGTAGTGACTCATGGTGAAGGGCTTGAATCCAAACACCGTTTGCAGCTCGACCAAGTGCTCCCGCCGTGTCTGCTCGCGCTGGCCGTAATCGTTCCAGCTTTCCACCGGCACCTTGAGTTGTGCGGCCACCATGCGCAGCAGGGGCGGAAACGGAGGCTCATCGATGCCCAAGAAGATGCCAGGGAATCGCAAGTAGCAAAGCTGCACGGCGAAGCCCAATCGATTCGCAGCGCCGCGACGCTGGCGGATCACCGATAGGTCGGTTTCGTTGAACGTGTAGTGCCGTATCAGTTCGTCTTTGGCATCTGGTAGTGCCAGCAGGCTTTCGCGCTCGGTGGCGGACAGGATTGAGCGGCGCGGCATGATCAGTCTTCCCGCAGGTACTGGTACAAGGTTTCGCGACTGATGCCGAAGTCACGGGCCACCAAGGTTTTTTGATCGCCTGCCGCGACTCGCTGTTTCAACTTGGCAATTTGTTCGCTGTTCAGCGATTTCTTTCGTCCCCGGTAGGCACCGCGCTGCTTGGCCAGCACGATTCCCTCGCGCTGGCGTTCGCGGATCAGTGCGCGCTCGAACTCCGCAAAAGCCCCCATGACCGACAGCATCAAATTGGCCATCGGTGAGTCATCGCCGGTGAACGCCAGCCCTTCTTTGACAAACTCCATCCGCACGCCCCGTTGTGTCAGCCCCTGAACGATGCGGCGCAGGTCATCGAGATTGCGTGCCAACCTGTCCATGCTGTGCACCACCACGGTGTCGCCCTCGCGCACAAAGGCCAGCAGCCTTTCAAGTTCGGGACGTTGCGTGTCCTTGCCGGAAGCCTTATCGGTGAATACCTTACCGACTTCGATTTGCTCCAGTTGCCGATCAGGGTTCTGGTCGAAGCTGCTGACGCGGATATAGCCGATACGTTGACCTTGCAAGATGCCTCCAAAGGTAAAAGTGTCAGGATGAAATCTATTACCCTTGGCGGCTTGTGTCAATAAATACAAACTACAACTCTATTCTGACGTGCTTTGCGCCAAGCATCTGACATCAGGTTAGGGTATAGCTTAACCGGACACCTCGGCCTCTGTGCCTTTACTGCTTTTCGGTACAACCGTCAAGAACAGGCAGAGCGCTCCGATAGTTATCGCCACATCAGCGAGGTTGAAGGCGGGCCAGTGCGCAAGTCGCCAATGGAAGTCAAGGAAATCAACAACCTGTCCACGCAGCACACGATCCGCGACATTGCCCAGCGCACCGCCGAGGATCAGGCTGTATCCCATCGCTTCGAGACGGGGCAATTGCTGGCACAGCATGCGTCCCAGCCAAGCAGAAACGACCAGGCCCAGCGTGATGAAAAAGTAACGTTGCCAGCCGCCAGCGTTCGCCAGAAAGCTGAATGCCGCGCCGGGATTCAGGACATGGACGAAGTTGAAGAAGGGCGTGACTTCGACCTGTTCACCGTAGGCAAACGTGCGGGTGATGGCGAACTTTGCGAGCTGATCGGTCATGACAGCACTGGCGGCCACTGCGAACCAGACCCAAGTCGATGTGCGGCGAGCCGATTGCCACACAGGGGCGGCCAGCGGCATCAGCCACCCGGCGAGCGCCGTGCAACTCAATCCAAGTACCCACCCCGCCAGCACATCGGCAGGAAAGTGCATTCCGGCTGCGATGCGTGACCAACCGACCAATGCGGCGTACAACACCAAGCCGATGCGGCCACGACGGCCTATCAAAGGCCAGAGCGCGCCGACCACCAGCGCGGCATAGGTGGCATGCCCGCTGGGCAGGCTGTAGTGTCGTTCGATGCCCCCGATAACGCGCACCATGTCGCCAAAAACGGCAGGCGGGCGTGGAAAGTCGATCCATAGCTTCAAGATGGTGGCGACGAGAAATGCCAACGCAAAGGCCACGCTAAAGACTCTGAGTCTGTACCGGATGGCATCGGCCCGCGTTGGGTCAGGTGCCGACTTTGACCATCCCCACATCGCCAAGAGCATCAGTGGTGCAGTCCAGTAGTTGCCTATCACAAGGTTGAAGAACGATGCCAGCGGTTCCAGCGCTGCAGGTGTGCTCATGTTGATGGCTTGGAACAACGCGATGTTCAGACCACCCCAGTCGTAGAGAAAGAATTTCCAGCTCATTTGCGCAACAGCCTCAAGCCATTGCCAACGACGAGCAAGCTGGCCCCCATATCAGCAAACACCGCCATCCACATGGTCGCTTGACCCGTGAAGGTCAGCACCAGAAATACTGCCTTGATGCCAAGGGCCAGCACAATGTTTTGCATCAGCACCTGCGCCGTCGCACGCGACAGGCGCACGAAGGTCGGAATCTTGCCCAGGTTGTCGTCCATCAGGGCCACGTCAGCGGTCTCGATGGCGGTATCTGTGCCAGCCGCTCCCATGGCAAAGCCGATGTCCGCACGCGCCAAGGCCGGGGCATCGTTGATGCCATCACCGACCATGCCGACCTTGCCCTTTATGGCCAGTAGCTCAACTTCGCGCAGTTTGTCGTCTGGGAGCAGATTGCCTTGCGCACGGTCGATCCCGGCTTGTGCGGCAATGGCCTGTGCCGTGTGGGGGTTGTCGCCGGTCAGCATCATGGTGTTGATGCCCAGTGCATGAAGCTCGGCAATGGCGCTCCTGCTGCTTTCCTTGATGGTGTCCGCTACGGCAAATAAGGCATGAACCCCTTTTGCGCTGACCAACATCACGACAGTTTTACCCATGGTTTCCAGCGCCGCGATGCGCTGTTCCAGCTCGGGAGTACGCTGCCCCAGCTCTTCTAGCATCCGCTGGTTGCCAAGATGGTAGGTTTCACCGTTGATTTGGCCCTGCACACCCCGACCGGGCAGCGCGTTGAATTCGGCCACGTCGAGCAAGGCAACCCCGTCCGTCTGCGCGGCCTGTGCCACCGCCTTGGATACAGGATGGTCCGAGCGGGCCGCCAGACTGGCAGCGATGCTGCGGCTGTCCGAGGCGAGTGCATTGCCCCATGTGACAAAGTCGGTCTGTGCGGGCTTGCCGTGCGTGATCGTGCCGGTCTTGTCCAGAGCCAGCCAGCGCAGCTTGCGGCCTTCTTCCAGATAGACGCCACCTTTGATGAGAATGCCGTGGCGGGCGGCGGCGGCCAGGCCGCTGACGATGCTGACCGGTGTAGAGATCACCAGTGCGCACGGGCAGGCGACCACCAGCAGAACCAATGCACGGTAGATCCAGTCGAGCCATGCCGCACCCATGAACAGCGGCGGCAACAACGCGACGGCGATGGCAACGCCGAATACAACGGGGGTGTACCAGCGGGCGAACTGATCGACAAAACGCTGAGTCGGCGCACGACTACCTTGCGCAGCCTCTACCGCGTGAATGATCCGGGCCAAAGTGGAGTTGTTGGCCAAGGCGGTGACGCGGTACTCGAACGAGCCGGATTCGTTGATCGTGCCAGCGAACACCGAATCACCGGGGGATTTTTCGACCGGGAGGCTTTCACCCGTGATCGGGGCTTGGTTGACGGCAGAGCGGCCTTCCAGCACCTCACCATCAAGGGCGATGCGCTCACCTGGTTTGACCCGGACGCGGGCGCCGATGGTGATTTGCTTGGCGCCCACCTCGCGCCATGTGCCGTCAGCCTGCTGTACCGTGGCCTGTTCCGGGGTCAGGTCGAGCAGGCCACGGATAGCGTTACGAGCGCGATCCAGCGATTTGGCTTCGATTACCTCGGCCAGCGCGAACAGTACCATCACCATTGCCGCTTCGGGCCAGTGGCCGATCAACATGGCACCCGTGACCGCAATCGACATGAGGGCGTTCATGTTGAGATTACGGTTCTTGAGCGCAATCCACCCCTTCTTGTAGGTGGAGAGGCCACCCGTGAAGACCGCGACAAGCGCCAGAACGACAACCGACCAGTGATTGCCGTTGTGGAGCCAGTAGACCGCCTCGGCCGCCGATGCAGTGACCAAGGAGATGCCCAGCGGCCACCAGTTGGTCGGCGTGGTCACAGGGGCGGCGGATGGAGATGCGACCTCTGCCGTGTCCACGACCTGCGCCTCGAATCCAAGCGCTTGCAGTGCCACGAGCACGTCTGGCAGAACCTGGTTCGCATGGCGTACCGACAGCGTGCGCTGCATCAGGTTGAAATCGAGATCAGCAACACCGGCCACGGTGCCGAGCTTGTTGCGGATCAACGTCTCTTCGGTCGGGCAATCCATCTTGGCAATGGACAGCTTGGTCGTCTGCTCGGCCGACGCCTGATCCATGCGCACAGCTTGCATGCCGATGGCCTTCAGCGCCTGCTCGACGGGAGACAACGAAGGCAATTCGTGTCGCACGGCCAAGGTACGTTGCATCAGGTTGAATTCAAGACCCGCCACCCCCGCCAGACCGGCCAGTTTGCTTCGGATCAGCGCCTCTTCGGTCGGGCAATCCATGTTCTCGATGCGGTACACCGCTTGAGCCGATCCGGTTGCCAGCGGGGCCGGTGCCGTGGGTTGGATGATCGGCTCAGTCGTGCAGCCACACCCCTTTGAAGCGCATTCGCTCATGAGTAACTCCTGAAAATCTTCTATTCAGCCTCCATTAAAATCTCTATAGTCACTATAGAGTCAAGTGATAATTGGAGATTGATGCATGGAAATCAGAATTGGCGACCTCGCCAAGCGCTCTGGGTGCGAGGTCGTGACCATCCGCTACTACGAGAAGGAAGGGCTACTGCCGAAGCCAGCGCGAAGCGGTGGCAACTTCCGGCTGTACGGTGAGGCGCACATTGAGCGCTTGCAATTCATCCGTCATTGCCGTTCGCTCGAGATGACGTTGAGCGAGATTCGCGCATTGCTGGGTCTGCGAGACAACCCGATGCAGGACTGTGGGGAGGTCAACACGCTGCTGGAGGCCCATATTCAACAGGTGGAAATGCGTGTGTCCGCGCTGTTGCAGTTAAAACGGCACTTGGTTGATTTGCGCGAGAAGTGTTCTGGCTCTCGATCTGTAGAGGCGTGCGGCATTTTGCAAGGGTTGGGCAATTGCAATTGCCATGGTGAAAGTGCCACGAACAGTCAAACATCTGGGTAAGTAAGGGCTTAGCGTGCTTTATTTTCCGTTTTCTGAGGCGACCCCTGGTGGAAACGATGCACCGCGTTGATTGCGAGAACCCTCCTCAGCGGTCCAGTAAAATACGCCACGTTCGAGTGCTGCAATAGTAACTGAAGCACTACTGCAACCACCAACAACATCAGGACATTTTGTGGCACTCCTACAAAGAGCAATGGTGTCGTTCCTGCGACGGTTTCTATCAATTGATGCAATGGATGTTTCATAAGACCATTAAAACCGTATAGCCGTTTTACGCTGTGATGAACGGCATGAAGGCGCCACAGTGAAGAGAGGCGATGACTGGCAAAATGCGCCAGGGTGATGCCAACATCAGAAATGAGGATCGCCAATAGTAACTGGAAAGCCAGCGGCCACCCGGAAGGCCATATCGGTGCCAAGACCAGCAAGCCACCAAATAACGGGAGTACAGCAACGCCAATAACATTAAGTGACTCGTTCATAAAGGCGTGAAGAAGATCGCGTCGCTGATCTTGTTGCGGTTCATTAAACTCACGATCATAGGGTGTCAGTTTTTCGGTGGCGAAGGAAATTCCTATAAATACCAAGATCAAAAATACCAGCCAACCGTGGTTGAAACCCTCGGTAACAAGATAGATAGCGACGCCATTTCCGACGAGCAAAAACAACGGCAAATACAGGAGCCTAACCAACCACGTTATGCTACGAATCATTTTAACACTCCTCGCTGATTGAGAGTGTTCAGCATCTCATGTTTACACGTAGCCACATTGAACGAAAGTGCTGTTTATTCTGACAAAAGCCGTTGAATAACTGCCGGGGAAACGCCAAAAGCCTCGGTAACAGACCGGCAGAAATGGGCCTGATCGGAAAATCCCGATGCAATTGCCGCATCGGTGAGTGACATTTGGCGTGATAACTCAAACCCCGTTAATAGTTTTAACCACTTTTTATAGCTGCGTAAAGGTAAGCCGGTGCTTTCGGAAAACCAGTGGGAAAAACGACTTGGGGAAAGACGAACTTTCTTTGCCAACTCTGCTCTAGAGATTGATCGCCCATCCATGGCTTCGGCATGTAATGCTTTTAAAATGTGGCTCAATCTGCTCTTTGGATCAGATGTTTGATCGTGCCGGTAGTGACGCTCGAAAGCCTCCAGTTCGAATGAAAGGTTTTCCGTGGCAGTAAAGCGAGATAAACACGCTGTATTGAATTCCTCACGGAGTGTCCCAATGGGTTGCATCAACGGATTTTTTATGTGAGGCAGCAAGGCTTTGCAAATATCATGGGTTGGATCGATATAAATACACAGTACCTCGGCCATTATCAATTGATGAGTAACTCCAGCCGGTATCCATAACCCCTTTTCTTTGTGCCGTGTTTCGCTGGAAATGACTTCAACGTTTGCATCTAAACCGATCGCGATTTGATGCGCCCAATGTTTATGGGGCTTATTGTCTCCTGACTCGCCGAGGAACGCACCGATACCTGGTGTTATCGCTACTGAGCCGCGCCATGGGTTCACTAAAGTATTTGTTGTGATCATTACCCTATCTCTACAAAGGCAGCTTTTCATTGTAGTTGACTGTCTATAAGCGCTTGCAACTTTTCTAGGAGGATAAATGAGGCATTATTGGTGAATTGCTGTCCTTCTTCGATGTACTCCCATACGGTAGCGTCGCTCTTCCAGCCGCCTTGTTTCTTAATAAACTCAAAGTCGATTTTTTCCCTCGCTGCCGATGTAGAGAGGCCACGCCGAAAGCTATGGCTGCTCAAGTCCGGCACGAAATCGAACTGACAGGCGTTGCCCAGAGTCTTGAGTAATTGATTAATGCCACCGGGATTCAGTGCTTTGGGTTGAACCTTATCCCAACGGTTAACGGGACGAAAAACCGGACCTTCATTGATATCAGCCAATTCTATCCAGTTCTTCATGGCCATAGCAGGACAGCAGCCTGGTGCACCGAAAGGTAATGCTCGCACTAAGCCCATGGCTTGTTGATCGGTCTTGGAACGAGACAGCCGGATGAGAAGTCCTTCTGGTTCCCACACCAGATCACCGATTTGAATGGCCACCAATTCGCTACGACGAAAGGCGCCAAAAAAGCCGGTCAACACCAGCGCGATATCCCGCTGTTTCTTTTTGGTGTCAGGCAGTTGCCGCAAGTGATTCACCATCTGGGCAATGTGCTCCAGGCGCAGCGCCTTGGCTTTGCGTTTGGGCTTCCCGTGGGTGCGACGGATGCCATCCATGGTCTTACGCACCAGAGGATCGCGAACAGGATCACCCAGTCCCTGATAATGGTGCCACTGGCTGATCGCAGTGAGGTGCAGATCCAGGGTCCGCGGATTGAGTGATTCGGCTCGGGCCAGCAGGTAGCGCACCACGGTGTCCCGAACCGTCGGAAGGCGACCACCCCATTTTTCAAACTGCCGGATGGCCGACCGATAGGCTCTGCGGGTGTTGTCGGATGTGGCTGCCTGGAGGTATTGCTGCAATGACTCGGCTTCCTGGCGTGCAACCAGTCTCGAATGTTCATTACGTAATGACGGTTCAGTGACCATTTTTGGCGATTTGCTGTTCATGAATAGGTCTCCTCTCGGCGTCGCTGAAAAGGCAGCTATGTACCGGTGTTACAAGTCGAAAATTTAAGGCTCAATCCATTAACCAACGATAACATTGATTATCGTAGGTTAATTTTTTACCAATCAAAAAAGTATTTTTTAGAAAAATTATGTAATATTACATAATACGTAATATGTTTTTGAGGCGGAAAAATGGGACGAGCAGGCGTGGCATACAGCGACATACAACAGGCAGCCGATGCCATCAGCCAATCCGGTACAGAGCCCACCGTCGACAAGGTTCGGGAATACCTCGGCACTGGCAGCAAGAGCACCATTGCGCCTTTGCTGAAACGCTGGAGACAGCAGCGCGAAGAGAGCACAGCTAGTGACGGACTGCCGGTTGAGCTAGTGCAAGCACTCAAATCGGTGCATGCACACACCCAGGGACTGGCCGACAAAAAGGTGGCCCAAATCGAGGCCGATACCCAGCAACAACTGACAGCAATGCAACAGCAGTTGGCACAAGTCGTTGCTTTGCAGCAACAGACCGAGACTGAAAAAGCCCATACGGATGAGCGGGTCGAAAGACTCAAGACCGAACGCAAGCAGGTTTCACAGGCGCTGGAGCAGAAGAGTCTGAAATTGGTGAAAAGCGACGCGACACTGGATGAAGCCCGCCAGCAACTGGTCGAGTGCCGAGCAACCATTACCGAACTGCGCCAAGAAAGCCGCGATATCCGGGAGCATTTCGAGCATTACCAGCAACAGATCGCCAGCGATCGCCAACAGGAACGCGACCAATTCCAGTTTTCCCGGCAGCAGTTGGAAAGCAGACAGATGGATTTGCAGCAACAACTGGCCGCAGTACAAGCAAGTTATCACCAGCTGATCACGCTCAATACCAACCAGGCACAACAACTGGAACAGCAAACGCAGCAAGCTGATACTTTGAAGCAATCCCTGAACGAAGAAATTCAGGCGCACAGAGAAACGGATATTCATCTGCAGCACAGCCGTACCGGATTGGCCCAGCTACAACAGCAGTACAAGGATATCCTTGAGTCTCTGGACGCCAGCCGCCAACAACTGACCGAACAGCAAAACGAACAGCAGCGGCTGAACGGGCTATTGGAAAGCGCCACGCAGGCAGTGGTCAACAGCAACGCCGAACGGGAAAGACTGGCAGCCGACAATCGCCAACTGGCGGAAGCTGGAGCAACAAGCCTGGGCCGGATCCGGCAATTGGAGATCCAACTGGCAGGAATAGAGCCTAACAGGCAATAAGACGCTAATAGCCCAGCAAAAATTGACTACTCCAATACTTCCGATAATATCAATTATCGGAAGTATTGGAGTTTTTTGCGACGTTCTATATGCCTACTTACCTGATAACTCACATCCGCAAGGATTCACTATCTAGCCGCTGCCGACATTTACGGGTACTGGCATTGATTCATGCTGATACGCCAAAATATCTATCGCCCACAGAAACCCGCATCAAACAGCCGGTCTCCATGGCCTCACAAGCGAGCATGCGGTAGACTTCGCGCCGCTCGCGGGCGTTTGATCTGTTTTGCAACTCACACGCTCTGACGTCTGTTCTTGTTTAAAGCTCGGGATAAATATCACTATGTATGCAGTTGGCCAGCGTTGGATCAGCGAAGCTGAAACCGATCTCGGTTTGGGTCTTGTTCAAAGCGTCGATTTTCGGTCTGTCACTCTCTATTTTCCTACAATTGACGATGTTCGCACTTACGCAAGCCACAATGCGCCGCTGACCCGGGTAATTTTCAAAGTTGGTGATATCGTGCCGCTTCAGGATGGCTCAGTCATTGAGGTCGATGATGTTGAAGTGATGGACGACATCGCTTTCTATTTCACTAACGGCCGCTCGGTTTCTGAAATCCAGCTCAGCGGTGCCATCCAGCTTAATCAGCCGGCTGATCGCCTGTTTTCTGGCCAGATCGACAACAACAGTCTGTATGAACTACGCCAGCTGTGTTTTCAGCAAATCACCAAATTACGCCAGCGCCCTTTCTATGGCCTGCTGGGCGCTCGTACCAGCTTGCTGCCACATCAATTGTATATTGCCCAGCAAGTTACTCAGGATGCTATTCCCCGAGTGCTGCTCGCCGATGAAGTTGGCCTGGGTAAAACCATTGAAGCCGGCTTGATCTTACACCGGCTGTTACTGCAACAACGTATCCAGCGGGTGTTGGTACTGGTGCCGGATCATCTGCTGCACCAGTGGCTGGTTGAAATGATTCGCCGCTTTAATCTGCGCTTCAGTATCTTGCAGCAAGCCGATATAGATGAAGCGATTGAAGACGGTAATACCGATCTGTTTGGCGGCTCCCAACTCCATCTGTGCCCCATGTCTCTGGCGGACGAACCCGACGTGGCGGTTGCCATGATCAACGCCGACTGGGACATGATTGTTGTGGATGAAGCCCACCATCTGACCTGGACGCCAGAACATCAGGATCCCGCCTATCAGCTGGTAGAGAATCTGGCTGAAGCCAGTGCTGGTATTCTGCTCCTGACCGCCACCCCGGAGCAGCTGGGCATTGAAGGTCACTTTGCCCGTTTACGGCTGCTGGATCCCGAACGCTACCCGTCACTGGAAGAATTCCTCACAGAGCAACAGGCCTACCAGCCGATTGCCGAACTAGCCGGTGCACTGGTCGAAAACGAGATACTGAACGCCGATCAACAGCTCCAATTACAGCAGCTGCTGCCAGACATGGCAGCAGAACTGGAGCAGGACAACGGTCGTAACCGTTTGCTTGATACCCTGATAGACCGACGTGGCCCTGGCCGGGCAATGTTCCGCAACACCCGCCATGGTGTCGCCGGCTTCCCTGCCCGCATCGCCAATTTGAGCCAACTTGCTGCTCCGGCCTACGAACCAACTCCAGACGATATCAATGCGGTCTTGTTCCCCGAGCGTGGCCAGGCGCAGTGGTGGCTGGACGATCCACGAGTCAGCAGCCTGATCTCGTTGTTAAAACAAACCGGTAAATCCAAACTGGTGCTGATCTGTCATCATGCCAGCACAGTGCTCGACCTGGAGGCCTATCTCTGGGAAAAACACGGCATGCAAGTAGCGGTGTTCCATGAGCAAATGGATCTGGTCGAGCGCGACCGTGCAGCCGCCTACTTTGCCGATACAGAGCAGGGAGCGCGACTGTTGCTCTGCTCTGAAATTGGCAGCGAAGGCCGTAACTTCCAGTTTGCTCATCACCTGGTGTTATTTGACTTGCCGTTTAACTGCGATCTGATCGAGCAGCGTATCGGCCGTCTTGACCGTATTGGTCAGGCCAGTGAGATCCAGATTCATAGCCTGGCATTCGAGGGTCATGCGACCGGCCGCTGGCAGCAGCTGTTGCATCAGGGTCTGGATGTGTTTACTCAGCCCAATCCGGCCGCACAAACCCTGCTGGAGCGCCATCGTCAGCAGGTGCACGACGCGGTACTGAGCGGTGGCAACCTTGACGATCTGATCAAGACGCTCAGCAACGAACGTATCGAACTGCAGCAACAACTTGAGCAAGGACGTGACCGCTTGCTGGAGTTGCACTCCTGTCACCCGAAACGCTCCCGCTTGCTGGCTCGGGATATGACCATTACCCATATCGAAGACGAAGCCGAACTCAATGATTTTATTGAACTGTTTGCGGACGCCTTTGGTGTTGAAGTCGCTGATCTTGGCAACGATTGCATCACTCTGGCACCCGGCGATCATATGTTGGTGCCGGATCTGCCATACTTGCCGGAAGACGGCTTTATGGCGACCACTCGCCGCGAAGTGGCACTGGCTCGCGATGATGTGCAGTTCCTCAGCTGGGAACATCCGTTTGTAGACCAGGCACTGGAGCTGATCACCAGCGGCCCTATTGGTAATGCTTCCGTCGGGTACGTCGAGCAGCACGATTACAAAACCGGTGATTGCTTCATTCAATTACAGTTTGTGGCCTCCTGCCCTGCCCCCAAGCATCTGCAGATTGAACGCTATTTGCCAGCAGACGCCATGCACCTCACCTTTACCCCAAAGGGTGAGCTGAAGGTGAACGAGCCAGACTTGGCTGGGTTTGTCTTGCCTCTGAAACGCGGTACTGCGAAGGGGCTGGCAGAACAGAAGATGAACGAGATCAAGCCGCTGATTCACAAGCTTGAGAAACTGGGTGGCGGCCAGCTAGGCAAAATGATTCAGCGAGCGACGAACAAGGCCAACGAAGCCTTTGACGATCGCCTTCAGCGTCTGCAAGCGCTGGCGCAGCACAACCCGAATATTCCAGCGCAACTGATTACTGATGTACAGCAGGAGCGCCTCTCGGTACTGACAGCCATTGAAACCGCCCAGCTGCAAATGGACAGCGTACGCTTGGTATTCTGCGGCTAACCGTGGCTGTCCGTGACGGCGGTGAATTTTGTGCACCGCCGACACGGACGGTGCCGGTTTACGGACACGGACGGTGCCGGTTTACGGACACGGACGGTGCCGGTCCCTACGACAGGTTAACGTGCCCTCGACCGCATGGTAACAAACTCCTCCGCTGCCGTTGGATGGATGCCGATGGTGCTGTCAAACACGGCCTTGGTAGCACCGGCGTTGATGGCAACCGCCAGGCCCTGCATGATTTCACCCGCATCCGCACCTACCATATGCACACCCAGTACCTTGTCTGTGCTGGTTTGCACCAGCAACTTCATGTAAGAACGCTCCGGCATGCCGCTGATGGTATGTTTCATCGGACGAAAGCTGGATTCGTACACACTCAGATCACCGGCAAACTGCTCGGCAGCAGCGTCTTCGGTCAGACCTACCGTAGCAATATTGGGCTGACAAAAAACAGCGGTGGCGATGTTGTCGTACGACAGAGGCTGGGTATCATTGTCAAACTGCTGACCAACAAACTTCATCCCTTGAGCCAGTGCTACTGGCGTTAATGCGGGCGTTCCAATCACATCACCCAGTGCGTAAATACTTGGCACCGATGTACGGAAAAAATCATCCGCAACAATAGTACCGTCCTGGCGGGTTTCAACCCCCAGGGCTGCCAGGTTCAGGCCATCGGTCATCGGCCGCCGACCGGTTGCGTACATCACACAGTCAGTGATCAATGTGTCGCCATTGTTCAGTTTGCAGACAAGTTCTCCCTGCTCATTCTTGCTGATTGCCTCGATGTCGGCGTGGGTCTGAATACGAATCCCTTTATTGGCAATCTGCTCGGCGGCAAAGGCCTGTACGCCGGAATCAAAACCTCGCAAAATTTGTTCGCCGCGATACAGCAAATCTGTCTCAGCACCAAGGCCATTAAAAATACCGGCGAACTCCACGGCGATATAGCCCCCACCGACGACGACAACGCGTTGCGGGAAGGTTTCTAGAAAAAAGGCTTCGTTGGAAGTGATGGCCAGATCTGCTCCGGGAACATCCGGTTTGAAAGGCCAGCCACCAGTGGCGATCAGAATGCGCTCGGCGCTGTAATCCTTACCTTCGACGGTAACGGTGTGGACATCTTTGATGCTGGCGGTGCCGTTAATTGTGGTGACACCAGCGTTACCCAGCATCGTGCCGTAGATGCCGTTCAGACGTTCTATCTCACGGGTTTTGTTGTCACGCAGGGTCGGCCAGTCGAAACTTTTTAATTCTCCGTCAATACCGAACCCTTTTGCTTCGGCAAATTTTTCGGCGTATTCCGAGGCATAGACAAACAGCTTTTTGGGGACACAGCCGACGTTAACGCAGGTGCCACCTAGGTAACGGTTCTCCACCACGGCAGCTTTTGCTCCTTTGGCAGCGGCCATACGTGAGGCACGCACGCCACCGGAACCGGCACCTATCACCAGCAAATCAAAATCAAACGACATAAGGGTTCTCCGTGAGTGACCAGCCGCTTCGGGGAGCCAGTCAAATAACTGCAGTCGACACCCGAAGCAGTATAGTTCGGGCTGCCACTCTGCAATGGAATCTGGGCCACATGCTAGCTTGTTTCGGGTCAATTGCGAAATTGTTATAGCTATAAGCTATCAATTGGTAGCCATTCTTTGTCAAGCGATCCGGCAGCGTCGTCAGTCACTCGCCAACGTAGCCCGCACATCAACCCGACCAGGCATCTCGGCTGCATCGACGGTGATCTGGCTAACCCGGATGCTGTGACGAATTTGCAAGGATTCAACCCAGGCGATAAATACATCAAATTCGATTTTGTCGATCCAGATACGCACGCCGTTGCCATCCTGCTCGTACCGATCCAGCTTGATATTGCCGCTGCGTGCGGCCTGTGTCACCAATGGCAGAATTGGCCCTGATGTTTTATCGAGCGATGCCCCGCCAAACTTGCCTGCGTTTTCCGCAATCAAATTGTAGACTTCCAGTTTTTTGGTCAGATCCCGCTGCACCATGTGGTTTTCCCGTATCAAGGGGGCAAGCACCAGTACATAGACCAGTGCGGCAGCCAACAGCCAGGCAAGAACGCGAACCACCAGACGGTCGCGCGGTGGTAATGCGCCATACCAGTTTGTTGCACTCTGAACCTGCGGAATGGCAGTCAGGCGCTGGCGCAGCTCAAGCAATGAACTCATGCCGACTCTCCTATTTTCAGGCGACCTTTAACCAGGTTGTTCTCGTTGCTGGCCGACGCCACTTCAGCACTCAGACCTCGCTCGGACAAGGCTTGTCGCAAGGTCTGTAAATCGTTGAGATTACTGGCCTGAACCTCGATAACCAGCTCTTGCTGCCGCTCGTTATAACGTGCTGAGTCCAGTTTGATGGTTTTGATATTGACTGCCTGAAAGGCACTGGCAGTGACATTAATCAGATAAGCGAAGCCATGACTGGAGTTACCATTCCCTTCCGCCAACTTGCCGCGAAACTCCCTCTCCAGCGCCCGCACCCGAACGCCGGGAAACAGTTGTTTATAGAGTGACAGGCTTTGTTGATAAACATACTGTCCCTGACTGCTCAGGTGTTGATTCTGAACAAACAGCGTCGCAGCTGCGATCACCAGGCAGGCTGCGGTCATGGCTGCCAATGGTCGCCACCAGGAGCGCGGATTGTCTTCCTGCGTCTGGCGAATCTGAAACGGGCCAACCAGCATATTAACCATGCGCGTATTGGCGGTTAACGACAGCGGTGATTCACTGGCGGCGGAGGAAATATCAATGCGCTCAAAGGCATCGGCAAACCCGGTTTCAATGGTGGTGCGCAGCAGATTGGCTTGATCAAGACCCGCCGCATGAATGGTCAGTATGCCCAGATCGTGCTGGTTTTCCAGTACCGATTCCAGCACCGGCATCATGGCAAATTCATTCACCCAACCTTCAAACACACCAGGCAACTTTACCAGCCAGCCCTGATCCTGCCAGACCGCCGTGGGTGCTTCCGGTAACAGCTGGGTTTCCGGTATCAGCTCGCGCACGCTGAGGTGTAAATGTTCGGCTTGCTCCAGCAAGCGTTCGACCAGATCGCAGGAGGCTACGTAGGCCCGTGCCCGGATTCCTATCTTGCCAGCTGGAACGATGAGGTATTCACTGATGTCGTTGATCAGGTTTTCTTCCAACGCAAAAGGTAAGGCCCGCGCCAGATGTCGGCCAGATACACCTGGCAGCTCGATCCAGTGACAGCTGTAATTGGCGGCCGACAGCACCATGCGTATCTGGGTCAGCTCGGGCTGTTCTGCAGCCCAGCTTTCAAGGCTGCGAGCCGGGCCGGCATTGCTGCTGATATCCGTCACCAGCCACTGGGCGTCACGCCCGTGCCAGCTCACTTTGATTGTGTTCATGCTGTTTCTCGCTGCATATCACTTACGCTTAGGTTTAATTGGTCAATACGTTCTGGTTGGGCAACTCTGGTAAACGTCTTGCCTCCCGACGGGAATAGTCGCGATACAGGGTGCTGAAGTTGCCATTACCGGCATCCCGTTTCAGCAGGAATTCACAGGTGCCAGACCAGTCGCCGGAGGTGCCTATATCTACCCGACCAAACACTTCAAAATATTCTGTCTTGATGGTGAAATCATCCGCTGACCATTTGTTTTTGGCGGTGCTGGATGAGCTTGTACTGCTGTTTTGATTGTCAGAGTCGTCAGTATTGTCTGTTGTGCTGTTGTCTTCACCTGAAGCAAAACCTTTGACGGCATCCAGCGCCATAAAATCACTGACACTGGCCAGGCCGCTATCACCACGAGCGGTAACAACCGCTTGTGCATCGGCAATGGAGAAGTTCGCATCCAGTGCGGACATCACCAGCTCCGACGCGGTATTGATATTGAGCTGGGTGGTCACCGGCAGGCACACCACATAGGGTTCCAGGGCAGTATAGGTATCGAGATCGACGCCTTCGAGCAACATCAGATCCGAGGTATGTTTGCACGTATGGTAGGCTGGCCGATAGGACGGCTCCAGGCTGAGATAATCGTTCTCGACCTGGCTGTCGGCGTCCATCCAGTTAGCCAGTCGCCCGGCGATATCAACATCCAGCCCCAGTTCATTCAGCAGATTATAAAAGCGCTGTTGCCACACGGTATGATTGTTAGCAGCCGGTGCCAACCAGTTGAGATTGAATTTACCCTGGGCATCGGCAATACGAACAAACACCAGACCGTTATCCATCGGGAAGGTACGATCAATAGCCCAATCTTCCAGCCCATGGTCGATATCCGGGTCATTCTCCCAATCCAGATACAGGCCACTACGGACAACGCTGTCGACGCCTTGCAACAGCACCCGCGCTTGCTGTCGTGCCAGTTGCGCCGTGGCACGCTGTATATCCCGCGACTGGCGCTCAATCAGCACCGTTGCCAAAACGCTGACTACGGCAAAAATCAGCAGCACAATCAGCAAGGCTATTCCGGTTTGTTGGCGGCGCATCAGAGATCCTCGCCATCATGGGGAAGGACCCAGAGTCGCGTTGCATCACCAATCACCGGCAAGGTCATTTCCCAGCGCAGACCTTGTGGGATGACGGATTCATTACTGCTCTGCAATACCGGCCAGCTGCTGTACCACTCCGAGCCAGTGCGTTCGCCATCACTACTGATGGTATCGGCCAGCAAGGATATTTGCAGTCCATCTATCTGATCCAGTACCACCATACTTCTTGGCTCGCTGTCGTAACCACGATCCAGTACCGGCCAGACATAACGCACCAGACAATCACCCTCAGGTTCTTCTATTCCCCAACCAGCGAGTCGACGCCTGGCCGCCTCACAGGTATCGCTGTCGATGCTTTCCAGCCGGTAGGCAATACGCTGTAATTCCGAGCGAGGATTTTCTATCCCGGGCCGATTGCGCCAGCCGGTGCGGGTCAGCTCCAGCAGGTAATCGCCATCTTCGAGCCGCAGCGATGATTGCTCATCGCCGTACTCATCAAGAATAGGCCGATTGATGAATTGCTCGACATCACGACTGACAACGGCATTCAGGCGTTGCAACGCGACCAGCTGTTCCGACCGTGCTTCCGTCGAATCCCGTGCCACAATGATGGTATTCAGCAGTTGCACCGAGCCGACGCTGATTGAGGCCGTGATGGCCACGGCGACAATCACTTCCAGCAAGGTAAAACCCAGAGGACGATGCATCATCCGTGCTCACCCATCACCGTAGTGAGGTTAACAAGCGAATAATCAGGGTCATTGTCCAGTGACACCGATACAGTCACGCGCACGACAGCGGGAAAATCGGTTTTTTCCACCTTGGTCAGAGTAATCCACTCACGGTTGACCATTTTGACGGAATCCCGGGTGGAGCCTGTTTTTGGCAGGCTATGACTAAGACGCATCTCGGTGAGGCGATTTTCGGCGACCCAGGACGCCATCGTTTTGTTTTCCAGCGTCAGCAGCGTATTGGCGGCCTGGCTGGTGGTGCCACTGATCACAATGGCGATGGAGGCAAAAATGGTCAGTGCAATCATTACTTCCAGCAGCGTAAAACCACCCGCTCCTGATCTGGAGTTAATGCTCATAACGCACCAGCTCCTTCCAGACCGGATTAAATCCATCACCATGAATGACAAAGGCAAAGCGACTGTCAGCGTCATGACCGATGGTCAGGTCAAACGCGGTATATTCTTCGGATGATAGAAACTGCAAGGCGGGTAATGGACCGTTGTCGTTGTCCAGCAACGCTTCAAAGTCGACTTCGGCATCGTCAACCTCCAGTGTCATCGTCATACCTTCAGGCACTTCGGGTGCCCCCAGGGAAGCACTGGAGTAAGCCTGCCAGGGATTTTTGGCGATCTCGCTGAGTTCTTCAACTGACAGAGTGCCCTTGTTGGCCTGCTGGCGAACATCTTGCCACGACAGCAATATCAACTCGTCCCGATCCATTGCCAGACCAAGGTCAAGATTGCGATAGGCCGCTTCTTCCCGGTAAAGATTCATCTCAATCACCAGCGTGGTGGCAAAGCGCCCGGTTTCATCCTGGATCTGGGTGTCGCTGGCATTCAGATTCACCAACGATAACAGGCCACCGATGATCACCAGCACAACCATCAATTCAAGCAGGGTAAATCCGCTCGACTGACGCCGCAACCTGAGTGGATACACGATCTGACGGGGAGATGTCACAACAAGGAACCATTTGCCGGGCAAGGCCCGGCACCAGGTAAGACATTATTCCGGATAAGAAATATCGGCGTATTCTGCTTCACCGCCTTCTTGTCCATCCGCGCCCAGAGAGACAATTTCGTATTGACCTTTCTCTAGGTAATACAAAAATTCATTACCCCAGGCATCGGTCGGCACCTTGCTGCCTTTCAGGTAACCACTGCTCCGGTAGTTCTTTGGTTCCGGCGAAGAGGATGGTTTCTTGACCAATGCCTCCAGGCCTTGTTCGGTGGTTGGGTAGGTGAAGTTGTCCAGCTTGTACATATCCAGAGCGCCCTCAATCAGCTTCATCTGGCTCTTGGTGGTTTTAACCTGAGCATCCGTCGCGGAACCGATAATGTTGGTGGCGACCAGTGCCATGATGCTGCCAATGATGGCCAGTACCACCATCACTTCGAGCAGGGTAAAACCTTGTACGCGCTTGCGGGTTTGCATGTATTTCTCCTAACGAACCATATTTTGCAATTCAAGAATGGGCATCATGATAGCGGCAACAATCAGGGCAACAATCGCCCCCATGGTCAGCAGCATCATGGGCTCAAAAATTTTGACCATCGCTGAGACTGTATTTTCCAGCGTAGTTTCCTGCTGCTGGGCGGTTTTTGCCAACATGGCATCAAGCTCACCACTGTTTTCACCGCTGGCAATCATGTGCAGCATGATCGGGGCAAAGTAGCCGGTGTGATCCAGCGACTTGTGCAGACTGCCACCTTCGCTGACTTCTACTGTAGCTTCGGCCAATGCTTTCTGGATTGGTATGTTTTCAACCACCTGGCTGGCGATACGCATGGCTTCAACCAGTGGCACACCGGAACTGGTCAGAATCGCCAACGTACTGCCAAAACGTGCGGTATTGGCATCCTTGGCAAAACCACCTATGCCGGGTATTGCCAACATAAAAGCATGAAACTTCCCCCGAAATACCGGACTTCGCATGGCCTGGCCAAACAAGAGCACGGCGGCAACAACGGCAATCAGAATATACAGGCCGTAATCGGTAATCAGATGACTGAGGTCGAGCATAAATTGCGTTAGTGCTGGTAGTTCCTGACCATTTTTCACAAACACATCAACAATGTCGGGGACAACGTACGTCAGCAGGCCAACAACGATGCCAATCGCCACAATACTGAGAATAAGAGGATACATCGCCGCCAGCTTGATCTTCTGATCGGCAGACTGCCGTGCTTCGGTGTAATCGGCCAGACGATTCAAGACGCCATCCAGATGTCCGGCGTGCTCGCCGGCACTGACCGTTGATCGATACAGATGCGGAAACGCCTTGGGATATTCCGCCAATGCCTTGGCCAGGGTGTAGCCTTCCAGCACCTTGGCTCTGATCGCCAGGATCATCGCCTTTATCTTGGCTTTGCCGGTTTGTTCGGACAGTGCTCTCAGCGCCTCATCAATGGGTAATCCGGCACCGATCAAGGTTGCCAGCTGCCGCGTCAATAATGCCAGATCCGGCACCGACATACCGGGGCCTCGTCCGCCGGCACTGCTCTTCTGCTTGACACTGGTTGATTCCACCGACAGTGGCATCCAACCCTTGTCACGCAGCTTCTGACGCACCTGCCGAGCGCTGTCGGCCTCAATCACGCCTTTAAGCTGCTTGCCCTTTGCATCGAGCGCCTGATAAAGAAATGCAGCCATAATTATCCCTTGGCAACCCGCAGCAGCTCTTCGATGGTGGTGCTGCCAGCCAACACTTTGCGAATGCCATCCTGATTAATACTGGGGCCAAGGTTACGGGCATGTAACGTCATCGCCTGCTCCCCTGCCCGATCATGAATCAGGGTTTTCAAGCCTTCATCCACCTCAATAATTTCGTAAATCCCCTGGCGTCCGCGATACCCCAATTGATTGCATTTGTCACAGCCTTTGGCGTGGAAAATTTCCGGAGCCTGATCCTGGGGAATGCCCAGCAATTCACATTCGCTGGCATCTGCGATGGCTGCCACCTTGCAGTCACTGCAGAGCACGCGCACCAGTCGCTGGGCAAGAACACCCACCAGGCTGGATGACAACAAGAATGGCTCAACGCCCATGTCTTGCAAACGGGTTACCGCACCCACGGCGGTGTTGGTGTGTAGCGTCGACAATACCAGGTGGCCGGTCAAGGATGCCTGAATGGCAATTTCGACCGTTTCAAGGTCACGAATCTCACCAATCATGACGACGTCTGGATCCTGCCGCAAAATAGCCCGCAAGCCCTTGGCGAAGGTCATTTCGACCTTGGTGTTGACCTGGGTCTGACCAATCCCCGGCAGGCTGTATTCAATCGGGTCTTCAACCGTCAGAATGTTACGGCTGGTGTCGTTCAGATCACTCAGTGCGCCGTACAGTGTGGTGGTTTTACCCGACCCGGTAGGGCCGGTCACCAGAATAATGCCGTGAGGCCGACTGATGATATTGCGCATGGTGCGCAGATCGCGTTCTGACATACCGAGCTGGGAGAGACTGAGGCGACCGGCCTTTTTGTCGAGCAATCGCATGACGACCCGCTCACCATGACTGGACGGCATGGTCGACACCCGGACATCGACCTCTCGGCCACCAATGCGCAAGGCGATACGACCATCCTGCGGCACCCGTTTTTCAGCGATATCCAGTTTGGCCATGACCTTGATACGGGAGACCAGCAAGGCTGCCAGGGCGCGCTTGGGCTGCACAACTTCACGTAATACGCCATCAACCCGAAAACGCACAACCAGGCGCTTTTCATAGGTTTCGACGTGAATATCCGACGCATTTTCCTTGATGGCCTCGGTCAGCAAGGCATTGATCAGCCGAATAATGGGTGCGTCGCCGTCCTGCTCCAGCAAGTCTTCCGTTTCAGGAACGGAGTCAGCCAGGCTGGCAAGATCCATTTCATCACCCAACCCCTCGACCATCTCCATGGCTTCGGACGAGTCGGTTTGATAGGAAAGCCCCAGGCGACGGTCAAATTCATCATCGGCAACGCCTTCGAGCCTGAATGGCAGCGACAGAAAACGCTGCACCTCCATGATGGCCTCGGCACTAACTGGCACCCGGTGAACCACTTTGAGACCATCGGCAGCCCCTTCAACCAGCACCCCAAAGCGTTTGGCGAAGCCAAAGGGCACACGGGTAGCCAGACTGGTAGATGGTGTATTCTGGCCGTTTTCAAGGAGTGACGACTGGCCGACCAGTGACGCTACTGCACTGTCTAGGGCGTCTGCGGATTGATCTTGTAAAAGGGTAGAGCTCATGAATTATCCAACGTTGCGGCCAACACCTGAGTAATCAAATCCCTGGGCCAGAAGCACCTGGGGATCATACTGATTGCGACCGTCAATAATAACTGGCTGCCGGAGCAGCTTCTTGATAACGATGAAGTCTGGTTGTCGAAAAGGTTTCCATTCGGTGACCAGCACCAATGCATCAGCATCGACCACTGCATCATACTGATGGTTCGCCAGCTCTAACACTCCATCGGTAAAATATTGCGATGGAAAGTGCTGTCGAGCCAGTTCATTACACATTGGATCATAGGCGCGCACCTGTGCACCGGCAGTAACCAGCTGATTAATCAGGGCAATGGCACTGGATTCATGCATGTCGGCCGTTCCGGGCTTGAAGGCCAAACCCCAGACGGCAATCGTTTTACCCTGCATGTCCTCGCCAAACCGCTCAGCCAGCTTTTCGAACAGACGTCGCTTTTGCGCCTGGTTACGGGCTTCTACCGCGTCCAACAGGGTCGCTTCAAAGCCGTTTTCCCGAGCCATACCAATCAGCGTGCGAACGTCGCGAGGGAAACAGGAACCACCATAGCCACAGCCCGGATAGATAAACGAGTACCCTATCCGGCTGTCCGAGCCGATACCCTTGCGAACCTGCTCGATATCCACACCGAGATACTCGGAAAGCGTCGCCATTTCATTCATAAAGGAAATCCGGGTGGCCAACATTGCCGTAGCGGCAAACTTGGTCATTTCGGCATCGCGAATACCCATGTAGAGCATTTTGTCACGGTTGCGAGAGAACCCCTGGTACAGCTCTTCCATCAAGGTACGGGCGCGATCACAATCAAGACCCACAATGATACGATCCGGACTCATAAAGTCGTCGATGGCACTGCCTTCTTTCATAAATTCAGGATTGGCGACCACGTCAAACGATACGCCGTCCCTATCGGCAAGACGGGCTGTCATGACATCGCGTATCTTTTCAGTGGTACCAACAGGGACGGTGGATTTTGTGGCAATCAGCGTATAACCCTGCAGCCAATCAGCCAGCTGTGCCGCTTGCGCAATAATCTCGGCAGCATCGGCAACGCCTTCACTCTCACCCGGATTACCAATGGCCAGAAAACACACGGCAGCATTTGCTACTGCCGGGCCGAGGTTGGTACCAAACAACAGTCGGCCAGCCCGGTAATTATCGAGAACGATACGTTCCAGGCCTGGTTCAGCAACAGTCACCAGACCATTATTCAGCTGCTGGATGACCTCTGATCTCGGATCGACACAATGCACCCGGTTACCCATCTCGGCAAAACAGGCAGCAGTGACCAACCCAATATAGCCAGCACCAATAACGACAATTTCCACAAATCAATCCTTTTCAACAAGGCGGCACGTCGGCGCAGCTTATGTCCATTTAATGACAAATCGGTGACACAAAAAAGCCCGGACTCAGCCGGGCTCCTTCAACACTTTGATGTTAAACGAGTTTTTCTAACTCGGGAACCGCATCAAAGAGGTCTGCAACCAGGCCGTAATCCGCAACCTGAAAGATAGGTGCTTCTTCGTCCTTGTTGATTGCCACAATCACTTTGGAATCCTTCATACCAGCCAGATGCTGGATCGCACCCGAGATGCCCACCGCAATATACAAGCCTGGCGCAACAATCTTGCCGGTCTGGCCGACCTGGAGATCGTTGGGTACAAAGCCGGCGTCTACTGCTGCGCGGGATGCACCCACTGCCGCGCCCAGCTTGTCAGCCAGGCTGTACAACATGGCAAAGTTATCGCCATTTTGCATGCCACGTCCGCCAGAAACGACGACTTTGGCTGCGGTCAATTCCGGACGATCCGACTTGGCCAGCTCTTCACCAACAAAGACGGCCTTGGCGTAATCGCTAATATAAGCAACCGTTTCAATGGCAGCCGCCCCACCTGATGTATCAACGGCATCGAAGCCCGTAGTACGCACAGTCAGTACCTTGATGGCGTCGCTGCTTTGGTAGGTTGCGATAGCGTTACCCGCATACACCGGACGAGAGAAGGTATCGTCAGATACCACCTCAATCACATCAGACAGCATGTTAACGCCCAGCAGTGCCGCAGCACGGGGAAGGAAATCTTTGCCTGTCGTGGTGGCTGCCGCCAAAATATGCGAGTAGTTGGTGCCGATGTTGGCAACCAGATCCCCCATCACTTCACCCAGCTGATGTTCATAAACAGCATTGTCCGCCAGCAACACCTTGCCAACACCAGCTACTGCCGCCGCTGCATCTGCAACGGCTTGGCAACCAGCGCCTGCAACCAGTACTTCTACGTCACCACCAATCGCGGCAGCCGCTGCCAGAACGTTCAGCGTGGCGCCTTTCAGAGTAGCGTTATCATGTTCCGCTATTACCAGAATACTCATTTCATCTACTCCTGTTTACAGCACTTTCGCTTCGTTCTTCAGTTTTTCGACCAGCTCTGCAACATCGGCCACCTTGATACCCGCCTGGCGTTCTGCCGGTGGAACGACTTTCAGCAGCGCCAGGGTTGAACCCATGGTCACACCCAAATCTGCTGGCGTAGTCAGCTCCAGAGGTTTGCGCTTGGCCTTCATGATATTAGGCAAAGACGCGTAGCGAGGTTCGTTCAAACGCAGATCTGTTGTAACAATCGCAGGCAGATCCAGTGCAACGGTACGCAAGCCACCATCCACTTCGCGAGTCACCTTGACCTTGTCGCTATCAATCAGCACTTCAGAGGCAAAGGTGCCTTGTGCCATGCCGGTCAGGGCACCCAGCATCTGGCCGGTCTGATTGTTGTCACTATCAATGGTCTGTTTACCCATCAGCACCAACTGCGGGGCTTCTTTCTCGACCACTGCCTGCAGCAAGCGAGCAACGGTCAACGATTCCAGCTTGTCTTCGGTTTCAATCAGGATGCCACGGTCAGCACCCAGCGCCAAAGAGGTGCGAATCTGTTCCTGTGCCACCTTGGGACCGATGGAAACAACGACGATTTCTGTGGCAATACCCTTTTCCTTCAGGCGCACCGCTTCTTCAACAGCGATTTCGCAGAATGGGTTCATGGCCATCTTGACGTTATTCAGATCAACATCCGAATTATCCGGCTTGACGCGCACCTTGACGTTGTAGTCGATGACGCGTTTTACAGCGACGAGAACCTTCATAGATTCCTCTTATCTTCAAATGATTGGATTTCCAACCCCAATTTGCACAATAACGCGATGATACGGCGCTACTCAGGGGACTTTCGACCAGCAGAATTATTCTGGTCTTTTACCTTTACGTCAATAGTGAGGTCTGTTTGTTTCCAAAACGGCAGCATTCCCAAGCGATTCAGTTGCCTGAAACAGGGACGAACGTATAATGCTGCACCTTTAAACAATTAAACAATATGTGTTTTCTCGAAGATTTGCTAATCGTCAACAAGAAATCAAATCTGAATAGCACCGCTTTAGCCAATAATTCTAACTGTTAACAGGAGAGATCCGAATGGACCGTGATGTGATGGAGTATGACGTTGTAATCGTCGGCGCAGGCCCTTCTGGTCTGGCAGCCGCTTGCCGCATCAAGCAGGCTGCCAACGAGGCAGGCAATGATATTTCGGTCTGCCTGGTCGAAAAGGGCTCCGAAATTGGCGCCCACATCTTGTCGGGTGCCGTCATTGAAGACCGCGCCCTGACGGAACTGTTCCCGAACTGGAAAGAATCCGGTGCGCCACTCACAACGGCTGTCAGCAAAGATGAAGTTTACTTCCTGCTCAGTGACCGCCACTCTGTGCAAGCACCCGGCTGGGCGGTGCCCAAACCAATGCACAACCACGGCAACTATGTCGTCAGTGTCGGTAACCTCTGTCGCTGGCTGGGCCAGCAAGCCGAAGAGCTTGGCGTTGAGATTTACCCGGGCTTTGCGGCCGCAGACCTGATTGTTGAAGACGGTGTGGTAAAAGGGGTCGTCACTGGCGATATGGGTGTCGACGCTGCCGGCAACCCGAAAGACAGCTACATGCCCGGCATGGAACTGCGCGCACGTTACACTCTGTTTGCAGAAGGCTGTCGTGGTCATCTGGGTAAGCGCCTGATCAGCGAATATCAACTGGATTCAGGCAAGGATCCCCAGCACTATGGCATAGGCATCAAGGAGCTGTGGGATATCGACCCCGCCAAACATCAACCAGGGCTGGTCATGCACGGTACCGGCTGGCCACTCAATGAATCCTCATCATCCGGTGGCTTTTTCCTCTACCACAGCGATGACGGTCAGGTCGTGGTCGGCTTGATCACAGATCTGTCGTATTCCAATCCACACGTCAGCCCCTATGATGAATTTCAGCGCCTGAAGCACCATCCGGTGATTGCGCAATATCTGGAGGGCGGCAAACGCGTTTCCTATGGTGCCCGAGCCATTACCAAAGGTGGCCTGAACTGCCTGCCTAAAATGACCTTCCCTGGCGGCCTGCTGATTGGCTGTGACGCTGGCACGCTCAACTTTGCCAAAATCAAGGGCGTTCACACTGCAATGAAAAGTGGCATGGTGGCTGCCGATGCGGTTATCGCTGCGATTGCCACCGATCGCCGTCATGATGAACTGACTGAATTTACGACGGCATTTGAGAGCAGCTGGGCCTGGCAAGAGCTGCAGCGCAGCCGTAACTTTGGCCCGGCACTCCACAAGCTGGGTACTTTGGGTGGTGCTGCGTTCAACTTTATTGATCAGAACATCATGGCCTTGCCGCTGACGTTGCATGACACCCGAGCGGATCATGACACCCTGCGTCCAGCATCAGAATGCAAACCCATCGACTATCCCAAGCCGGATGGCAAATTAAGCTTCAGCAAACTGGACTCGGTTTTTATCGGCAATGTTAACCACGCCGAAGACCAACCCTGTCACCTTAAATTAGCCGACGAAGACATTCCCCTGGAGGTAAACCTGATTCAGTGGGATGAGCCAGCCCAACGCTACTGCCCGGCCGGTGTTTACGAAATCATTGAAGATGAAGCCGGCAAGCGCTTTCAGATCAATTCGCAAAATTGCGTCCATTGCAAAACCTGCGACATCAAGGATCCATCCCAGAACATTACCTGGGTGACACCAGAAGGCAGCGGCGGACCGAACTACCCGAATATGTAATCCCCCGCCAGATCGGTAAAAACAAAAAAGCCCGCAATCAACGCGGGCTTTTTTGTTTTCTTGACGTACCGGTTCGAATCAGGCGCCCGGACGTTTGATCTCGACATTTTCCTGCGACCACTTGCGGTAACTGGTCATGCTGTTACGAGCCGAACGATTTTCGATCTGGGTTCGCTCTTCATCACTGGCAACCAGGTCAGCCAATTCGGGAATCTGAATAGCATCAACCCGGACAACGGTAGCGCCACCCTGAACATCAACTACGTCCAACTCTCCCTGCTGTAGTGCGAAGGCCCGCGACTGCGCAGCGCGCGGAATTTCGGCAGATTGCGAGTAGTTCACCGCGACCGATACCCATGCTGCCGACGTTTCTTCACCCGCTGCAATTTTGTCAGCCATCGCACGCGCCAGTTCTCCAGCCTTGTCGCGCTTAATCAGGTTTTCAACCTGATTACGAACAACGGTTAATGGCAGGGTTTTCGGCTCATCATGTTCGGAGACGGCAAAAACATAGACTCCCTCTTCCGTTTCAACCAGATCGCTCAACTCCCGATCCAGCAACATGTTTTCCGCAAATGCCTGCTGGCGCACCGCATCACTCGCTACAAAGCCCTCACCAAAATCACGGGTAAAAAGACCAGACTCCTGAACCTTCAGCCCCAAGGCATCAGCAACTTCATCAACAGAACCCGATGAAAATGCCAGATTACTCAATTCCTGGGTTTGCTCGGCAATCTGCTGACCGGCTTTTTCATTACGAATCCATTCCGCCAACTCGTCATGACGCTTCTCCAAGCTGTCTGCTTCAGGCGCTTTGATGTCGAGCAACTGAATTATGTGGTAACCAAACTCGGTTTTGACCGGCTGGGAAACTTCGCCCTTTTGCAATGCAAACAATGCGGCTTCAAATTCCGGTACAAACGCCCCATGGCTAACATAACCAAGGTCGCCACCGTTACTGCCACTGGCGATATCATCAGAATCCGATTTTGCCAACTCGGCGAAATCTGCTCCGGCATCCAGCTTGGACTTCAGTTCATTCGCTTTGGCCAGTGCCTCTTCGCTGGAGCGGTCAGCACCCGCCTCAATCAGAATATGACGAGAACTGCGCTGCTCTTTTTCAGAAAGATCGCTCAGATAGTCTTCATACGCCTTGCTAATCTCATCTTCAGAAACACTCTCATCAGCTGCCATGGCGGCACGATCAAAGCCAACGTATCGGACTTTGGCCTGTTCCGGCGTCTGAAAGCGGGAGCTGTTAGCATCGTAGTAAGACTGCACATCGTCGTCGGTGAGCTGAATATCATCCATCAGGTCGCGAGCACGGATTTCAATGTAAGAAATTGTTCGCAACTCGTTATTCAGCATGGCGCCAAAGCGGGCCTGGAACGGCGTCGGAATGGAGGTCATGGTGAGCGCCTGTCGGGCTTGATTTACCTTGATGTCTTCGGCCAGATTGGCGCGAAAGGTCAAAGGTGTCCAGCCATTCAGACGCAGAACACTAAGGAACTGTTCCTTGTTGAAACGACCATCCAGCTGAAAGGCCGGAATATTGACAATGGCTTCATCGACAACAGCAGAGGCTGCATACAAGCCCAGACGATCGGCCTGAACGGCATCCACATTCTGCTGAATCAGCTGTTCAATAGCCGATTGGCGCAACAGTTGGTCGTTAAACAGGTTTTCATCAAACTGCTCGCCAAACTGACGACGCAGGTTGGCTTTTTGCTGTTCGATCACCCGTTGAACTTCAGGTTCCGACACCTTGATATCACCAACTTCAGCAACCGGCGTATCGCCAGACCCGATATTGACAATGCTCTCGACCCCCCAAAGGGCGAAAACGAAGATAATAAAAAACACGATGACCTTGGCAATAATGCCCTGAGCATTATCACGCATTGTTTGTAGCATGGTTCCTCCAGGTATTCGCTACAGCAACATAAAAAAAAGCGCATCCAGGATGCGCTCTTTTTCTGGGTGGATAAAAACAGCTAAACATCAACGTCTTCTGTTATTACCCCGTCCGGCATGCCAGACCGCCTATCAACCAACCAACTTACCAGATCAAACCAGATAAATCAGTTGACTGCATCTTTAAGCGCTTTTCCTGGCTTGAAACCAGGAACCTTGGCTGCCTTGATTTGAATGGGCTCACCTGTTTGAGGGTTACGGCCAGTACGCTCTGCACGCTCTTTCACCATAAATGTACCAAAACCAACCAGGGCAACCTGATCACCCTCTTTTAACGCAGTACCAACACTTTCGATCATGGCATCCAGTGCGCGACCAGCAGCTGCCTTTGGAATATCAGCTGATGCGGCAATGGCGTCGATTAACTCGGACTTATTCACACTTATCCCCTCACTCTGTGTGCAGTATTAGATTCTTGTTATGCGACTGGGCGATCGCTACAGGAAATTCAAGAGCGTCGATTTATACCAACTGGGTTATGTACCGTCAAGCAGACTCAATGCGTCTTTGGGCGAGAACCCTCGTCCTTACTGACGCTTGCATCTTCTGTCGGAACAATTGGCGCAGAAACACCATCCGGGCTTGACTCAAGCGCCAAATCCAGAACCTCGTCGATCCAGTCTACAGCAATGACCTTCAGGTCTTGCTTGATGTTTTCCGGTATATCCCTAAGGTCTTTTTCGTTTTCCTTGGGGATAATAACCGTCTTGATGCCACCGCGATGTGCGGCGAGCAACTTTTCTTTTAATCCTCCAATCGCCAGCACTTTGCCCCTCAGGGTAATCTCACCCGTCATGGCTACTTCGGCCTTAACCGGAATACCCGTCAGGACAGATGCCAGCGCTGTTGCCATCCCAATGCCAGCACTTGGGCCGTCCTTGGGTGTAGCACCTTCCGGCACATGCACATGAATGTCATTCTTTTCAAAAAATTCCGCATTAATCCCCAAGCTTTCAGCACGGCTTCTAACGACCGTCAGAGCTGCCTGAATGGACTCCTGCATTACATCACCCAACGAGCCTGTCTTGATAATACGACCCTTGCCAGCGGTTGCTGCAGCCTCAAGCGTCAACAATTCACCACCTACGGAGGTCCAGGCAAGTCCTGTTACCTGTCCCACCTGATTACTGACACCCGCAAGGCCGTAGCGATACTTGGTGACACCAAGATATTCTTCCAGCAGTTCTTCGGTAATCACGCGTGTTGTCGTGGTCTGATCAAGCATGTTTGCCTTGACGACACGGCGACACAACTTGGCCAGTTCTCTTTCAAGACCACGAACACCCGCTTCACGTGTGTAGTGGCGAATAATGCTGCGTAATTGAGTTTCCGGAAGCTCAATTTCATCCGTTTTCAAACCATTTTGCTTAATCTGTTTAGGTAACAAATAGCGCTGGGCAATATGAACCTTCTCCGCTTCGGTATAGCCGGGAATGCGGATGACTTCCATACGATCCAGTAACGGGCCAGGAATATTCATGCTGTTCGAGGTACAGACAAACATCACATCGGAGAGGTCATAATCAACCTCAAGGTAATGATCGGCAAAGGTGTTGTTTTGCTCAGGATCAAGCACTTCCAGCAGCGCAGAAGCCGGATCACCGCGATGATCCATCCCCATTTTGTCGATTTCATCCAGCAAGAACAAAGGGTTACGTACGCCGACCTTGGTCATGCGTTGTACCAGCTTGCCCGGCATTGAGCCAATATAAGTACGACGATGGCCACGAATTTCGGCTTCATCCCGAACTCCGCCCAGCGACATACGCGTAAACTGCCGGTTAGTTGCCCGCGCAATCGATTTGCCAAGAGAAGTCTTGCCGACACCTGGAGGCCCGACCAGGCACAGAACTGCACCCTTTACTTTCTTGACACGATTCTGCACCGCCAAATACTCAAGGATCCGCTCCTTAACCTCTTCCAGACCATAGTGATCGGAATCAAGTATCTCTTTGGCACGTATCAGATCGTGATTGAGGCGTGAGCGTTTTTTCCAGGGGAGGTTCAATACCCAGTCAAGATAGCCTCGAACGACTGAGGCCTCAGCCGACATCGGTGACATCATGCGCAACTTGCGTAATTCTGCTTCAGCCTTTTCCTTTGCTTCGCGAGTCAGGCCGACGGTTTCAATTTTCTCAGCCAGCTCATCAAACTCGTTGCCGCCATCTTCAAGGTCGCCCAGTTCTTTCTGAATGGCTTTCATTTGCTCATTCAGATAGTACTCACGTTGACTTTTTTCCATCTGCTTTTTGACCCGGCCGCGAATACGCTTTTCGACCTTGAGCAAATCAATTTCAGATTCCATCAGCTCCATCAAGTGCTCAACCCGCTCTTTCGGATCAAACATCTCAAGCACTTCCTGCTTTTCTTCCAGCTTGAGAGAGATATGTGCGGCAATGGTGTCACTCAGGCGACTGACATCTTCGACGCCGGAAATAGTGGAAAGCACTTCACTGGGGACTTTTTTCGACAGCTGTACGTACTGTTCAAAATGGCCGGTCAGTGAGCGAGTCAGAATCTCGTTCTCACGCTCATCGGGTATTCGCGTCCCGGCTGGCAGCACCTGACCACGAAACAGATCGCTTTCATCGATCAGGCGCTCCAGCGTGGCCCGCTCTTCACCTTCGACCAGCACCTTGACCGTTCCATCAGGAAGGCGCAGCAACTGCAAAATGGTCGCCACTGTACCGACGGAATGCAGCCCATCAATACCAGGCGCGTCATCGGCCGCGTCCTTCTGGGCAACAAGCATGATGCGTTTATCACCCGCCATCGCTTCTTCCAGAGCATTGATTGATTTTTCCCGCCCCACAAACAGGGGAATAACCATAGCGGGAAAGACCACTACATCACGTAGTGGCAGGAGAGGTAACACTTCTTGATTCATCAGATTAGGTCTCTGCTACAAAGCAATATTCTGAGAGTGGGGGCTTCGACTACCAAAAACAAGCGACAAATAAATAAAAAGGAGCCATTGGCTCCTTTTTATTTATTTTTGGGTAGGCATCAATCGTTTTCTGAAGAAGCCCGAGCAACATCACCACCCTCATAAATCATGATCGGCTCGGCAATACCATTAATGACAGTATCTTCGATGACGACCTTGGCAATATCAGGCTCAGAAGGAACGCGGTACATGGTCTGTAGCAACGCTCCCTCTAGTATTGACCGCAAGCCCCGTGCGCCGGTCTTTCGCTCCATCGCACAATTGGCAATGGCATCCAGAGCAGAGTCACGAATCTCAAGCTCTACCGATTCCATTTCGAACAGTTTCTGGAATTGGCGAACAAGAGAATTTTTCGGCTCGGTAAGAATTCGAATCAGGGCGTCCTTGTCGAGTTCATCCAGTGTTGCCACCACTGGCAAACGGCCAATAAATTCAGGAATCAGACCGAACTTGACCAGATCGACCGGTTCTACTTCACGCAAGGCAGCACCAATCGATTTTTGGTCTTCCTTGCCTTTTACGGTTGCGACAAAACCAATCGAACTACGTTCCGATCGATCACGAATGATCTGATCCAACCCGGCAAATGCCCCGCCACAAATAAACAGGATATTGGAGGTGTCGACCTGCAGGAATTCTTGCTGCGGGTGTTTTCGACCACCTTGTGGCGGCACGGATGCAACGGTCCCCTCGACAAGCTTCAGCAACGCTTGCTGAACCCCTTCGCCCGAAACATCACGAGTAATTGACGGGTTGTCAGACTTGCGTGAAATTTTGTCAATTTCATCAATATAGACAATTCCGCGCTGAGCACGCTCAACGTCGTAATCACACTTCTGCAGCAGTTTCTGAATGATATTTTCCACATCTTCACCAACGTAACCGGCTTCTGTCAGCGTGGTTGCATCAGCAATTGTGAACGGCACATTCAGCAGACGTGCCAGCGTCTCTGCCAGTAAAGTCTTGCCGCTACCCGTTGGGCCAATCAGCAGGATATTACTTTTAGACAGCTCGACATCGCCTTTTCCCTTGCCCTCGCCAAAGCGCAGGCGTTTGTAGTGGTTATAAACCGCTACCGCCAGAACTACCTTGGCTTTATCCTGACCGATAACGTATTCATCCAGAGTCAGACGAATTTCCTGTGGCGTAGGTAGTTTGTCAGAACTGCCCTTGTTATCGGCTTCCTGGACTTCTTCGCGAATAATGTCATTACAAAGATCAACACACTCATCGCAAATAAACACCGAAGGCCCGGCAATCAGCTTGCGCACTTCATGCTGACTCTTACCGCAAAACGAACAGTAGAGCAGCTTGCCGCCGTCTTCGCCCTTGCCTTTAGTATCGTCGGTCATTCGACTGCCTCATTCTGGTACATAGCATTCATATATAGGTGCACACTGGCCAGGTTTCAAGCCTCCCACCCCATGTCAGGCAAAATTTATTGACCTCGATGGGTCAAAACCTTATCAATCAGACCATATTCGAGTGCCTGATCCGCTGTCATGAAGTTGTCTCGCTCGGTATCGGCAGCAATGGTGTCGTAACTCTGGCCGGTATGATGAGCCAGAATCCGGTTCAAGCGTTCCTTGGTATGCTGAATATTACGGGCATGAATCTGGATATCCGTTGCCTGTCCCTGAGCACCACCGCTTGGCTGGTGAATCATTACTCGTGAGTTTGGTACACTGTAGCGTTTACCCGCCGCGCCAGCAGCCAGCAGGAAAGCCCCCATACTGCATGCCTGCCCAATCACCATGGTGCTGACGTCCGGCTTGATAAACTGCATGGTGTCATAAATCGACAAACCTGCTGATACCGAACCACCTGGCGAGTTGATATACAGATGAATATCCTTATCCGGATTTTCAGACTCAAGAAACAGCAGCTGGGCAACCACCAGGTTGGCCATGTGATCTTCAACAGGCCCCACCAAAAAAATCACCCGTTCCTTCAGCAGGCGGGAATAAATGTCGTAAGAGCGCTCGCCGCGAGCAGACTGCTCTACTACCATAGGAACCAGGGCATTCTGAATCACTTCTGATCCCTGAGTGAATTGATCATTCATAAAGCATTACTCCCATACAAAACCAGTATCGAACCATTATTACAAAAACAGCCGCTATTTAGCGGCTGTTTTCGAGTTTAGCCATTGGAGACGAGTATGTCAGTCCCCAAAATACCAACTATTACATTGCTTGGTTGGCATTGGCAGAACGAATCACGTCTTCGTATGAGGTTTCAACCACAGAAACAGTCGCTGCAGCCAGGACTTTTTCAATCAGCTGATCTTCCAGCGCCAGAGATTCTACCTGGGCCTTTTGCTCTGCATTAGTTGAATAATACTCACGTACCTGTTCAGGCTCTTGATACGTTGAAGCGATCTCTTCAATCAGCTCTGCCACTTTTTCTTCGGAAGGCTTCATGTCTGCCGCTTCAATCGCAGCACTCATCAACAAGCCAACCTTGACGCGTTGCTCAGCCTGGCCCTTGAAAATCTCTGCAGGCAGCTGTGAAGCATCCATTTGGCCGCCAAACTGCTTGACAGCCTGCTGTCGCAGGCGATCGATTTCCTGATCAACCAGAGGCGTAGGTGCATCAATCTCATTACCAGCAACCAGAGCATCAATCACCTGTTGCTTGGTCAGAGTACGCAAAGCGCGCTTTAGTTCGCGTTCCATATTGGTGCGAATCTCAACGCGGAATTCAGCTTCATCTGCAGTTTCAACACCGAATGAGCTGAAGAACGTTTCATTCATCTCGGGCAGCTCGCCCTTTTCGACTTTTTGCACAGTAATTTTGAATTGTGCAGGCTTACCTTTCAGCTCTTCCTTGTGGTAATCCTCAGGGAAGTTCACATCAATAGTTTTCTCATCGCCAGCGACAAAGCCGACAATTGCCTCTTCAAAACCAGGAATCATTGAACCGGAACCCAATGTCAGCGTGTGGCCACTGGCCTTGCCGCCATCAAAGGCTTCACCATCGACAAAACCTTCAAAGTCGATGACTACGCGATCACCGTCTTCAGCGGCCGCATCCGTTTCTGACCAAGTGGTGTTCTGCTGACGCAGGGTATCCACCATCTTTTCCATGTCTTCGTCAGTGACGGCAGCGGTTTTTTGCTCAACGGAGATGGTTGAGAAGTCACCCAGAACCACCTCGGGATACACTTCGAACGTGGCCTTGAATTCCAAATCCTTGCCATCTTCATTGACGACAGGCTCAAAACTTGGCATTCCTGCCAGCTTGACTCCTTGCTCTTGCACCGTCTGGAAAAAAGACTGCTGCATTTGCTGGTAGATGGCTTCGTAACGAGCTTGCTGACCGAACATGCGCTTGATCACTGCAGGAGGAACCTTGCCTGGGCGAAAACCATCAATACGACGACCTTTGGCCAGTTTCTTCAGTTCTGCTGTTACTTTTTGTTCTACTTCCGCAGCAGGAACGCCAATAGTCATACAACGCTGAAGACCACTGGTTGTCTCGATGGACACTTGCATAGATGCCTCTCAGATAAAGTGTTTTTTACGATCACTACCGGACAAACGCCGGTCATCAATTCAGAAAGCCGCGAAGTATAGCGCAAGCCAGAGGACGAATAAACGAGAGAAAACAAACCGCTGCAAATTGCCATCACAGGCAAAACACAAAACGAAAAAACAAGACGAATGACTGGGTACGGAACATGGCAAAAACAGCATCCCGGCGGACTGGTCAAGGCGAGCCATAAAGTAATGACCGTCAATAACGACCGCAGAAAACCTGAACAAAAAATGATGAGAAAAGCTGAAGATTAAAACAGAGGAGTAACCATCGAACAGATACACCCAAGCCTGGGCGGCCAAGTCGGTAGATACTGCTGAATATGCTTGATAAGTGGGGTGGCCGACGGGGATCGAACCCGCGACAACAGGAATCACAATCCTGGACTCTACCGACTGAGCTACGGCCACCATATCAATGCTCGGGATGCCTTGATGGCGCACCCGGCAGGGCTTGAACCTGCAACCCCCGGCTTAGAAGGCCGGTGCTCTATCCAATTGAGCTACGGGCGCATGTCCATCTAACCATTTAGATTAAATGGTCGGGGTAGAGAGATTCGAACTCCCGACATCCTGGTCCCAAACCAGGCGCGCTACCAGACTGCGCTATACCCCGTCACACAACCTGAAAGTAGTCAGTGTTTCGACCAACCCCCTCAAGTGGCTGCGCATATTATAGATCACCCCTTTACAGGTCAACTGAAATTTAAAAATAATTCGATAAAACAAATACTTCACACTACTTGCAGAGAAAAAGCCTGATGACAGGCACGACACTTGCGTGCCGCTTTGTTTTCCTTCGCCAGCATGAGAAAATCGCCACAGATGCACTTATACAACAGGTTTTTCATTTCATGACAGCACAACTGATTGACGGCAAAGCCAGGGCGGAAGCTATCCGTAACCATATTCACCTGCAGGTATCCGAGCGCCTGAAGCAGGGAAAACGCCCGCCGGGGCTGGCCGTCATTCTGGTAGGTGAGGATCCTGCCTCCCAGGTGTACGTTTCTCACAAGCGTCGTGATTGTGAGCAGGTGGGGATTGTCAGCAAGGCCTATGATCTGCCGGCCACAACCTCTCAGCAGGTATTGCTGGATCTGATCGAACAACTGAACCAGGACGCCACCGTAGATGGCATTCTGGTTCAGTTGCCACTGCCTGCCGGCTTGCGGGCTGATGAAATCCTCGAACAAATAGACCCCACCAAAGATGTCGATGGCTTTCACCCATTTAATATGGGCCGCCTTGCCCAGCGCATCCCCCTGCTTCGTCCCTGTACACCGGCAGGCATCATTGATCTGCTAGACACCACCGGCAAGGATATTACCGGCATGCACGCTGTTGTGGTTGGCGCGTCCAATATTGTTGGTCGGCCAATGGGGCTGGAACTGTTATTACGTGGCTGCACCGTCACCACCTGCCACCGCTTCACCAAAAACCTGGAGCAGCATGTCCGTCAGGCCGACTTGCTGATAGTTGCCGTCGGCAAGCCCGGCATCGTGAATAGCGAATGGATCAAGCCAGGAACCATTGTTATTGATGTGGGCATTAATCGCACCCCGGAAGGCCGTCTGATTGGCGATGTGGAATTTGCTGGCGCAGCTGCCAGAGCCTCCCATATCACACCAGTACCGGGTGGGGTTGGCCCGATGACCCGAGCCAAACTACTTGAAAACACCCTGTTTGCCTGCGAAAGCCTTCATAGCTGATTTTTCCGCGACAAAACAAAGCAGCCCGGCTATTTGCCGGGCTGCTTTGTTTTCAAACAACCAGAAGCGACGACAAGCGCTACTGCTTGATCCAGCTAGTGCCTTCAGGGCCATCTTTCAAAACAACCCCCCTTGCCACTAGCTCATCGCGCACCGCATCTGCCGTCACAAAATCCCTGGCTTTTTTGGCGTCCAGGCGTTTCTGGATCATCTCCTCGATCCAGCCCGCATCATCGCCAGCACCCGCTTGAAAGAAGGCCTGCGGATCAGACTGCAAACAACCCAGAACCCCCCCCAGATAACGTAACTGCCCAGCCAAAGCTGCCTGTTCTTCACCTTCAGACTTATTGATGGCGCGAGCCAACTCAAACAGCACTGCAATGGCTTCCGGTGTATTAAAGTCATCATCCATAGATGCATGAAACCGTAGCGAAAAATCGTTTTCTACATCGGCGACCGCTCCCACTCCAATACCATCCAGGGCGTTGTAGAAACGCTCCAAGCGGGTCTGGGATTCTTTCAAGCTGTCTTCGCTGTAGTTGATGGCGCTGCGATACTGGCTCGACAGTAGCAGAAAACGCACCACTTCAGCGGGATACTTGTCGAGAATTTCCCGAATGGTAAAAAAGTTGCCTAATGACTTGGACATTTTTTCGCCGTCAACACGCACCGCCCCGGCATGCATCCAGGTATTCACAAAGTGCTTGCCATTGGCTGCCTCAGACTGGGCAATTTCATTCTCGTGATGTGGAAACTTCAAGTCCGGACCGCCGCCGTGGATATCAAAGGTATCTCCGAGACAGCATTTGGACATGGCAGAACATTCAATGTGCCAACCTGGGCGACCAATACCCCAAGGAGATTCCCAGTGCGGCTCATCCGGCTTGGCGGCTTTCCAGAGTACAAAATCCAGTGGATCCCGCTTGTGCTCATCCACCCCGACACGGGCACCGGCTTCCAATTCATCCAGTACCTTGCCGGATAATTTGCCGTAACCCTCAAACTTGCGCACCGAATAGTAGACGTCGCCATTTTCGGCTGGATAGGCAAAACCCTTTTCGATCAGAGTTACAACCAATGCAATAATATCGTCGATATGGGCCGTCGCACGCGGCTCGGCATCAGGCATTTCGACGCCCAGCAGCTCAGAATCCTTGTGCATCTCGGTAATAAAACGTTCGGTCAGCGCATCAAACGCCTCGCCGTTTTCATTGGCACGAGTGATGATCTTGTCGTCGATGTCAGTGATATTACGAATGTAATTCACCTCAAAACCGCGATGACGCAGATATCGCGCGATCACATCAAACGCCACCATCACACGGGCGTGGCCCAGATGACAGAAGTCATAAACCGTCATGCCGCAGACATACATGCCCACTTTGCCGGGCACCAGAGGCTTGAATGCCTCTTTCTGACGGGTCAGGGTATTGTAAATAGACAGTGTCATAACGGGGATTAATCCTTTTTCAGTTCTTTATCTTCGCGCAGGCCGATGGTCAGGTTAAAGACCGGCGCTGCCGTCGTATGGTCTTGACGATCGGACACATAATAACCTTCACGCTCAAACTGGAAGTGGGTTTCAGGAGTTACCGCCGCCAGTGCTGGCTCTATCCAACCATGAACAACCATCAAGGATTCAGGATTAACAAACTGCATCAGGTCGCCATCGACCTTGTCCGGTGTTGCGTGGGTAAACAGCCGCTGATACAGCCGTAATTCAGCTTTAACACCCCGGGTAGCAGATACCCAGTGCACCACGCCTTTCGGTTTGTCGCCATCTTCTGGATCAACACCCAAGGTGTTGGCTATCAGCTTGGCGCACACCAGTACGACCTGACCGGCATCGTTCTTTTCGTAGCCAGTCGCCTCGATGACGTAACCATGGCGCAGGCGAATACGCTTGCCGGGTGTGAATTTCTTCTTGAATTTTTTGCTGTACTCTTCTTTGAAGTCATCCTGATCAATAAACAGTTCGCGAGTAAAAGGCATCTCACGACTGCCGAGATCCAGCTCTTGATGATAATCCGCAGTGAGCATTTCCAGATGATCTTCTTCAAGATTATCAATCACCACCTTGAGTGGATTGATCACACACATAGCCCGCGGCGCGTGGCGGTTAAGATCATCACGCACGGCGTGTTCCAGCATGGCAACATCTACCATGCCATCGGAACGGGTGACACCGATCATCTCGCAGAAATTACGCACAGAACGCGGGGTGAAGCCGCGACGGCGCATGCCGGAAATGGTCGGCATACGTGGATCATCCCAGCCGTTGACAACCCTATTATCAACCAACGCTTTTAATTTGCGCTTGGATGTAACGGTATAATCCAGATTCAGGCGCCCAAACTCATACTGTTTTGGCTGCGCCGGCACCGGCAAATGCTCGATAAACCACTCGTACAAAGGGCGATGGTCTTCAAACTCCAGCGTACAGACGGAATGAGTTACCCCTTCGATGGCATCGGATTGACCATGAGTAAAGTCGTAGGTCGGGTAAATACACCATTTGTCACCCGTTTGATGGTGAGTCACCTTGCGGATGCGATAAATAATCGGGTCGCGCAGATTCATATTGCCGGAGGCCATATCGATTTTGGCACGTAAAACACAGGCGCCCTCATCAAATTCACCCAGGCGCATTTGTTCAAACCGCTGCAGATTCTCTTCAACCGTGCGCTCGCGATACGGGCTGTTTTTACCAGCCTCGGTCAAGGTGCCACGATACTGACGCGCTTCTTCCGGGCTCAGATCACAGATATAGGCATTACCAGTTTTGATCAGGTGTAGCGCCCATTCATGCAGCTGGTCAAAATAATCCGAGGCGTAATGAATATCGCCCTGCCACTGAAAGCCCAGCCACTGCACATCAGACTTGATGGCATCAATAAATTCCTGGCTTTCCTTTTCCGGGTTGGTGTCATCAAAACGCAGGTTACAACCACCACCAAACTGCTCGGCCACGCCAAAATTCAGACAGATGGATTTTGCATGACCCACATGCAGGTAACCGTTAGGCTCCGGCGGAAAACGGGTAACTACCCGCTGTACTTTGCCACTGGCGAGATCTTCTTCAATGATTTTGGCAACGAAGTTGTTACCACGAGCAGGAGCGTCTGTCATAACCACCTTAAAGCAGAAAATAATAAGCCAACACCCGCTACTGTCACCGGAATGGCATTCGCTCATGCCAGACAAGTGCTTGCAACGCTGTAAGCCCGTAAAAAAGGCGCTATTATACCCGCCCGTACACGCATGTGTTACACGAATTCATACGTATCACCACAGGTGATGCAACAACCGGAAGACAGAATATGATCCTGCTTAAAACCAATTTCGGCGACATCAAGATTGAGCTGAACCACGAAAAAGCCCCAAAAACTGCAGCGAACTTTGAAAGCTACGTCAAAGACGGTTTTTACGATGGCCTGATTTTTCACCGCGTCATCGATGGTTTCATGATTCAAGGTGGTGGTTTTGCCCCAAGCATGACTGAAAAACCCGAAGGCAAGGCGCCGATTGAAAACGAAGCCGACAATGGTCTGAAAAACACCGTCGGCACACTGGCAATGGCACGCACCTCGGATCCACATTCTGCCAGCAGCCAGTTCTTTATTAACATCAAGGACAATGATTTCCTCAACCACACCGGCAAAAACATGCAAGGTTGGGGCTACTGTGTCTTTGGTAAGGTCGTTGATGGCATGGATGTTATCAACCGTATCAAAGCAGTAAAAACCACCACCAAGATGGGCCACCAGGACGTGCCAGCCGAAGACGTTATTATCGAAAAAGCGGAAATCATCGACTAATGGCTGTTTATTTCATCTCCGATCTGCACTTGACCCCTGAAAAGCCAGCGATGACGGCTGGCTTTCTGGCATTTGTCCAGCAACTGGACGATGCCGAGGCATTGTACATTCTGGGTGATTTTTTTGAGGTCTGGATCGGGGATGATATCGCTACCGGACTCACCCGTCAGGTAGAGCAAGCGCTGGCTGATTTAAGCCAGCGCGGCTGCCACATTTTTATCATGCATGGTAATCGTGATTTTCTGCTCGGATCCGACTTTTGCCAGCGCATTGGTGGCAGTCTGATTGATGAATACACCACCATCGCATTGGGCGATTCGAAGATCCTGCTACTCCATGGCGACAGTCTTTGCACTCGCGATACGGAATACCAGCAAGTACGGCAAATGTTTCGCAACCCACAATGGCAGCAGCAATTCCTCAGCCAAAGCATTGACGACCGGATTGCCTTTGCTCGCAAAGTCCGCGACCAAAGCCAGAAAAGCGGCCAGATGAAAGACAATAACATCATGGATGTTACGTTGTCAGAAGTAGACCAGGCGCTGGATAATGCGAACGTCAATAGCATGATTCATGGCCACACCCACCGCCCTGCCACCCACCAATGGCAACAACAGGGTGTCCAGCGTCAACGCTGGGTTCTGGGTGACTGGAGCGACAGTCATGGCTGGATGATTCGCTGGACCGTAGAATCTGGACTGGTACTGAGCGAATTCTCTTTCTAATCGCCAAAAATTCGCGGCTCAGGCTCCAGTTCAACACCAAAACGCGCCCGTACCGAGTCCGCCACAGCCTGTTGCAAAGCCTGTACCTGCGCCAGCGTTGCCGGTTCTGGGGCGGTTAATACCAGCGCCTGCTGCTGATGCATACGCACTGGCCCAAGCCCCCGCCCCTTCCAGCCACACTGATCAATCAGCCAGCCAGCGGCGAGCTTTTGCTGCTGTTTCAAACGTGCCGGATACAGCGGCAAATCGGGATGACAGGCTTTTAACTCTGCTGCCATCACGCCAGTCACCAACGGATTTTTGAAAAATGACCCGGCATTAGGTAGTTGCAGAGGATCGGGCAAGCGGGTTTGACGGATGGCACAGACGGCCGAGACCAAGGCTTCAGGAGTGAGCATTGGTTCATTCTTGTCGGACAAATATTCAGCGGCCCAGTGTGCCAGCGGCGCATAGGAGACATTGGCAATAAACTGCCGCCTGAGTGAAAACACCACCCGAACCACAATAAAATCATCCGCCAACTCATGGCGAAAAATGGAATCCCGATAATCAAAGCGGCATTCCTGGCGCGACAGTATGCGCCACTGACGCGTACTGAGCTGAAAGCCTTCTACCTGCTCGATCAACTCAGCCACTTCAACGCCATACGCACCAATGTTTTGTACCGGTGCTGCACCAACAGTGCCAGGGATCAGCGCCAGATTTTCAAGACCATGGCCAAACGAGAGGCTTTTTAATACCCAGTCATGCCAGCAGACTCCAGCATCAACAGCCACGCTTATCATCTCTTTTGTTGCCGAGCGCATCGTTATCGAGGTCATACCGGATTGCAGCACCAGCCCGGATACTCGAGGAGGCATCAGGACATTACTGCCCCCCCCCAACATCCGGATTGGCAGTTGTTGAGCAAACGCCCATTCAACACAATCCAGCAGCTCGGAAGCACTTTCAAAGCGAGAAAAATAGTCACTACAGCCAGGCAGTGCCAGCGTGTTCATCGCAGAAAGATCAACGTCTGAACGTATCACCTCAGGGTGGATCAAGACGGTTCGACTCTCTTTACCATGCTAGCGGGCGACATTGGATGATTGCGACTTGTCGAGTTTTTCATCGACCGACAGACGACGGGCCTCACCTTCGAGCATGACCGGAACCCCATCACTGATTGGAAAAGCCAACCCGTCAAAAGTGCACAGCAGCTCCTGTGCCTCGGCCTCGTATTTCAATTTGCCCTTGCACAGTGGGCACACCAGCATCGCCAGTAATTGTTTATCCATGGTATTTCTCTCCCCAGGTTGTCAGCAAGGTATCCAGCGCCAGTCGGGTAGCACGGTTGGGCACCGCATCTACGGGTAGATACCAGCAATTTTTATTTACAAACGACCGGCATTTCACCCAGTCTTTTTCGGTCATTACCACGGGCTTGTCATCACCAAACATCAAGTCCTCTGGCGTAAAGGGGTGGTGATCGGCAAACGGATGCTCAATCGGTGTCATTCCCAGTTGCCGCAAGGTGCCAAAAAATCGCTCCGGAGAGCCAATGCCCGCCACGGCGTGTACCTCTCCGGCATCCAGTGTCAGCAGGTCAGCTCGTTCGGCAGTGACTGCGTTGATCATCGCCAATGGCTGGAGTACAAAATCCTTGCCGTTGACAATCACCCGATCAACACTGTCGAGTCGGGTTTGCGGTTCCCGCAACGGCCCAATAGGCAATAACCAACCATTACCAAAACCGCGCTTGCCATCGACAATAACCAACTCAGCGACCCTTGGCATGGCGTAATGCTGCAGGCCGTCGTCACTCAGCACCAGATCAACCTTATCGGCCAGATATTCCACTGCCCGTCGGCGTTTCGGATCCACCACCACCGGACATCCCAAGCGTTCAAACAACAAGAGAGGTTCGTCGCCACAGACGTCAGCAGGTGTGTCTTGTGTTACTTCCAGAGGATAATGTTCAGCAGAGCCGCCATAACCACGACTGACAATACCAACCCGCATATTCAGCTCGCGGGCGCGATTGGCCAGCCAGACGATCAGTGGCGTTTTACCCGTGCCACCAACGCTGATATTACCGACCACAATCACCGGAACCGCCACCGCCGCTGGCGGGAACAGCGCATAAAAAATACGCCGCGACATCACCAGCAGCCAGAACAGCCATTGCAGTGGCAACAACCAGGCGTTAAAAATTGGCGAACGGTACCAGTGCTGTTCGATCCAGCTTGCCAGTCTGGTTGGTTTTTTTCCCGCGACCGGCATATCAGCTTTCCGATCCAAACTGCATCAGATACAGCTGGGAATAGATGCCGCCGTGCTCCAGTAATTCATGATGGGTTCCATCTTCAACCACTTGTCCGCCATCCATTACCAGAATCCGGTCAACACGTTCAATCGTACTGAGACGATGAGCAATCACAAAGGTTGTTCGTCCCTTCATGACTTCTTCCATGGCAGCCTGAATATGACGTTCAGAGCCGGTATCCAGAGCCGACGTTGCCTCATCCAGAATCAGCACCGGTGCATCCTTGAGAATGGCTCGGGCTATAGCGATTCGTTGGCGTTGACCACCCGACAGCAAAACACCGTTTTCACCCAAGCGGGTATTGTACCCTTCGGGCAACTGCTCAATAAATTCATCCGCATGGGCTGCATGGGCAGCAGCCAGTACTTGCTCGTCGGAATACTTCCCCAACGTACCATAGGCGATATTGTCACGTACCGAGCCATCAAACAGGGTCACCTGCTGGCCGACAATAGCAATTTGCTGGCGCAGATTGGCCAACGTCAGCTCGCGCAAGTCAATGCCGTCGAGCCGTATGACCCCGGCGCTGACATCGTAAAATCGGGGCAGCAAGTTCACCAGACTGGTTTTACCACTACCCGATTTACCAACAATGGCGACCGAAGTACCGGCAGTGACATCAAGGCTTACGGAGTTAACCGCTGGCTCAACCGCGCCGTCGTAGCGCAAGACCACGTCATCCAGTGACACGTCCCCTTTGGCCCGGTCAATTTCCCGAGTTCCCTGGTCGTGCTCTTCATCAGCATCCAGCACTGTGAAGATCGATTCCGCCGCCGCGATACCGCGCTGAATCATGGCGTTGACATCGGTCAGAGCCCGTAACGGTTTGGCAATCAGCGACGCTGCGGTAATAAACTGGAAGAAGTCCGCACTGGTCATTGAGCCATCGGCAACGCGCTGAAACATGATATAAATCATCACACCCAGACCGATGGATACAATCTGCTGGCTCAGTGGCACGCTGATGGCGTTGGTCAATTCAAACTTGAGCGCCTGCTTGCGATTGTATTCACTGGCCACCATAAAGCGCTTGCGCTCATATCCCAGACCGCCAAAGGTGCGTACTTCGCGATAACCCTTGATGCTGTCGTTGGTCACCTGGGTAACATCCCCTACCGACTGCTGCACCCGGCGACTGTAGCGGCGAAAGAAGCGACTGGCCAACCCCACCACCGCCACAATAAACGGCACCAGCACCAGAAACACCAGCGTCAGGGTGTAATCCAGATAAATCAGATAGCCCATCAGGAAAATGACCGTCAGACCTTCCTGGATCAGTGTGGTCAGAGCTCTGGTCGACGCCCCGGACACCTGATCAACATCAAAGGTGACCCGTGAGATCAGCCGACCGCTCGACTCGCCGTCGTAAAAAGCACTTGGCAGCCGTGTCATTTTATTGAACAGTTCAACCCGCAAGGCGTGTACGACATTACGACCAACAATGGCGATAAAATACTTGCCCAGAAACGTGCCAAGGCCACGATAAAAAAACGTCCCCATCAACAAGCCGATCAGCAACAGTATTTTCTGCTCCGTTGGCTCGCGCAGCGTCTCTTCAACCAGCCCCATCAAATGAGCCAGTACCGGCTGCGCCGATGCGTACAGAGCCAGCCCGACAACGCTGATCAAAAAAGCCCCTTTATGGGGCCAGACATAGCGTAACAGACGTTTATAGAGGGTCTGGACGTCGAACGTCAATGTCGTGTTCGCCACCTGGGCGTCATCGGTATCAATGCTCATTGGCTGGCTGTCGAGTGGTAATGCTGATATTGATCAGCCCCAGCTGACCGGCCGCATCCATCGCCCGGACAACTGACGCATGCGTCGCATTGGCATCGGCGGTGATAATCAGGGGGGCGGTCTTGCGACCATCCAGCACCTTGAAAATGGCTCTCTTTAACGTCTCCAGTTGCTGGTTAACAAGCGGCTGGTCATTAACGGAGTAATCCCCTGCCGTTGAGACCACCACCTCAATCGATGCCGGTGGCACGCGCTGGTCATTGGCGGCAGCTTCCGGCAAGTCGATACTCAGATGGCTTTCCTGAGTAAAGGTGGTCGATACCATAAAAAAAATCAGCAACAAAAAAACAATGTCGATCAGAGGCGTCAGATTGACGGTCACCTCCTCTCGCTGCTGGCGTTTGAAATTCACTTCCGGGCCTCTGAGTTATCGACGACTTCCCGATCACCATGGAGAACATCGACCAGCTTGATGGCTTCCTGTTCCATAAAGACGACAATTTCATCTACCCGGCGCTGCAGCATGCGATGGCAAACCAAGGCCGGAATGGCAATCACCAGACCCGCTGCCGTCGTGACCAGTGCTTCTGAAATACCGCCAGCCAGTACACTCGCCTGCCCTGTGCCCTGAATCATGATTTCCGAGAACACCTTGATCATGCCAATAACGGTACCCAGCAACCCCAGCAAGGGGGCAACAGCGGCAACCGTACCGAGTGCATTCAGATAGCGCTCCATGGCATGAATCTCGTGGGAAGCCACTTCCTCAATGCTTTCTTTCATGATTTGACGACCGTGACGGGAGTTAACCAGGCCAGCAGCCAATACCCGCCCCAGCGGACAGGAATCCTGTAACTCGCGGATACGTTCAGCATTTAACTGCTTGTTTTTCATCCACGACCAGACCTTGGCCAACAAGTCCGGGGGAGCAATCTGTACTGCACGCAGCGTCCAGAAACGCTCCACACTGATGCCTAATGCCAGTACCGAACACAGAATGATTGGTACCATCATCCAACCACCGCTCTGGATGATCTCAAACATGCACAGTCTCTCCATAAGTCAATTTGCGCGCTACTCTAGCACAAGCCCCCGGCTTGTATAAGCCTATCACCAGTGCCTTCCCGACAGGCTGAAACCCCGGTCACATCTCCGCTGACAGCCCGGTCATGTTGCTGTTGCATTATCATCACCTGACTACTGGCCCGTTTTTAATCTGACGCTCAAGGTTGCCGCCAAGGGGGTAACCAGGCATCCCGAACAGCCGTCACGCGCCCGCGCTGATCCATAGAGATTGCGCCACTATCAATCGTGGATAACCAGTCCATTCCCAAGTGTTCAAGGCGGGTAATAACGACGGGGGACGGATGCCGGTAGCGATTGTTAAATCCTGCCGAAATCCACACCTGCTGTGGATCCACCTGTTGCAAAAACACCTCCGATGAGCTGCTGGCACTGCCATGATGGGACGCAACCAGCACGTCCGAGCGCAACTCAGCGCCATAACGATCGACCAGGGTTTGCTCAGCCGTGCGGGAAATATCGCCTGGCACAAGGATTCGATGCCCAAACCACTCAAGTTGCATCACACAGGAGGCATCATTGTCATTCTCATGAAGACGCTCAGGCGTCCGCAGAAACCGCCATCGAACCGGTAACACCGCAGTGTGATCATCGGTCAAATTGCGCCATCGATCGTCATTATGACAGCTGCGCACGGCGGCTGTTGGCCACCGCACAGCCGTATCCCGGATCAATGACCGATAAGCCTCTGGCGGTTGCCCCAGCCAGATCCGGGCGGCGGCACCGGAAAAGCCACTGACATGATGCGTCGATTGCTGCAACCAGACTTCCAGCCCACCGGCATGATCAAGATCGCTATGACTGAGAATCAAATCGGTTACCTGAGGATTACCCAGCCGCCGCAAGGACGGCAACAGCATAAATTCTGTGGCGCTAAAATCGGGCCCGAATGCCGGGCCAAGGTCATACACCAGCGCCCGCCCGCCAACACTGGCAACCAGACTCTGACCCTGGCCGACATCCAGCAAGCGCAACTGTGGCGCCACCGGGGCGTGCCAGCTTGCGGGGGAAAACACCACAGCCAGAGCCGCCAGCATCACAAGAAAAGACACCCAGGGCCGCAATCCCAGATACACCAGCAGTAGCAACAAAATAAAAGTGATCAGCAAGGTATCTGGCAGCGCTGTAACCACTGGCAAGGGCCAATCGAGAGCCATCTCCAGCCCCTGCCACCAGAAACGATCCAGCCGTTCAATCCATTCGATCGCCCACTCTGCAGGCCAAATCAGCACCAGAAAAGCCAACGGCAATAACGTCAGACCCAGCAGCGGAATGGCAACGGCATTACACAACAGATGTACCAGTCCAACTGCCTGCCCCCACCACAACATCAGTGGCAGCAGCGCACAAAACACCAGCCATTGCGGCAACCAGACGCCTTGCCGCCAGCTCACACGGCGCCCGCCCAGAAACAACAGCAAAGCGGCCACCGCCATCATGGAAAAGCCAAATCCGGCGGCGGTAAACATCAGCGGGTTAACCAGCAGTACAATCAGAAAGGCATAGGACAGTGCAGCCACCGGCGCCAGACGACGCCTGAGCCCCAGCACAATCAATACCACCAATAACATGATCCAGGCGCGCTGCAAGGCAATGCCAGCGCCTGCCAATACCGCATAAACCAGACACATCCCGGCGATCAACAACCCGCTTCCCCACAAACGCCAACGGGCGTTGATTTCATACGCCGGTGCCAACAAGCGCACGACCAGTCCAACCAACACGCCACATACACCGGCAACCAGCCCCAGATGCAAGCCGCTCACCACCAACAGGTGCAGGGTTCCGGTATCCCGCGCCAACTGCCAGTGGCGGGGCAAAAAGGCATCCTGAACCCCAAATACCAGACCCGACACCCAGCGTCTAACGGCTTCAGAGGGGATTTGCTGTAATTGTGTCAACCAGCGCTGGCGCAGATTCAACAGCAAAGACTCGCTGACCAGAGGATGTGGCTCTTTCAGCTCACCCTCAGCTGGAATAACAGCGCGAATATAGCCACGGGCATCCACGCCTTGACGCAGCATCCAGGCTTCATAATCAAACGGCAAGGCATTGGCAAAAGCGCGGATCGCCCGTAACCGGACACGCACCTGAAGTGCCTCTCCGACTCGCAGCTCAGGCTCGCCCTGATAATAACCAAGCACCAGACGCCGCAAGGGTGGCAAGGCCTGCCCCTCCGGCAAGTCAGCAACCGACAACACTTGCACCACATCAACGGTCACTTTTTGATAGATATTTGGTTGTGCTGGCTTGCTTGATGAGCCGGATGCTGGCGAGCTGTCGCCCTCGCGAGCAATAATACGCAAAACCAGCTCGACATCAGTACCATCCAGACTGGCTGGCAAGCGGTGCTGCAATTGGAAGGACAGCCAGATCTGGCCATATAGGCTGGCGATCAACAACGCCGACACGACAGCCAAAACCCGGACATTGTTGAGAATACGGCAAGCTGCGCCCGCTAACGAAACATCCGACGGAGCCAGACAAATACGGCATAACTGCCGCCCGACAAGTAGCATGATCCACAGAGCCAGTAAAAAACACCCGCTCCCAGGAACCAGAACTCCCAGTATCACGCCCGCGCCCGCTGCCACACACAGATGTTGCATTGCCACTCCCTGGCAGAATCGGCATAATCGCCGCGCATTCAAGCAACGGCGGCTCTCATGCCAAAGAAATTTTTCAAGCGTATTTTCCCGACACCGGAACAGGTTCAGGCCAACAAGTCCCTGCAGTTCCTGTCACCGTTATTTGCCAAGACCAACCTGTGGCACCTGAATCGTCGCTCCGTCGCCAGAGCGTTTTTGGTTGGGCTATTTGCGGCATTCCTGCCGTTGCCATTTCAAATGGGTATAGCCGCACTGATCGCATTTTACGCCAACGCCAACGTCCCGATCTCGGTTGGCTTGGTCTGGATCAGTAACCCGGTGACCATTCCACCGCTGTTTTACGCCACCTACTTGCTTGGAACCTGGATGCTCAGCACCCCGACGCGAGAATTTCATATCGAATTGTCGTTAAACTGGGTACTGACCGAACTCGCCCAGGTCTGGGAGCCATTGGTGGTCGGTTCACTCACGACCGGTATTGTACTGGGTGTTATCGGCTATTTCATTGTCGATTGGAGCTGGCGCAAGCACGTCTGGGACAACTGGAAAAAACGCGCGGCCCGAGTCCCGAAAGCCGTCAAGGAAGCGGTGACAGGTCATCACGACACTGCCACCCCTCCCGCCAGCAACACACACAACAGTGTTACCGACACCAACGAAGAAATCGACAACAAGCCCTGAACCGGCAAAGAGCGAACAAGGAGAGAGTTGGTAGTGGTGTCAGGCCGACGCCACCACGGCATCCACCTCGACAGGCACCAGTGTTTGCCCTTTGAGCCGCAAACAGCGATTCATGCGCCGCGCCAGTGATTCATCATGAGTCACCAGTACAAAAGCAGTATCTACCTGTTCGATCAGCTCCAGCATCACCGCCTCAACCTGAGCAGCGGTTTGCTGATCGAGATTACCGGTTGGCTCATCCATCAACACCAGCCGTGGCCGATTGACGATTGCTCGGGCAATAGCGGTACGCTGTCGTTCGCCACCCGACAATTCGGACGGTTTGTGATCACGTCGCGATGCCATCCCCAGACGCTCCAGGCATTCCAATGCACGCTGCTCGGCCAAGGGCGTCGCAATCCCGGCCAGCAATTGTGGCAGCATCACGTTTTCCAGCGCAGAAAACTCCGGCAGCAAATGGTGAAACTGGTAAACAAAACCAATACTCTGGTTACGCAAACGGGTGCGTGCCGCTTCTCCCAGCGCATGAACATCTTCACCGGCCAGCAAAACCTGTCCTTCATCCAGCGAGTCCAGCCCGCCCAGCACATTCAGCAAGGTGGTTTTTCCGGAACCAGACGAACCAACAATAGCCAGTGTCTCGCCAGCCGCCAGTTCGATATCCACGTCTTTCCAGACAGTGACCGACTGTGGGCCACTGGTGTAGGTTTTACGTAATCCCCTGGCAATCAGAACCGCAACCGAATTATTCATAACGCAGAGCCTCCGCAGGCTGTACTCGAGAGGCGCGCCAGGATGGATAAAGTGTGGCGAGAAAACTCAACAACAAGGACGCCGACATGATCACCGCCACATCACTCAACAATAATTGTGATGGCAGGTAGGAAATAAAATAGACATCGGAACTGAGAATCTGAAAACCGAACAGCTTCTCCGCCCAGGCCACCAGATCCGAAATCGTCAAGGCAGCAATCACACCCAACACCGTACCCAGCACCACCCCAACGATTCCGATCGACAACCCCTGCACCATAAAAATCGCCATAATCGTACGGGGTTTGGCACCCATGGTGCGCAGTATGGCAATATCTGCCTGCTTGTCGGTGACCACCATCACCAGGGTAGAAATAATATTAAAGGCCGCCACCGCAACAATCATCAGCAGTAACAAACCAATCATGGTTTTTTCCATACGGATGGCAGAAAACAGATTGCCCTGGGTACGAGTCCAGTCACTGCCGGAATACAAGCCGTCGAGTTTATTCACCAGCTGCCAGATCAATGTCGGTGCCTCAAACAGATTAGTGAACTTGATGCGTAACGACTCGGCTTCACCGTTCAGGCGGCCCAACCTGGCCGCATCCTGCAAATGAATCACCGCCAGATTGGAATCCAGTTCGGCACCGACGGAAAAAATACCCACCACCGTCAGCCGCCGTACACGGGGAATAACACCCGCCGGGCTGAGGGTTGCCTCTGGCAGCATCAGCGTCAGCTTGTCACCCACCACCACATTCAGGCTGCGTGCCAACAAATCACCCAGCAGCACACCGTACTCACCGGGTAACAGATCGGTTATCGAACCTTCTGTCATATGTTCAGGAAGAATAGAGACCCGTGCTTCCGCTTCGGGTGCCACCCCCGTCACAATCACTCCCCTGACACGACCGTTCGCCCCCATCATGCCTTGCAGTCGTGTCAGCGGCGCACTGGCTTCTACACCGGGAAACTGATCCACCCGTGCGGCCAGCTCTTGCCAGTCCTGAATGCCACCGGCCTGATACAACACACCGTGTGGCACCATCCCGAGAATGCGCTGGCGCAACTCCCGATCAAATCCGTTCATCACCGACAACACCAGAATCAGCACCGCTACACCCAGAGTCATACCCACCATGGAGGATGCTGATATAAACGAAATAAAGTGATTGCGGCGCTTGGCCGACAGATAACGCAGACCAATTCCCAGCGGCAAACTGCCCGGAGACAACGACATAATTAACCCGTTCCTGTAATCCGAAAGACATCTGATGGCACTCCAGCCACTCAGGGAGGCGCAAGTTTGCCCGAGAGCGACGACAAAGGCGAATCTCGCCCTGTACCCGGCGGCAAAAGTTGCGATAATCGCGCCATTGAGAACCTGCCCCCTGGCCAGAGTTCAGCACATTCGTTTGCCGCCAGCAGCGGCAGCAGCATCGAGAGAGCCCGTCATTGAAGAAACGCATGCCCGCCGAATGGGAACCGCAAACTGCCGTACAACTCACCTGGCCGACCAGAACCAGTGACTGGGCACCCTTTTTACCTCGTATCGAGCCGGTCTTTCACGCCCTGGTTTCCTGCATCAGCCAGCATCAGCGAGTCATCATCAGTTGCGGCTCTGATCAGGATGCCAGTCGTCTGCGGCATCTCTACCAGAATCATGCCCAGGTAGCCATTTTTCGCGCCGACAACAACGACACCTGGGCACGCGACCATGGCCCGATCAGTGTGTATCGCAACGGCCAGCTGACGCTGGTGGACTTTCTGTTTAATGGCTGGGGTGGTAAATACAGTCATGACAAAGACAACCAGATCAGTACGACACTGCAGCAATTGGGTGCCTATGGCGACACCCAATTACATGCTGGTAGCTGGATTCTGGAAGGTGGCAGCCTCGAAACCGATGGCCGTGGCACCTTGCTGACCACCGAAAACTGCCTGCTGAACCCGAATCGTAACCCCAGCCTGACCAAAGGCATGATCGAAGCACGACTGGCCGAAGATCTCGGCATTGACCGGGTATTGTGGCTCAAGCACGGCCATCTGGAAGGCGACGACACCGACGCTCATATTGATACTCTGGCGCGCTTTTGTTCACCAACCAGCATTGCTTACTGTCAGGCTCGCCAGTCCGATGACCACTACCCATCCCTGCATGCCATGGAGCAGGAATTACACACCTTGCGCCAGCGTAATGGCCAGCCCTACCAGCTGATTCCACTGCCGCTGCCCAGTCCGATTCTGAGCCGTGACGGCGAACGCCTGCCCGCCACCTATGCCAACTTTCTGATCATCAATCAGGCCATATTGTTACCGATCTACGGGGTTGCCGAAGATGCCATCGCTGTCGAGCGCATCATGCAGGCCTTCCCCAGCCACTGGGTTCACCCGATCAACTGCCGCCCCGTCGTCGAGCAGTACGGTTCCCTGCACTGCTTAACCATGCAAATTCATCAGGAGACCAGCCATGTCTGACTCAACCCAGTTACAAGTCGCTGCTATCCAACAAGCCTGGCATGGCAGCCAGGCCGCCACACTGGATCGTACCGAGCAATTGATTCGGGATGCCGCGGCCCAACACGCCCGACTGGTGTGCCTGCAAGAGCTGCATGCCGGGCCGTATTTTTGCCAGCATCAGGACGCTGGTGTCTTTGATCTGGCAGAAGCCATTGACGGGCCCACCGCACAACGTCTGGGGGCACTGGCCGCTGAACTGAAGCTGGTGATCGTCGGTTCCATTTTTGAACGCCGTGCCAAGGGCGTTTACCACAATACCGCGCTGATATTCGATGGCTCGGCTGAACTGGCCGGTTTTTACCGCAAAATGCACATCCCGGACGACCCCGGCTTCTACGAGAAATATTATTTCACCCCTGGCGATGCGGATGAGCCAGGTTTTCATCCGATTGAAACGTCTATCGGTAAACTGGGGGTACTGGTGTGCTGGGATCAGTGGTATCCGGAAGCCGCCCGTCTGATGGCGCTGGCAGATGCCGACATCCTGATCTATCCGACCGCCATCGGTTGGGATCCCCAAGAACAGGCCGATGAGAACGAACGTCAGACCGACGCCTGGATTACCGTTCAACGGGGTCATGCCGTGGCCAACAACCTGCCGGTTATTGCCATCAACCGTATTGGCCACGAAGCAGACCCGACCGGCGTCACTGATGGCATTCTGTTTTGGGGTAACAGTTTTATTTGTGGCGGCCAGGGTGAATTCCTGGCCCAGGCAGACCGCACCACCGAACAGGTGCTGATGGCCAGCATCGACATGGGCCGTACTGAACAACTCAGACGCATCTGGCCCTACTTTCGCGATCGCCGGGTAGATGCCTACGGCGACCTGACCAGACGTTATCGACGCTGACCAATCGCGACTTGCTTGCGGGCAGCGTTCCAGGCTTTATCACTTACGCTGTCCCGGCAAGGAGTCGACGTTATGACTTTTCAGAACAAGACCTACCGCTTTGCACCCAACAGCCTGTCGTCATACCTGCAGCGCATCCTGCTATTAATGATCCTGCCCGTTACCCTGCAGGCAGACCCCGCCCTCACCGAGGCCCAGTTGTGGCAACAATTACAGCAACCCGGCCACTTTCTGATGATGCGTTCTGCCCGTGCTCCCGGATTTGGCGACCCGGCCAACTTCGACCTGGCCGATTGCACCACCCAGAGAAATTTATCCGACGATGGCGAAAAGCACGCCAGCCGCATCGGCGACGCCCTACGCCAGCACGGCATCAACAGTGCCCAGCTGTTCGTCAGTCAGTGGTGTCGTACGCAAAACACCGCACGATTGCTAAAGCTGGGGGCAATCAACACCCTGGCCGCGCTCGACAAACTCCCGCATGGCCTGGATGTTCACCGCCCCCAACAAGAAGCGCTCGACCGCTGGATCAACAGCCAGGCATTTTCCACCCCACCTTGCTGATCACTCACCAGGCGAACATTACCGCCAAAACCGGGGTACATACCCGTTCCGGCGATCTGGTCGTGCTCGAAAAAAACACCTCAGGTAACGTCACCGTGCTGGGGAAATTGCATATCGATTAAACCCGGCCTTGCCACACTTAATTGGCCATGCGACAGGTACACCGGATTGGCGATGACGTCACCTGCGTTTCGCTTGCGTCTAAAAAGTCGGGTGACGTCATCGCCGCATCCGCATAAAGTAGGCGCACTGTCCGAGCAACGAAAAATCCGCCATGTCCAGAAATGCCCGCCCACATCCGTCTCTTTTTCTTTTTACCTATCAATTGCGAGTTGTTGTCCTGCTGGCGCTGACGCTGCTGGCCGGGATCGCTCAGGGTGCAACCGCAAAAAAAGACGCCAAACCGCTGGATGACTATGAACAGCGCATCGCCGATCAGGCGTTATGGAAAGAATTGAGACAAAACCCCGGATACGTATTACTGATTCCGGCCGCAGAAGCGCATGGTGATCAACGCCCTGCCAGCCCGGACACTGCCAAGTGTTATCAGCGTTTTAACCTGACCGATCATGGTGCAACGGTAGCCCGCCATTTTTACAACTCACTGCGGCGCCACGATATCCGCAAGGCACTTACCTACTCCAGCCAGTGGTGCCCGGCACTGGAAACCGCCACGCGACTGGGGCTGGGTTATGTGCATGAAATGGCGCTACTGAACGACTTGCCAGCCGACTCCGAGACGGCCCGCAAGCTGCAAATCATGCAACTCAAAAACTGGGCCAACGATCTGCAATACAACCACAAGAATCTGTTGGTGCTGGTAGCCCACACCAGCATCATGGCGGCACTCAGTGGCAACACCCCGGAGCCGCAACATATGCAGGTGATGAAATACAACACCCGCGACAAACTGATCTACGTTGGCAGCGTGCCTCTGGACTGACCCTTGGGACTGTATTTTTGACCTGACAACACCAATCAGATTCGTCGCAGTGGTGGCAGCGAGTCCAGCAACAACTTGCCGTAACGGGTCGAGGTCAGCCGCCGATCAAGGATGCTGATCCGGCCACTGTCGGTTTCCTTGCGAATGAGCCGACCGCAAGCCTGCACCAACCGAATCGATGCCGCAGGCAGGGTCAGATCCATAAACGGATTACGACCGCGACTTTCCAGCCACTCACTGGTTGCCGCCTGAATCGGGTCATCCGGCACGGCAAATGGAATTTTCACAATCACCACATGCGTCAGGTAATTCCCCGGCAAATCGATCCCTTCAGCAAAGCTGGCAAGGCCAAAAATAATACTGCCTTCGCCCTTGTCGATCCTTTCCTTATGACGCCGCACGATCTCGCTTTTGGGTAAAAACCCCTGGCACAATAATTTTTCGTACCAGTCCCGAATAAAGGTATCTCTGGTCGCCTCCAGCTGGGCGCGGGAGCTGAACAACACCAGTGTGCTCTTGCCAAAATCCAGCTGTGTCCGCATCCATTGTTCAATGTCAGCCTGAAACTGATCACTCTTCGGGTCAGAACCCAGCTGTACCACTTCCAACTGACCCAGGTTCGGATAATCAAACGGACTGGCAACCCGATGATACCCGGCCCAATCCGGCAGACCGGTTTCCCAGGTCAGATTGCCAAAACTGTTTAACGCCGTCAGGGTCGCAGACGTCACCACCGCACCGTGACAGCGCGACCAGAGGTTTTTACGCAACTGGTCTGCCACTGCAATCGGCGAGGCGCTGAGCTTGATATCCCAATCTTCACCAAAGGGCGTTTTTGACAGCCAGCGAGCAACCGGCAACTCCCCTTCCTTCTCGGCGGCAGCCATCCAGGTCACGGCTTCCCACAAGGCTTCTGCACGCGCCAGCATCATCCCCATCGGGGCCTGCCAGCTTTCGGCGATATCCAGGCTGAATTCACCCTCACCCTTGGTGTCCAGCGAGGCCTGTAACATGTCGTTGAGCTTGTCCAGACCCTGCAAGAGTGGTTGCAGCGGTGCCTTGATGTTATTCAGCAGGTCGCGCAAATTTTCCGTTATACGGCCAAATTCAAATCGTACCCGGTCGCGCTCACCCAAGAGGTCGAATGCCAGCGGCCACAGTAAATTAAAATGATTGTTTAACTCACGACACTGTTCAGGAGCAGCCTGCAAGGAATGCATGATTGACGGTGGCAACCCGGTAGCAGCAACAAACTGCTCGACGCCCTGCTCCAGTTGCTTTAGCCACTGACGCTGGGCACGCACGCCAAATTCCAGTCGAAAGTGATTCAGTGCCTTGTCGGCCAGATGATGGCCTTCATCAAAGACATAAATGGTTTTTTCCGGCGCAGGCAGCACCACGCCACCACCCAGGCTGAGATCCGACAACACCAGGTCGTGGTTAGCGATAATAATATCGGCATCTTCCATTGCAGAACGGGCCTTGAAAAAGGCGCAGTTATCGAAATGCGGACAACGTCGATTGGAACATTCGCGATGCGTGGCCGTGAGGTGACTCCACTGATTGTCCGCCACCTCATCATCCCAGCGATCACGATCACCATCCCAACCACCACTGGCATACTGGTTCAGCATCAATTCGTAGAGTTCACGATCCTGCTCTTCCGGGGTTTGCTCAAACAGATCAACGGTGGACAGAATCCCTGACAGCTGTTGCAGTGACTTGTCGAGCTTCAGCAAGCACAGGTAACGACCCCGGCCCTTGGCCAGCGCGTAGTTGAATGGCAACGAAATGGTTTCTTTCAGGTTGGGCAAATCCTTGTCGAGAATTTGCTCCTGCAAGGCAATGGTGGCAGTGGAAATCAGCAATTTCTTTTCCTGCTCGATCGCCACCGGCAAGGTGGCCAGCAAGTACGCCAGGGTTTTACCGGTACCGGTGCCAGCTTCCACCACCACGATACCGGAATCGTTATTACGCTCGCCTTTATCGTCGGTGGTTATGGCCCCCAGCGACTTGGCAATTTCAGCAATCATCACCCGCTGACCGTAACGGGGGGTCAAATCGAGTTTTTTGATGCACTCGCGATACAGGGCCTGAATACGCTCTTTGCTTTCCTGACTCAACACTGCGTACTACTCCCCAATGGACTGCCAGCCGCTATTGCGGTTAATCGAAAATGGATAACCATCGACGTCAAGGACGATACCGGTTGGCGTAATGGTCTGTAAGAATACACCTGGCACAATCAGATCACCTTCATACCACTCTCGGCCATTCATCGAGACCGTGCGGGCGCTGCTGTCCTGACTGTAAATATGGCCGGTAATGATCAGATCCGGAACTTTGCGTAACGACGACAGCGGCGGCAAATGGCGATGTTCAATCGACGATGACGATGACGATGCCTGAGACTCTGGCGCTTCCGGGCGCGGCATTGATGAAGCTGACACCACCGGTGCTGGCAACGCGGTGACAGACACAGGCTCAGGCTCAGGCTCAGGCGCTAGCGTTACCACGGGTTTTACTTCAGCAGGTACAAAATCGGTAGCACGCACCACTTCCGGACGCAGTTGCGGCTGTACTTGAGGGGTTGATTGCAGCGCGACGGTGGACTGACCATCTGTTGGTGCAACCACCACAGCCGCTTCGGTAGCAGGCACTGGCTCTGATTCAACCGGCTTGGCGGCGACCGGAGTTGTTTGCTTATCGGGATAAGAATCAGAACCCGTGCCCGCGCTAAAAAAATACAGCCCAAACGCGCCGATCACAGCCAGAAAAACAATCACGACCAGACTCAGCGGCAAGTGCGCCTCCACCGAAGCCGCCACGGCTGGCGTCGTCAACAGCGGCGTTAACGCACTATCGCCTGCACCGTCAGAGCGTTGCTGCTGGGATTTTTTCAGCGCATCCAGAATGTACGACATTACTTCGCCCCCTGCTGCGCCTGATAGGCCCGCCGCTGCAAATACAACAGCGTTTGCGGGCCAATAATCCGGTCAGCGGTCAAACCCTGAGACACCTGAAACTGCGCCACAGCATGCGCCAACAAGGGGTCGTAAAACGCCGGATCCGGCCCTGCTGCTGGCGTACTACTGCTTGTTGGGCCGATCCTCTGCCAGTCACCATGCCACTCAACACCCAGCTGGGTTCTGACCCAGGAGACCACCTCCGACACGCCACCAGGACGAATCAGTCCGTGATAACCGGACGGCGCTTGCCAGATCACCAGCGCTTTGATCACGCGAGTCGGCAGCAGCCGACTCGCGTCCACGTCAGTCAGCTGTTGCCAGCGCCCTTCGTGATAGACGGCTGCCTGATAACGTAACGGTTTGAGCTGGGAATAGGGCCAGGCCACCCAGAGGCATTGCCAGCCGGCCTCGGATAATTGCCGACAATTGCCAGCCTCCAGCCCCATGGCCCGACTCAGATCCTCTGCCGCCAGCTGACGCTCATCGACGACAGGGTCAGAAGGCGCTGGCGTAGCCGCAATCGTATCCGATGATGGTATCGCCTGCTCCAGATCCACAGCAGAAGGTGCTGCTGACATTGCGAGCTGCGATGATGTTACCGGACGGGTTGGTGCAATCCATTCGGCAACGGCCATTCGCCAGGAAGAAGGCGATGCCCATTGCCAGCCGACAATAACCAGCAGCAGCATTACGGCCCCCAATAGCCGCCATAGAATCTTTGCTGAAAACACAGCCCCCGGGCGTTCTTTTGGTGGCTCATTAGCGGCATCACCCAGCACTTCTGCCAGTGCCTGACGGGCGACCGTACCGTTCACGTCGGCATCACCTCGGGCATACGCCCCCAGCAAGGCACGGTCGGCAACACTGTTAATCAACCGTGGTACACCTCCGCAGCCTTGCCAGATGATTTTTGCGGCGGCTTCTCCAAACACTTGCCGCTCGCACCCTGCCGTGGCCAGCCGGTGGCGCAAGTAGGCATAGGTTTCTGTTTGGCTCAAATGCTTGAGGTGATAACGCGCGGTGATACGCTGATTCAGCTGGCGTAATTCATGCCGTATCAACACCTCGCGTAGCTCGGGCTGACCGACCAGTATCAGCGTTAGCAGTTTGTTATCGCTGGTTTCCAGATTGGTTAACAAGCGGATCTGCTCCAACGATGGCACCGGCATCGCCTGGGCTTCATCGATTACACAGATAACCCGCTTCCCTTCGGCATACCAGTCCAGCAAGGAACGATTCAGTCGTTGATAAAGTGCTTGTTGGCTGGCATCGGAGGCATAGGTTATGCCCAGCTCATCACACAGCGCCTGCAGCAATTCGCGCTGGGAAAGCTGCGGATTAAACAGATACGCCGTTTTGATATCCGCTGGTGTTTGTTCCAGAAAGACGCGACAGAGGGTCGTTTTTCCGGTGCCAACTTCGCCGGTCAGGCAGACCAGACCACCATGCCCGGTCAAGGCGTAATGCAAATGTGCCAACGCCTCCTGATGCCCCTCCGACGGAAACAAAAATGCCGGATCTGGCGCAATGGTGAACGGGAAACGGTCAAGACTGAAATGGTCAAGGTACATGCAACGCCCGAAGAGCAACAAAAGCGCGCATGATACCGGAATCGACCCTGCAAGCGTACAAACACAGGATTTTGGTCATAGGTACTAATAATCCCACCAATAATACTAATCAATTAGCTATTTTTTAAAAAGATAATGATAATGGAACAGTTGAATTTCAAACACACACCAAACTTTTTCCAGATCTGACACTCAGTAACAGTACGGGTACTTTTGGAAATGTACGCACCGTCGTATTTGGATGTGCCCGTGCGCTACAAAGGAGAACCCATATGCTGACCTGGTCCATTATTATTCTGGCCCTTGTTGTTCTGGCTATTGTTACACTCATCGTACTGATCAGTACGGGAGTAGCTCCATGGCTGACGTCCATCGTTTTCAAAACATTAGCTTCACTGTTTGTGCTGACGCTGCTTGTCACTCTGGTGCTCCGTAACAAACGCTCAACAGAACGCCGCAAACCTGCTCATCCATCCAACCTGCAATCATGAGAATCCCATGAATCCCAAGTTCAAAATTGCCATCAACTCCTTTTTGTTTATTTCTGCTGCGTACTTGAATGTATCGACTCAGGCAGACAATGCAGACGCTGACGATCAGGTTGATTCAGACATCACACTCATGTCTGAACAAAACCCTGACAATCGTTTGCCAGAAACCCTGATCAGGGAGGATTAGAGGCTGCTGCTGTTATTCCGTGTTTTATAATTGGAGGCTGATTGGCTCGAACCGGCGTTGGTTTTTGATAACGGCTGGATAATTGAAGCAGAAGTGTGGTACTCCTTCAAACTAAAAAAGATAACGGTATAACTTGAGGTTGTTGGCACAACAACGCTGGCGACTCGACCCTCCTGCAGGCACTATGCGGATCAACCGCTGCTATCATCGTTAACAACAGTGCTGATATAGCCCGACCTGTCGCCCAAGGAGTCACCCATGGAAACCAGCCTGATGCTGGCCCTGATCGCATTTGTCGCACTGGTTTGCCAATGGCTGGCCTGGCGCAGCAACCTGCCCGCTATCCTGTTTTTGCTACTGGCCGGTTTGCTTGCTGGCCCCGTCAGCGGTGTGCTGGATCCAGACATGATGTTTGGCGACCTGCTGTTTCCACTGGTTTCTGTCTGTGTCGCCATCATTCTGTTTGAAGGCAGCCTGACGCTCGACCTTGCCGAAATACGTTCTCAGCGTACGGTAGTCAGACGTTTAATTACCCTCGGTGCATTGGTGACCTGGGTAATCGTTACCTGTGCTACCCACTGGCTGTTTGCGCTTGAATGGTCGATCAGCGTGTTATTTGGTGCTCTCACCGTTGTGACCGGCCCGACCGTTATCATGCCGATGCTTCGAACCGTCAGACCCCGTGCCGAACTGGGTAACATCTTGCGCTGGGAAGGCATACTGATTGATCCCATCGGCGCGTTACTGGTGGTGGTGGTGTATGAATTTATCGCCGCCCAGAACCAGGCAGCCGGGGTTGGCAGTGGCCTGCTTGCTTTTGTTGAGGTACTGCTTTCAGGCACCGTGCTAGGACTGGCATGTGGCTGGCTGACTGGCGTTGCCCTGGCACGCCGCTGGCTGCCGGAATATCTGCAAAATCTGGCCGTACTGGCCGCTGTCCTGCTGGCCTTCACCGTTGCCAACCATCTGGCCCACGAATCCGGGCTATTGGCGGTCACCCTGATGGGGATGTGGCTCGCCAATCAGAAGCACTTGCGGCTGGCAGAAATCCTGCATTTCAAGGAAAACCTTACCCTGCTACTGATCAGCGGTCTGTTTATCTTGCTGGCGGCACGACTGGACATGACAGCAGTCAGCCAGCTTGGATGGGCACCGCTGATCTTGCTGGCGGTGATGCAGTTTATCGCCAGGCCGCTCACTATTTGGTTATCCGCCATCGGTAGCGACCTGAACTGGAAAGACAAGGCACTGCTGGCCTGGATCGCGCCACGAGGAATTGTTGCAGCAGCGGTCTCCGCCCTGTTTGCGATCAAATTGCAGCATCAGGGTGTTGACGGCGCAGCGGTGCTGGTGCCGCTGACATTTTGTGTGATTTTTGGCACTGTGGTTTTTCAGAGCGCAACGGCGCGACCCGTTGCTCGCTGGCTCGGCGTGGTAGAACCACCTGCCAACGGCATTCTGTTGCTGGGAGCGAACCCGATTGCCCGTGCCATCGCCAGCGAGCTGACCAAACAGAATATCCGGGTACTGCTGGCCGACTCCAGCTACGACAATATCCAGCGTGCCCGCATGGCAGGTTTGCCGGTCTTTTATGGTAGCCCGATGTCGGACTACGCCAGTGACCGACTTGATTTGGCCGGACTTGGCAAGCTGATGGCGCTGTCACCCGATAACCACCTCAACACCGTCGCCTGCATGCACTTCCGTGATGAATTCGGCTTTGAGCGCGTCTTTGCCCTGCATAGCAAGGTGCTGGCACAAAAGGAATCGGGAACCAATAATCAACGCCATAAAACCAAACATCACAGTGCTGCAGAACAACGCGGATTGCCGTTGTTTGATGCCGAGTTGAGTTACGGCAAGTTTGCCAGCCTGCTATCCCAAGGGGCTGAATTAAAAACCACCCGACTGACGGACACCTTCGATTTTGCCGCCTTTAAAGCACAAAATGCCGACCGGTCGTATTGGCTGCTGGCCATCACCCCGGAAGGCAAAGTCCGCATGAAAGTGGCCGATCAGGAACTCTGCCCCGAATCAGGATGGCGGCTGATCAGCCTGTGCAAGCCGGAAACCTGAAAATATCCCGATGCAGCTTACCCTCTGAGCGCTACCAGCTGAAGCGCAGCCCGGCAGACACATCCAGATCGCGGGCAAAGCCGGAGCGGATGTCGTCACTGGCGATGGCAAGCTGCAGCCAGCGATGACTAAACGACAGCCCCAGCTGGGCGGTGCTGTAAACCGCCGCACCCAGCTCGATACCGCTGACCGGCTGCCAATGTTTTTCAATACCCAGGCGGTCGTAATCGCCGTGATGATAGACCAGAACACGAGCCTGCCAGGGCAGATAATCAACAGCGATACGAGTCGTCGGCCGCAGCCGGGCAACAAACGCCTCCTCTCCCGACTTGCCCGATGCCGTTGCTGAACTGCTGCACACCGGCAACGATGGCGAATTAAAATTGATACAAGCGCGGGTATAACCGGAATCTGCCAATTGCCAACGGTTCAGAATATCCTGCAACTGTAACGATAGCCGCCAGCGTTCGCCATCAGACCATTCACTGGCCAGATCCAGGCTCAGCCCCCAGCCATGGGACGGATCAATCTCATAGGCGAGAATCTTGTCTTCACTGAAATGGTAATCCAGCGTTGCCGAAGCCGTTTCGGTTGCACCACCTTCGGCGACCCCCGCCAGCGAACCAAACTGCCACTCCGACACCCGATACAACGCCAATGCCGGAGTCACGGACCAGCGCCCGGCGATACCCAGGGCAGCGCTGTCCAGCTGCCACTCCGCACCGGCTCGTACGCCACTGGCGACCAGCATCCGGGCATCAAGTGCCAGTGCCTCATTTGCATCCAGCTCACTGCCCTGTTCAAGTGAATAATAATAACGGGACATGCCCCTGGAAAATGACAAGTCGTAATGCCAGCGCCGTTCCCACTCAACAAAACTGCGCTGCAAGCCGTTCCCGTCAGCCAAGTGCATTGAAGCACCCAGCGTGACACGGGCATCGGCATAGGCATACTCCCCGGCTTCAAATGGCCCATCCCAACCACTGACCATATCCAATACCGGTACAGGTTCGGAGCTGGACACCAGCGTAACCGAGGAATACACCACATCAGCGACGGCGGTTTTTACCGTAACAGCCAATAACAAAGCGGCAGCAACAAAACAAGAACAACAACGTACAGGGACAGACACAGGCACAGACATAAAAAGCCACCGCCGAAAGGAAGCTGCCATTGGAACAAAGACCGGGCGGCGGCAACAGATCTGATAGACAAAAACAGACAGTTTTATCGCGATGTCTGCAGCAGGCAACCATACGAGCCAGCCTTACTACTGGACACTACCCAAGCCTGGCACTGTAGGTTTGCAATACCGCATGGGCGACCTTCAGATTGGGTGCTGCCATACCCGCCGCCTCCGCCCGTCGTAACATATCACCCACCAGGTGTTCACCTTCTACCGGCAACCCCTGTTTCATATCCCGATACATCGAGGCATTAAAAGATGAGTTCGGATTAGTCAGCGTCCGCTGAATACCACTAATGACCTTGTCGGATAACGGATAGCCACTGGCGGCAGCGGTGTCTGTACATTCACGGATGGTTGCCAGCGCAATCTCACCCCCCGCCTCACTCTTCATATAATCCCCTACGGATCCCTGCAACATACAATTCAGGGCGCCCAGCGCTGCCATCAAACAGAACTTCTCCCACATGGCCAAGCCGATATTGGAGCCATCACCAAGCAAAACACCGGCGTCGGCAAACAGTGCATTGATTGCCCCGGCGACAGCGTTCTGTTCAGCCGATCTTGCTCCTATGGTCAGATTACTGCCCGGACTGTTGACCGCCACCGTATTGGCATCGGCCAGCGTTGCCACGGTTTTGGCGATACCGCCCAAAACCCGCGCCGCGCCGAACTCGGCATCCAGCACATCGAGCTGTCGAATACCGTTCAGCAAGGGCAATATCAGCGTCTGTTCCAATACCACTGGCCGAATATTCTCAATCACACTGGCCAGGGCATACGCCTTGTTGGTGAGCACAATCAGATCGAACACCGGCTTTGTGGCCGCCAGCTGGATCGCAGTGCAGCAGCACGGCTGAAAACTGAAGGCGTTATCTGGCAGCTGTACTGTCAAACCGCCAGCCGCCAGCTCAGCCAAGCGGTGCTCACGCACCAGATAGGTCACGGCTACGCCCTGGCGCTGCAACAGACCACCAAACAACCCGCCGATTGCGCCTGCACCTACGATCAGAATTCTCATTTTTACTCCGTCCCAACAGTTGTACTGACATACTACACAGCGACCCGAACAGCACGCCAGCAAGACCAATATTCATCAATATTTACTATGAGATTCATTTAACTTAATTGAATGAAATTATAACAAACATATCTATAGTGAACGCATGGATTGGATAGCAGCCACTGCCAGAAAAACACCCCGGAGGCGAACCTTTCCAGCCAGCAGCATACCAAATACCGTAGCTGCCAGATTTATTTCATCCTGGGTGGTTACCATTGTCCCGACCATCCCATTAGCAGAATCGGAGTCTCATTATGGATAACAAGCAATCTTCTGCGGGCAAATGCCCGGTCATGCATGGCGCAATGACATCCAGCGGTCAAACCAACAGCGATTGGTGGCCTAATGCACTCAACCTCGACATTCTTCACCAGCACGACAGCAAGACCAACCCGTTGGGTGAGGACTTCGACTACGCCGAAGAACTCAAGCAATTGGATGTAGAAGCATTGAAGAGCGACCTGCGTACACTGATGACTGAAAGCCAGGCCTGGTGGCCAGCTGACTGGGGCAGCTATGTCGGCATGTTTGCCCGCGTTGCCTGGCACTCGGCGGGTTCCTACCGTCTGTCGGACGGCCGTGGTGGTGGTGGTGCCGGTAACCAGCGTTTTGCGCCATTAAACTCCTGGCCAGACAACGTCAACACCGACAAGGGTCGTCGCTTGCTGTGGCCGATCAAAAAGAAGTACGGCAACAAGATTTCCTGGGCTGACCTGATACTCCTGTCAGGCACCATAGCTTATGAAGTGGCCGGCTTAAAAATCTACGGCTTCGCTTTTGGCCGCAAGGATATTTGGCATCCCGAAAAAGACACCTATTGGGGTGCAGAAAAAGAATGGCTGGCGCCAAGCGACGGTCGTTATGGCGACGTCGACAAGCCGGACACTATGGAAAACCCGTTGGCCGCAGTGCAAATGGGCCTGATTTACGTCAACCCGGAAGGTGTCAATGGTCAGCCAGACCCATTAAAAACCGCTGCCCAGGTGCGCGAAACCTTCGCCCGCATGGCCATGGATGACGAAGAAACGGCGGCCCTTACCTCCGTGGTCACACCATCGGCAAATGCCACGGCAACGGTCGCGCCGAAGACCTCAGCCCGGATCCCGAAACTGCCGACGTCGAATACCAGGGCATTGGCTGGATGAACACCAAGGGCCGCAGCATTGGTCGTGACACCGTCGTCAGCGGTATTGAAGGTGCCTGGACCGCCAACCCGACCCAGTGGGACATGGGCTGGTTCGAAATGCTGTTTGGTCACGACTGGGAATTAAAAAAGAGCCCGGCTGGTGCCTGGCAGTGGGAACCGGTCGACATCAACGAAGAAGACATGCCGGTTGACGTGGAAGATTCATCCATCCGTCTCAAACCGATCATGACCGATGCCGACATGGCCATGAAGGTCGACCCGATCTACAACGGCATCTGCCAGAAGTTCATGCAAGACCCGGAATACTTCTCTGCTTGCTTCGCTCGCGCCTGGTTCAAACTGACCCACCGCGACCTTGGCCCGAAAAGCCGTTACATTGGCCCGGACGTACCGGCGGAAGATCTGATCTGGCAAGACCCGATCCCGGCAGTCGACTACACCCTGTCTGATGCCGACATCACCGCGCTTAAAACCACCATTCTGGCCAGCGGCCTGAGTGTCGCGGAACTGGTCGCTACCGCATGGGACAGCGCCCGCACCTACCGCGGTTCCGACTACCGTGGCGGTGCCAACGGTGCCCGTATCCGTCTTGCGCCGCAAAAAGACTGGGAAGGTAACGAACCGGATCGCCTGCAGAAAGTACTCAGCGTCCTGGAAGGTATTCAAGCTGGATTTGGCAAGCCGGTCAGCCTTGCCGACCTGATTGTTCTGGCGGGTAGTGCAGCAGTTGAAAAAGCGGCGCAAGATGCCGGTGTCGACATCAGCGTACCGTTCGCACCGGGTCGTGGTGATGCCACCGACGACATGACCGATGCCGCATCGTTCGACGTGCTGGAGCCCATCCACGATGGTTTCCGTAACTGGGTGAAAAAAGACTACACCGTCAGCGTCGAAGAACTGCTGCTCGACCGTAGCCAGTTAATGGGCCTTACGGCACCGGAAATGACGGTACTGATCGGCGGCATGCGGGTACTGGATACCAACTACGCAGGCACCCGCCACGGCGTATTCACTGATCGCAAAGGTGTATTAAGCAACGACTTTTTCGTCAACCTGACCGATATGGCCTACAACTGGAAACCGGCTGGCAAAAATCTGTACCACATTGTTGATCGCAAGACCGGTGATGTGAAATGGACAGCAACCCGCGTAGACCTGGTGTTTGGCTCCAACTCCATCCTGCGTGCCTACGCCGAAGTGTACGCCCAGGACGACAACCAACAGAAGTTTGTTAAAGACTTCGTCAAAGCCTGGGTCAAGGTGATGAATGCCGACCGTTACGACCTGAAGTAAATACGGAGGCGTAAAGGCAAAACCGCCGGAAGGCCAATAAAAAACGGGAAGGTGGCGACACCTTCCCGTTTTTTATCACACCACACTCAGACAAAGCTTGCGATTGGTGTTTTACGGCGGTTTTGCTTACTCGGGTTTACTTACTGTGCGGCCTTGTACTTCAGACGGTAGGCGTGCAGCAAGGGTTCGGTGTAACCACTCGGCTGCTCCTTGCCCTTGAAGATCAGGTCAGACGCAGCCTGGAAGGCAATACCATCCAGTGCCGGAGTCATTGGCGTGTATTCAGCATCACCAGCGTTCTGCCCATCCACGATTGCAGCCATCCGCTTGAGGCTGTCTTCAACCTGTTCTTTGGTACAGATACCGTGGTGCAGCCAGTTCGCCACGTGCTGGGAAGAAATACGCAGAGTGGCGCGATCTTCCATCAGGCCGACGTTGTTGATATCCGGCACCTTGGAGCAACCAACACCCTGGTTAACCCAGCGCACAACGTAACCAAGAATACCCTGGCAGTTGTTGTCGATCTCACGCTGAATCTGCTCTTCCGTCAGCGCTGCTTGCTGTTCTTCGCTCATCAGCGGGATGGTCAGAATGTCGTCGACTGATGCGAAGGCACGTTGTTTCAGCTCTTCCTGTACCGCGAAGACATCAACCTGGTGGTAGTGCAGCGCGTGCAGAGTGGCAGCCGTCGGTGAAGGAACCCAGGCGGTATTGGCACCGGCTTTTGGATGGCCAATTTTCTGTTCCATCATCTGACCCATTTCATCCGGGATCGCCCACATGCCTTTACCAATCTGGGCGCGACCTTGCAGACCGTACTTCAGACCGGTATCGACGTTCCAGTTTTCATAGCTGTTGATCCACAACTGCTGCTTCATAGTGGTTTTTGGTACGAATGCACCCGCCAACATGGAGGTATGGATTTCATCACCGGTACGATCCAGGAAGCCGGTATTGATGAAGACCACCCGGTCTTTGGCGGAACGGATACACTCTGCCAGGTTAACGGTGGTGCGACGTTCTTCGTCCATGATGCCCATTTTCACGGTAAAGCGCGGCAGACCCAGAACATCTTCCACCCGGCCAAACAGTTCGTTGGCAAACGCCACTTCTTCCGGACCGTGCATTTTCGGTTTTACGATGTTTACCGAACCCGTGGTGCTGTTCTGAAATGGCGCATTGCCGTTCAGGTCATGCATGGCGCACAAGGTCGTTACCATGGCATCCATGATGCCTTCTGGTACTTCGTTGCCGTCTTTGTCGAGCATCGCCGGATTGGTCATCAAATGACCGACGTTACGGATAAACAGCATCGAGCGGCCTTTCAGCTTCACGGTGTCACCGTTGATAGCGGCATATTCACGATCCGGATTCATACGACGCGTGAAGGTTTTACCGCCCTTGGTCACCTGCTCTTCCAGGTTACCTTGCATCAGGCCCAGCCAGTTGCCATAGGTAATCACCTTGTCTTCGGCATCCACGGCGGCAACCGAGTCTTCACAATCCATGATGGTGGTCAGAGCCGATTCCATCAGAATGTCTTTGACACCTGCTGCATCAGTGGCACCAACCATACTGCTGGAATCAATCTGAAGTTCAAAGTGCAAGCCATTGTTTTCAAAAAGAATCGCGTCAGGTGCTGCAGTATCACCGAGGCAACCTTTCAACTGCGCTGCGTTGGCAAGGCCAGTGGTCGAGCCATCGGCCAGAGTCACTTCCAACTGGCCATCAACGATGACGTAAGCCGTAGTGCCTGCATGGGAACCCGTCGCCAGCGGGATAGCCTGATTCAGGAAATCGCGGGCATAAGCAATCACCTTGTTGCCACGGACTTCGTTGTAGCCTGTGCCCTTTTCTGCGCCACCTTCTTCGGCAATCACATTGGTGCCGTATAGACCATCGTACAGAGATCCCCAACGGGAATTGGCAGCATTCAGCGCAAAGCGGGCGTTCATGACAGGAACCACCAGCTGCGGGCCAGCCATCTGACCGATTTCCGGCTCGACGTTGCGGGTTTCTGCTTCAAACTGCTCTGCCTGGGGTAACAGGTAGCCAATAGCTTGCAGGAAAGCTTTGTATTCTTCCGGGTTGTGTGGCTGACCCTTGCGTTCGGTATGGTACAGGTCGATTTTGGCTTGCAGATCGTCACGCTTGACCAGCAACTCACGGTTTTTTGGTGCCAGATCGTTAACCACCGCATCAAATCCGGCCCAGAAAGTATCGACGTTAACGCCGCTACCAGGAATTGCCTTTTCATTTACGAAGTCATACAGGGCTTGGGCAATCTGAATGCCACCCTTCTGCACGTATCCAGTCATCTTTGGGCCTCTATGGTCATAGTAAACTCCGGGAAAAACACCCAAGGGGTAGCCGGAGCAACTCAGGAGCTGGCGGACTATTTTGCCCGCTTATGTTTATACAGTCGGCGAGTATAGCCGCCCGGCCCACACTCTGATAACCGGTATGAAGGACATACTTGCCATTCATCAAACAAATAAAAGATAACGGTATAAATAAAGACCCCGCCACCGCCACAAAACAAACTGCCACACCATCAATCAGTGCCGGGCTGATCGTTGCTTCAGTACCGTTGTCATACGCGGCACCAGCCAATGTGCAAACACACCACCCAGCGCACCAATCACGCTACCCAGAGAAATATCCAGCAAGCGGGTAAAAACCAGCTCGTTCATTTCCAGGCCATGACTGGCGACTCCGGCAAAAATCACCGTCAGTGGCGTAATAAAAATAACGGCATAACCGTAATTCCTGGGGATCAGCATCTCGATCACAAAACTGAGAATCACGATAGCAGCCGTCAACATCCACGGCCCATCAATCAGCTTGAACAGCAGAAAGGCTAACACCATCCCCACGGCCGTACCGGCTATCCGGTGAATCTTGCGGAGCCAGACCATACGCAAATTGGCACCTTGCATAATCGCCGCACAGGAAATAGGCACCCAGTACGGATTGTGCATACCAATTTCATGGGCAAACCAGTAGCCACCGCCAACAAAGATGCCCATCAAGGCGGAATGCAACACCAGGGTACGGATGCCGTTCTGACTCAGCGGCTGCAAGTCCGCTGCCGCCACCGGTGCCGGAAACAATAACGAATAAACAAACGCAAACAGACAGGTTGCCATACTGCCCATCACCAGCAGACCAATACGCTCAGGAATAGCCGCTGGTTCGTGAGGTACTACCGTCGCGATGGCGGCCAGCATAATAAAAAAGAAATTTCCCGGCGGCGCGATCCTGAAATACCCGGCAACAAGACTGACCAGAAATGCCGTCACCGCCAGCACGGCGGCAGAGACCAACGGATGGACACTGCCCCACAAACCAAGGAAAAAGCAAAACGCGAAACCACACGTACAGGCAGCCAGCGTCAGCATTCGCTGTGCGATACCGGACGTCGGCAGATACAAGATAATGGCCGACCCCATCACCGCCATCAGCCCTTGCTGAAAATTCCCCATCAAGGTGCCTACAAATGCCGGAAAGGCCATACAGATGCCGACCAACAGGCCATATCGATACGGCCTTGAGCTGGGGTTAAGAGCAAACAGGGAGCGTACAAACGAAGCATCGCGGGGGGTTGGCTGGGTTGGCATTCAATGATCCATTAGTGCGTATCAATACACATATTAACAAATCAACGGCCGCAAAACTGCATGATCCGTTGCAAGGCCGTCACGGCAACCAGAATGTCGCCACCAGCAACAATACCCGTCGTTTGATCACCACAAACACTTGCCGTCGATCAGGTCAGTATCGGCCAGCCATGGGTCACCTGTGGAAATCCGTATCACAGTGCGTTAACGGCCTTCGAGCCACTGCTGATTAACACGGGCATATTGTCGCGACAACGTAAGTGACATGTCATAACAAGCAGCCAACGCCTCGGCATCACACAACAGACTGGCATCTCCGGATGCCATTACCCGGCCATCGCGGAGCAGCATTACCCTGTCGGCCCAGGATGCTGCCAGTGCCACATCGTGCATAACGGCCAGCGCACCAATATTAGGGCCGACCATGGCAGCCACCTGATTCATTACCGCATGCTGATGCGCAGGATCCAGAGCCGAGGTGCATTCGTCAAGCAACAGATACGCTTGCTGACCACCGGATGGATATTGATAGTGCCAGAGCTGCAACAGCACCCGAGCCAGCTGCACGCGCTGCTTTTCACCGCCAGAAAGCTGGGGGTAAAGACGATTCCGCAAATGATGTACTTCCGTTGCTTTCATAACGTCCTGCTGCCAATCCAGGGTCTGCTGCTCATCCCCCCAGGGCGAACGCCCCATGGCCACCACCTGCCACACACGAAATGGAAACGCCAGTTCAACCTGTTGCGGCATCACCGCGATACGCTGCGCCCGTTGCCCCGGCAGCAAATCAGCCAGGTTGTCTGCCCCCAACCACACCTCCCCGCCATAATCGCTGTTTTCACCGCACAGACACGACAGCAAGGTTGACTTGCCAGCCCCGTTGGCACCCAGAATGGCCAGCTTTTCTCCGCTGCACAGCACCATGGAGGCAGATTCCAACAACGAGCAGCGTCCTTTTACCACCGACAGTGAATCAGCCCGTATCATCGTCGCTGACCGCCAGTCTGCTGTACTAACAACAACAGAAAGATTGGCCCACCCAGCAACGCCATCACCAGACCAACAGGCAAGTCGGCCGGTGCCATCCAGGTTCGGGCCAGCGTATCCGCCACCAATAAAAGTAATGCTCCACCCAGCGCCGACGCCGGAATCAGACCACGATGGTCAGACCCCATGACCATACGCAGCAAATGGGGAACGACCAGACCAACAAAACCGATAATCCCGGTGACAGCCACCCCGGCCCCCACCATCAGTGCTGCAAACGCCAACAACCAGCGTTTTGATCGCTGCACATCAAAACCCAGATGTATCGCCACCTGCTCGCCCATCAGCAAGGCATTCAGTAACCGCCGATAACGCAAGCTCAACAGCAGTGGCACCCCAATCAGTCCAGCCAGAGCCATCACATCCTGCCAACGACCGCTGGCCAGACTGCCCATTGACCAAAACGTCATATCCCGCAGTTGCTGATCGTTTGCGGCATAGGTCAGCACCCCGGTCGCCGCTCCCGCCAGCACATTGATTGCCACACCGGCCAACAACAGCATACCAACCTGGGTTTGGCCGCCACGGGTACCCAACCGGTAAATCACCAACGTCACTCCCAGCCCCCCCATAAACGCCGCCAGCGGCAACGCCAGCGGCCCGGTCAGTGAAACCCAGCCAGACAACAAGGATTGATTCAACACAATCACTGCGACCGCCGCCAACGCTGCACCACTGGATACACCGATCAGCCCAGGATCCGCCAGCGGATTACGAAACACCCCCTGGGTGATAACCCCTGCCACCGCCAGACCGGCTCCCACAATCATCGCCAGCAAGGCCCGAGGCAAACGTAACTCACGGACAACCCAGTCATTGGCAGACCCGGTCGGGGCCATACTGAGAGCCTGTCGAAGGCTGAACCAGACGTCAGTAATGGCAATAGACACCGGCCCAACCGTCAGGCCAAACAGAAAAACCACGACCAGCATCATACCCAGCCCCAGCAACACCAGCCGCTGACTGCCCGCGCCATAAGCCGACAACGACGCTCGACAACTGAATACGGCATCACTCAGCCGACGGGAATAAACCAGAGTGCGTGGCATCATCACATTCCCACGGCATGCTGTTTGCGAGCAATTTCAAACTGGCCCGAACGAGGATAAAGCAACGCCATCAGCTGCTGCATGGCCTCTGGCAAGCGCGGGCCAAAACCCAGCATCAAACTGACGTCCACCGAAAAAATACGATCATGCTGGCTTGCCGGAGTCATCGCCAGGGATTGCAAGACGGCTGTCGGCACTGCGGCTGCGCCGACTTGCGCCACAAAGACAACCTCAGGTGCGGCTTGCAGGGCACCTTCAGCACTGACCGGTTTATAACCGCTGTAACTCATCGCATTGGCGGCCCCCACCAGCTTCAGCATCGCATCGGCCTGGGTATTCTCGCCCGCAGCCATCATGCCTCGGCCACCAGCACCCAACAGAAACATCACCTGCGGGATCTCCTGCGGAGAGTCATTAACCGGTATTTGCTGTAGCAGCTCACGACTACGGGAGTCGATACGCTGCACCAGCGCCCGCCCTTCGGCCTCCTTACCAAGCGCCTCAGCAACCGAGGTAATCTTGTCGAGCACACCCTGCAATGAATAATTATTATCCACCCGGACAATCCGCACCCCGGCCTGCCGTAGCTGGGTAAATACCACCTCTGGGCCTGCGGCCTGCGTTGTCAGTACCAGGTCAGGCTGCATCGACAATATCCCTTCTGCCGAAAGCTGACGCATATACCCGACATCGGGCAATTCAGTTGCCGCCTTAGGAAAACGACTGGTGGTATCCACCGCCACCAGCCGATCCTGGGCACCGAGCTGATAAATAATTTCGGTAATGGAACCATCAATGCTGACTACCCGCCGAGGCGTATCAACCGCACCATGCTTGTTATCGTCGTCAGCCCACGTCGGGGGAGAACACACGACCAGCAAACAACCCAGCCACCCAGCCACCACCGGCAGGACACATCCTGACAACACTCGCAGTTTAGCCATCAGGCGACTCCTTCTTGCTCCAGTACGTACTGCTGCTGCAACTCGTCCAGCACAAAACGCCAGCCAGCCAACTCCTGCTGACCATTTTTACGTTCACCGAACATCAACGCCAGCTGGTTACCTTCCTGGTCGTACAGCTCCAGCGAGCTGACAATACCGTCCACTGTTGGTTTTCGTACCAGCCAGATCTGATCAATCAAGGTGAGTCTGGCGTGCAAACTAAACGTGTCATCCAGAATATTGAACCATTCACCAGTACGCACCAGATTGGTCACCGGGCCGGTATGAATCTGGATTACACCATCGCTGCCAACAAACAACATGATCGACAGACCCACATCACGCGCCATCTCCAGGGCGGCGACAAATGCGTCCGGGGCCAATGCCTGCGCGTATTCCGTACCGATGACGTCATAGGCCGCGATTCGGCTCAGACCATATTTTTTCAATAACGCCTGAAAATGATGGACATCCTGCAGCGCTGACCAGTCTTGCCGCAATGCCGTGACATCCAGGTCGGGCAAGGGAGCAGCATCGTTCGCGGCTGGCGCTGGCTCCACAACCATACCCGGGGTTTGATCGGTGCCCTGGAACCGCTCCAGCAACTGAAAATACTGATCCAGATCCGAAGTGTCCGTCAGGTAGATTTTATGGATCGCGTCACCTTGAGCATTAAAAAACTGCAAGCTGCGGCGTACACCGGCAGTGGTTTCCGCTGCCATGTCCTCAACCGCAAACCCATGGACAAAGCGGCTGAAAAAGATCCGCAGATCGATCACCCCCAACGCCAGACCCATATTGCCATTCACCGTCAGCCCCTGATATTGCCCGGTCTTCTCGTGCACCATGGCGTCATTACGAGTCAGCGCCATGACTTCGCCAAGCAACTCAATGTCGCGTAACAAGCGTTTGAAATCCCCTTCCAGACGCACGACCCGCCCTACTGATGGATTTTGTCCTATACGAGTGGTCAGCAACTCCCCTTCACTCACCCCCAGACGCAACGCCGCATCGCGGATACGTAATTTGGGTTCTTGCTGACACAGCGTTTGCCATTGCCCGGACAACGCCTGAATACCGGTTGCATTTGTCATGATTACTCTCCTGTCGACATCAACTGAAAACGGATTTCCGGACTGCCAGAAGCACCCAGACTGTAGTAGTCCGCCACTTGCAGGGTAAAATAATCAGCACTGTCATCCGTGCTATCGAGGTCAATCAGATAGGTGCGAAAGTTTGGCCACAACAAATGGCCTTCGTTAAGGTTGTAGGCATACCAGCTGTTGTCAGTAAACGGATTGGAACTGCTGTCGGCAGCGTAGTGCGCCGAGATATCGTAACTGTCAACCATCGTGGCGCTGGTATAAGCCGCCAGCTCTGTTGCCTCGATCGTGCCAAACACCGCGCCACTGCCAGCGCCGTAAACACCGCCATTAGTCCAGATATTGACCGCACGGGCCGCAGTATCAATTTCATAACGAAGATCCCAATCACTGCCAGCATCATCGCAATCCACCTCGGCCACGGCATCCAGATCCAGACACAACACCGTGGCATCGGTTGCCAGAGTCGCGCTGAGCGTTTGTTCAGACCCGGCAAACTGCACCGTATCCGCCGCCTGAGTGGTAAAGCGAACCGTAATATCCGTGTAATTAGCCACATCCAGAAACACCTTGCTGTAAGTGCTGCCATCAGCATGACGCAACAGCCAGCCAACCGAGGTATTCGCCGCAATCTGGTGTGTAGTGGCATCGTAGACATACCAGTCCGACCAGGCCGGTTCATTGGCATCGGTACTGAAGCTCAAGGCTGTTGCGTCATAGCTGACGGTCAGCGCTTCAGCCTCGGTATCGGCAACAGCATTGGTAAAGACCGATACATCGGCATTACCTTCCGAGTCGTAGAATTCCTCCTGGGCGTCGGCCAGCGCCACCTGAACAGTACCACTACCGGAAACACCGCCATTCAGCTTGATGGCGGTACGGCGGAAAGCCAGTTGCCAGTCCGTCGAGGTGGCAGCCTCTACATCGGTCAAATCCAGCACGTCACCGGTCGCCAGGCTGACATACTGCCAGGCATCATAATCGGCGGCGTTGATTTTCAGACTGGTGTAGCTGACATCGGACCCGTCGGAATCTCCTGTCGATGCATCATTATCATTGTCGTCGCTGCTGCTACCGCAACTGGCCAGCAGTATTGCGGCAACCAGTACCGAAAGAGATTGATAGCGCTGTTTCATACACACTCCTTGAATAGCATTGGTGTTATTGGGTTATTTTCATCGTCATGCCGATGACCACAGGCGCTGTCATTCACATCAGCAGATAGCAGATACAGCACCAGTCATGAACCAAGTGGGTCAAAATGTCAGCTCAACTCCCAGGTACGGAAAACGCCCGGTGGATGGCCGTCGGTCATAGGAATCACGGGGATCGCGGACGCTGTCAGAAAGATTATTGACCCCGGCATACCAACGCAGCGTCGGACTGAGACGCCAGTCACCTTTCAAATCCCATTGCCAATAGCCTGGCGACATGTGGTTCGCCGTACCGGCAGAGGAATCGGCAACTTCGGTATAAGAGGCACCGACGTACTCCGAGATCAGCGTCAGGCCAAGATCCGCAGAGACATCCCACAGCCACAACCCCTGAATATGATGACGCGAGCGATTCACCAGGGCTGCGCCGATTTCCAGATCACGGGCATCCAGCAACGAGTACGACAGCCGCTGTTGCAGCGCATCGGATATCTGCCACTGGGCCGACACATCCGCACCCCGTGTCATAGCGCTGGCAATATTGCTGTAGCGATAAATCACCACCGTGCCATCCTGCTCGGTCTCCCCCGTCGACACCGCTTCAATCAGATCCTTAATCTGATTGTGAAACGCCGACAACTCCAGGTGCAGACGCTTGCCGTCGGTAATCATCGCCGACACCTGGACACTGCGAGTGTGTTCGGGCTGCAGCGTCTCGTTACCCAACACCTTGTAGCCATTGATGCTGTGATCAAAAATGTAATAGCGGTTTTTCAGATTCGGGACGCGATAACCAACCCCGATTGATTGGCGTGTCTGAAGTTTCCAGTCTGTGCCCGACATCGAGAGCTGCCATTGCTGCCGACTCCCCAGCGTCGGCGATAGATATGGGCCAAAACCGCTGTCGTTCTGCCAGCGGATACCGGGTGACAATTCCAGTTCTTGCAGACCTGAGACAGTGCCCTTGTCAGCAACGCCATTGTCGATAGACCGCGCCAGCGTCCCCTGCACAAACGCCTCAACACTGCGACGCTGCTCCTCCGGCACCTCATTGGTATCCACCAGACAATAACCGCTACCCAGCTCGGTCGTGGTGGAGTTGCTGCCCACCCCGGAACAACTCAGTTTCATCTCCTTTTTTTGTTGCTCCAGTTGCTCACCAAAACCCTCCAGCCCCGTGACCAGCTGCAACGCCGTACGACCCAACAACATTCGGGGTGCCTGCCACTGCCCCATCAACTTGTATTGGCTGTAGTCCGCCGAGCGCCAGAGGTTGCCGGCAACAATGTCGTCATCCACCGCCAGCTGTGCGGTATCGTCACGTTGCTGCTCATACAACATACTGGCTGACACCTGGCCGACAGGCAGTGACTGCTCGATATTGGCCGCCAGCCGCCAGCGTTCAAGATCCTCTTCCTTAATCCCGTCCTTATTGCTGGTGGTCAGCCGTCGACCGACCAGATCTTCACGATATTGCTCCACCCGTAGTGCGGCATTCCCACCAGCCACCCCTGGCTCTGACGACCCCCAACGCTCCCGCCATGAAGCCGCCAGAGTGGTTTTGGTGCCGTCAAAGCCATTACTGGTCCAACTGCCATCGTATAAATCGAAATCCGAGCTTTTACGCTGATCGGCACTGAAACCCAACTGGCGAGTGTCCGTCAGCGCCAGATCAGCCGCTGCCAGATAATGACGTTGTGGCAACCATTCATCCGACAGCTCCCGCGCCTCACCATAACTGCCAGCATCCATTGCCAGCCGCAGCCGCGTCATACCTTCCACGTTCCGGGTAATGATATTAATCACCCCCCCCATCGCGGCGCTGCCATACAACGCCGAAGCAGCGCCCGGCATCATTTCAATATGATCGATATCCAGCGACGACAGTTGCGACAGATCCACCGTCGACCCGGTTGTCGCCGATACCGGCATGCCATCCACCAGCACCAGCACCCGCTCGCCATCCAACCCCTGAACCTGAACTGCCTCACCGGTTTTACCGTGAATTTCCCGCAGCTGAATGCCTGGAATAACCCGTAACGCATCACGTACATCACGGCTGTGCAAACGCTGGATGGTCGCTTCATCCAGCAACAAGGTTCGAAAAGGCGTATCGGCCAGAGGTCGTTGGGTACGCGATGCCGTCACCACCAAAGCATCCAGATAAAACACATCGTCTGCAGCCAACGCCGCAGACGCACGCTCCTCCGCCAACGTCACCGCAGAGAGAGAAGCAACCGGCAGAAGACCAACCACCAACCAAGCGAAATGCATTTTTCACCACACCCAAATAGGAATGATGATCATTATCCATAATTATCAACCAAATACAAATGCAAACCACTACTATTTGAGTGGAAAGAAAAACAGCTTCCCGCCCATTTTCCAGCCCCGCTCTCTCACCGAGCCAGGACCTGCGCCACAAGCTCGACCACGGTGAGTAGCCATTAAAAAGAAAACGAAGAGAGGAGATGAATAAAACGAGAAAGATCAGCCCTGCAGGGCTGACCCTATAAACCAGTGAGCGCCATTAGTGCCGCCCGACCAGAAAAGTGCTATTGCGCGTACTGATATGCTTACCCAGTCGAAATTCAAGCTGCAGCCGGGTTTTCCCCTGTGCCGGGTTCAGGGCACAAACCCGATAGTTCTGCCAGCTCGCCTGACTCTGCGCCAGGTCGATACCCTCTGGCCCCAGCAACTCAAACTGACCTTCATCAGCACCGACAGCCACCAGCTCCCGCACGATCACCTGAACCAGGGTTTGTCCGGGTACAAAACCTTCCACCTTGAGCCGATAATCGTTACACACGGTGTCGTCCGGGCGAATACTGAACAGTTCGGTGCGGTCGCGCCGAACTTCCACCACCATCGCCGTTGTCTGTGTAAATCCCCAGATCACCACACCAACAGCCATCAGGGCAATGGCCCCGTACCCCAGCAATCGGCCACGGAACAACGGTGACGATTGCCCCTGCAACTGCCGCTCTGACGCAAAGCGAATCAGCCCTGGCGGACGCTCAAGCCGTGCCATAACGCCATCACAGGCATCAATACAGGCACCACAATCAATACAGGCTGCCTGCAAGCCATCACGAATATCAATCCCGGTCGGGCACACCTGTACGCACAAACTGCAATCGACACAATCACCACCGCTACTGCTTTGTCGACGGGCGCTGATACGTGGCTCGCCGCGTGCCACGTCGTAACTGACGGTACGGGTATCCAGATCAAACATCACACTCTGAAAACGCGAGTACGGGCAGGCATGCAGGCAAATTTTTTCCCGTACCAGTCCGGCATTGGCATAAGTCAGCGCTGCCATAATAATGACCCAGAGCCACACGCCAGAGCCAAATTCCAGCAACACCAGCTCAGCAGTCAGCTCGCGCACAGGCACAAAGTAACCACTGAACGTCGCTGCCGTCGCCAGCGCCACAACCATCCAGACGCCATGTTTAACACCGCGCCGAAGCCAGTCGGTTACTGACAAACCCCGATTCTCCCGTTTGCGCACCACCCGAGCATCGCCTTCGATCAGATGCTCGATACGAATAAACAACCAGGTCCAGACACTTTGCGGACAAGCAAAACCGCACCACACTCGCCCCCAGGCCACCGCAGTAAAAAACAGCAGTGCCGCTGCCGCAATCAACATGCCCGACAACAGCGGCAAGTCGTGCCAGCTCAGATTCAGTCCAAACAGAAAAATACGGCGCTCCTGGGACGAAAACAGCACCGCCGGATGCCCATCCCATGGCAGCCAGACCACCAGAAAAAACGCCGCCATCAGCGGCCAGCTCAGCCAACGGCGAAGATTCTGATAATGCCCCGCTACCAGACGGACATAAAACTTACCGTTCACCTGAGCCATCTTTGTTGTTGACGGCTCAGAGTCGAGCGCCACGATCGGGATGTTTTCCATCGGTTACCTTTATTATCAGCCAGCTATCACAAAGGTCAGATTACGCCGCGAACGCTTTGCGATTCAGGCCTAAAAAACTTATAAACAATAGGGACAGATGAGAAGAGCCGCTTGGCAGCACTGACAGAAACTACTAACAGAAACGACTAACAGAAATTGCTGATAGAAAGCATGATTGGAGAACCGGATGAAACCCGACTTTCGCTACCAGCAACTGGAGCAAACCCTGTTACAGGGAATTGAACAGCAACGCTGGCCACCGGGAACACGCCTGCCCTCCATACGCACACTGTGCCAGCAACACCAGCTTTCCAAAGCAACGGTTGTCCATGCACTGCAACGACTGGAAGCACGCGGCTTGCTGGAAGCAAGACCCAAATCCGGCTACTACGTCAGCCATCGACCCGCCAACCCCAGACTTAGCAACACCAGACCCGCCACCAGCGTGCCAGCGCCCCAGCTCAAGATTGATGCCCCACGCGCGGTCAACGTCAGCGAACTATTTCTCGACATCATGCGCCGCAGCGCGGCCTTCGATCTGCTGCCAGAGCGCAGCTCCGACGACCTGCCACCCGGCATTGTGATATTAAACCGCGCCCTGGGCCGTGCCTTGCGCCGCCAGCGCGGAGATGATTTCCAGTATTACGACGATCCCGCAGGGCTGCCTATGCTACGCGAACAACTGGCTCAGCAACTGCAACGACGTGGCTGCAACCTGACTAACGAGCAACTGTGCATCACCTCCGGCTGTCAGCACGCGCTGTTTCTGGCCCTGATGGCCAGTTGCCAAAAAGGCGATGTCGTGGCGGTGGAAGCACCCGGCTTTTACGGCGTTTTGCAACTACTGCAGCAGCTGCAGTTACAGGCCGTTGAAGTCCCGACTTCAACCACCACCGGTATGGATATCGATGCACTGGAAGTCATACTCCAACGCTGGCCCGTGCGTGCTTGTGTGGTTGCCCCCGCTTTCGCCACACCCGGCGGAGCATTGCTGCCCGACAACGCTCGACAGCAATTACTCAATCTGGCCGAACAGCACAATCTGGCAATTATTGAAGATGATATTTACGCCGACACCGCGTTTAACCGCGTACCCGACCCGCTCAAGGCTCGCGACCTGAGCGGGCGAGTGATGTTATGCAGCTCATTTTCCAAATCCCTGTCACGGGATCTACGCCTTGGCTGGATCAGCGGTGGCCGCTGGCATGCCGATATTCTGCGGCTGAAACTGGTCACCCAGCTGGCCAGCAGCCGTTATCTGCAACAGGGCGTGGCAGACTTCCTCGCCGATGGCAGCTACGCCAGTCATTTGCGACGTCAGCGCTACCAGCTACGGCAGCAACGAGATCAATTGCTGTCTGTACTCAGTCAGTGGCCCGGCGCACCACAGTTCAGCGCACCGGACGGTGGCCTGGCCTTGTGGCTGGAATTGGGAACCGACACGACCAACCCACCGCATTCCCCAAAGCGCCAGATCAACACCCTGGCGCTCTATCCCGAGGCCCTGGCTCATGGCGTCATCATCACACCCGGCCCGCTATTTTCAGCCTCCGGACAATTCACCAACGCCATTCGGTTGAGTTTTGCCCATGCCTGGACAGCGCCACGACGGGCAGCCCTGCAACGACTTTCTTTGCTGCTGAACGGTTCAAGCACTGAATAATTATCCGTTACTCCCTGGCGACAAGAATTAACGAAAAAAACAAAAGAGGGAGAAAATACCGAGAAAAAGAAAAGAAGAGAAAAAGCTCAGACATGCCAGTTAAACAAATGCGACCCAGAGATATAAGCACTATCCACCACCATCTCTGGGGTAGCAACCACATCGGCAGTCGCAATTCTGAGGATTTTCGGCACCCGGTCATAACTGACCAGGAAGTAACGACCATCCGTCGTCAGCGTCGTCCCCCGTGGCCGCGCCAGCGCCAACGAATGCACCATTTTTTGCTCAGCAATCGACCAGAAAGTAATCATATCGGCATCCGGGTGAGTCACCAGCGCAACCCCGGAACGGTTATCAATCACCACACTCAGGGCTTCCCCCGTCATATGATCCACAATCGCTTGTGGCGACGTCATCGACAACATTGGCAAACCCTGCGGACGAATACTGACGCCACCGTTGTCCTTAACACTCATTCCGGTACGCGGGGCCGATACCACCACCAGACTGCCATCGTCGGCGATGGCCACATGCCCGGTATTAATATCTTCACGGGTTAACAACACCCGCTCCAACAGCTGTTGACTGGCAACATCAACAAAACTGACGCAGGGCGCAGCGCCATCAAGAGGCCCACCCGCATTGGTGATCACCAGCGTTTTACCGCTATCAATCAACTTGCACTCGTGCGGCTCCTTGCCAAAAGACGGGAATTCGCCAAGATACGCCAGCGAGTTGGCATCCCGCACCGCCATCACACCATCCAGCCCATCCAGCCGGGTTTCAGTGCTGAACAGCAGCTGGTTGTCGGCAGAATAAACACCATGACCATAAAAATAACGCCCCGGCTGGGACTCAATCACACGGGTAAGCTGCCGAGACACCAGATCCAGCTCACAGGCATGTGGGCCTTTTTTCTCAAACACCGCCAGCCGATTGGGAGATTCCGGGTGCCAATGGATACCGTGTGGATAAAAATCCAGATCAATCAGATCCGTTTGCTGCCGCTGTATATCCACCACCGCCACCACATGACGTTGACCGCTGCCATCCGGCTGGACGAAGCGCCCGCCACCCAAAAGCAAGGTGCCGTTACGCTGACTGCAACCAGTGGTTAACAGCGCCGCCATCGACAAGGATGTCGCCGGAACCGTAGTCGCCAGCCAACCGAGCAGAGTACGACGCGATACAGTCATGATTTATCCTCGTTTGGCCAGCAGTTCGTCATCCCAGAACCCAGCAGGACAGGCGTTGTTACGCCAGCTCGTCAACCGCTACCTTATAGTGGGGATCTTCAATCACATTCACATCACACAAGCTGCCCGCCTGCTTCAGCAACATGCGACATTCCTGACTCAGGTGCAGCAAATGGATTTCCTTGCCTTCGGCGATATACCGTTCAGCCAGCGTATCAATCGCTTCCAGTGCCGAATGATCCATAACACGGCTATCGGCAAAATCGATAAGGATCTTGTCTGGGTCATTGCTGATATCGAACAGATCCTTGAACGATGCCACCGAACCAAAAAACAACGGGCCATACAGCTTATAGAGCTTGGAGCCATCTTCCTGCTTCTGGCTTAACACGTGGATGCGCTTGGCACCCTGCCAGGCAAACACCAGCGCCGACACAATCACCCCAATAATCACCGCAATGGCCAAATCGGTCAGCACCGTAATCACCGACACCAATACCAACACAAACAGATCGTGTTTCGGGATTTTGCCGACCATCCGGAAACTGGCCCACTCGAACGTACCAATCACCACCATAAACATCACACCCACCAATGCCGCAATGGGGATCTGTTCAATTAACGGTGAGGCAAACAGGATAAAACTCAGCAAAAACAACGCAGCAGCAATGCCCGACAAACGGCCACGACCACCGGAACTGACATTAATCATCGACTGGCCAATCATGGCGCAACCACCCATACCACCGATAAAACCGGTAACAATATTGGCCGTACCCTGAGCCACACACTCCTTGTTACCCCGACCGCGAGAATTGGTCATCTCGTCGATCACCGTCACCGTCAACAACGACTCAATCAAACCGATCGCGGCAAAAATGCCCGAGTACGGCAGAATAAACAGCAGGGTTTCCATATTAAACGGCACATTCGGTATCGCAATTGGCGGCAAACCACCGGCGATACTGGCCAGATCGCCGACCGTTTTGGTGTCCAGATCCAGACCGAAAGCCAACAGGCTGGCCACCAGAATACCGGCCAAGGCCGACGGCACCGCCTTGGTCAGCTTGGGCAGATTAATAGTAATAAACATAGTCAGGGCAATCAGACCAAGCATGACGTAAAGCTGCATGCCGCTGAACCACTCACCCGTCAGCCAACCCCATTTGCCTTCCGGGGTACTCACCTGCAACTGTGGCAGCTGCGCCAGAAAAATCACGATCGCCAGACCGTTCACAAACCCCAGCATCACCGGGTGAGGCACCAAGCGGATAAACTTGCCCAGCCGCAGCGCGCCAGCGGCAACCTGAATTACCCCCATCAGCACGACGGCAGCCAGCAAATACTGCAGTCCCATGCCATCGCCATACAGGCGTTCGGCATCAGCCACCAGTGCCACCATCACCACCGCCAGCGCCCCGGCCGCACCGGAAATCATCCCCGGACGACCACCGATACAGGCGGTAATCAGACCTACCATAAAGGCAGCATAAAGCCCGACCAGCGGGTGAACACCGGCAACAAAGGCAAACGCGACGGCTTCTGGCACCAATGCCAAAGCAACCGTCAGACCGGATAACACATCCGTTTTGATGTTGGGCGAGAATGTTGCGGCAAACTCACGAAATAAAGATGGCATGGTATCGAATACCCCCAGGAATCGGAAAGCCGCGCACTATACCAGTACGAGCCGTCAAATTCAGGACAGATCGGCAGCAATGCAAATCATCTTCATTCAGAAGCCACCACCTTCATCAAACAAAGAATGTCATTCAAAAGATAATATGAGCATCAAACAGCAGACAACCCAGCGTCTTTTAGGTAATGGACTTTTTTGTCATTGGACTGATTTGTCCGGCTTCCGGTATCTCTGAGCCAGTAATCAACCAATAAGCGTATTCTGGCCACAGTCTCCCCAAGGCCTCCAGCTCTTCAGCATAGGGCTTTGCTATCTTGCCACTCATATTTTCCCAGCGCTTTGCCTTGATCCCCGTCGCCTTTTCAAGCATCGGTCGAGTGTACCCCTCTTGCTTTATAACAAGATTAATCCGTTCAACGAGTTCCATATTCCAAACCAGTACTTCCCTAAACATCAGTGACTCACTAATATTTAGGGTGAGTGTTGAAGCCACTCGTTAGTATTAACCCAAACCCGAAAGCCTATCACGAACTGCCACTTTCTCGGCAGCCTCGCTGAACACGGAGGTTTTGTGTCTTGTTTGTACTATTTCCCCGAAATTATGGCGGGTATAGAACCAGTTGATGCTCGGGTAACACTCATGTTGTTAACGGCCATTTAAAGTGACCCACTTCTGGCCATTAATTTTGATCCACCTTC